>Ga0164295_10004258_pt1 | contig 11376 bp, 5 predicted proteins | sample GEODES006metaG_FD_111798 | JGI IMG/M metagenome (GOLD analysis project Ga0164295, IMG submission 111798) | Oligotrophic lake water microbial communities from Sparkling Lake, Wisconsin, USA - GEODES006 metaG | ecosystem: Environmental > Aquatic > Freshwater > Lake | place: USA: Sparkling Lake...
CATCAGCGAGGATGCAGCTTGCAGGGAACCATGCATGACCCACATGCGCGCGCCGCGTGTGTGAGGTATGTGCTGCCACACCGTGCACGCTCGCCCACACCATTGATGTATTCAGCCCCGGCCGTGATCCAGACTGCAGAGTCAACGCGGGCATACCCCGGGCTCTGCCTCTCACACCCTCGTCGCGTCGACAGTCTCGCCACTCACACGTTCACGGGTTGACGACGTGGTTCGGGGCGGCGAGGAAGGACCAGACATTAGTGAAGCGGTGGGTCATGCGCGAGGTGCGAAGGCGAGCACGCCGCTGCGTCATGACAATCTCGCGGATGTCATCGATCATCCAGCGGTTGAGGTTGAAGAAGTTGTGCCGCATCTCGTGCACGTTGTTATCCATCCACGAGACGTCTATCACGTCTAGGTCGAGGGGCACGATGCGCTTGCCGCGGGGCGCCATCGGCGGCGCACCGCGCACCACGCGCCTTGGGCGCAGGATGGCCCCGTCATCCTGGCTACGCTGCAAGTGCAGCGGCGTGAACTGGCGTCGGATCGGCGCTGCACTTGGCGACAGGGCGAGGGCGGCGGGCGACCCCGTCAGGGCGGCAGGCGACCCCACCTGCCTTGGCGGCGGGTCGGTCACTACCACCTCGATTGTGTCCGCCCTAATGCCCGCCCCCTTCACCTCGACGGCACCACCGCCCGGCGACTCCGCCGTCACCGACTCCAAGTGACTGAGCTCGACGTTCACCACCGCCAGCGGCTTATCCCGTGCCTTAGATCGCGCCTTGGACCGTGCCTTAGACCTTGACTTCGATGTACGTGACGCGGCGCGCCCCTCCTCCATTTCCGCCCCCTCATCCCCCTCCTCCACCTTCGGCACCCTGGGGGTCAAAGCCAGCGGGGAGAGAGCCCGCTTCATAGGGCTCGTAGGCGCAGATGCTGAGCGCCGGTGCGTCGGTCGCTCGGACCTCACCGCAGCCTTGGGCGCGGCCATGGGTGGCCGCCTTGCGGCGTCGCTCAGCCTTGCGGCATCGCTATGGCTGCGCGGCGAGGACGGCGCGCTGCCCATGGGCGAGTCGGGCGGCTGGTCGGTCAAGTGGACGAGGTCAAACGGGTGCTTGCCGAGAGCGTGCTCGCGGTTGAAGAATTCAGAATAGGCGAGGGCGCCGTCGGCGTGGTCGGCGTATAGTGTGATGTGGTCACACAGCTTGCGGAGCGCGGCAAAGTCGTGTTTGACGAATCGGTTCAGAGATGCGTCCGGGTTCAGCAGGAGCGTCGTTGCGAGTCGCATCTTTGGCCCGCTCCGCGGCGGCTGTCGCGGGTGCTTGCTGAGGTCGCTCAGGTCGAGGTGACCTCGAACTGAGGGGTGGGCGGAAAGGGGTGGGGCCCAGCCCAATTGCTCCGCCAGCCATTCTACCGGTGATCGGCTGATGGGCTTCTCACGTCGAAGGGCCTCCGCACTTTCCGCAGCTGTGGCGGCGACGGCGCCGCCGCCGTCAGCCGCGGGAAGCAGGAAGTCGGTGAGCAGCGGCAAGGCAGTGAAGAGGAGCATCGCCCCGAGCGAGTGCGCGAGGATATGGATGGTTCGGCAGCCGGCCTCGATGAGAGACTCAATAAAGTCCACAAAGTCCTGCGCCATCGCTGGCTCCTGCGAGGCCACGTGCTTCGCATTGAAGTAGCCCGACGTTTTCCCTCCGGGCCAGCCATAGACGAAGGGATGCAGGTGGTTCGGGAAGTCGCCGAGCGCCCACAGCTGGGCTATGCGCTTGAGAGCGTCCGATGTGGGGCTATTGAAGCCATGCATGAAGATGACGGCCTCGTAGTTGCCATCCTCCGAGTTGAGACGCCATCGCCGCCCGTCGGGTCCACGCACGCTAAGACCTGCCAACACCGGGTCGTCCCCGTTTGGTCCTGTCGAGCCTGGCTCCACCACTGCCGAGACAGCGCCGAACTTGCTCTCGATGTGCCTCCGGATGCTTGGCCTCGCGAGCCCGATGCCTCCCGCATCCACCTCCGTGTACACGCCGTTCTTCACCTTGTAGAGCACCCAGTTGAGGCTTTGCTTGGCCGCAAGCTCACGAGCCTCGCCCTCATCCATGAGCTCCGACAGCACAAAATTGCGGATGCCCTGCTCGCTGACGACGACGTAGCGCTCGGGCACCTTTGCGGCCGAGCTCGGCACCTGCACGGGGCCCGCCGCCGCCGCGCCGCCTGTCGAACCGCCTGCCGCGCCAACCACCGCGCTTGCCGAGCCAGATATCTCGGCGTCGCTCGTCGACTCGTCTGCTGGATCGGGCAGCACAGGCAAGGTATTCGACGCGGCCGGCACAAACTCGATCGACACCGTCGAGCGCTCGAAGGCGGTGTATACGGAGGGGGCGTTGTAGCCCGAGATCTGAACGCCGTCGCGCCCGGCTGTAACGACGAGCGTGGGCGGGTACCTGCTCCCAGCCAATTCCGGATCATCCAGCTTGATGAGCTGCTCGATGCACCACGCCGCCGACGGCTGCGACGGTTTCCAGTAATGGCCGCACACCGTCACGTAGTCGTTGCGACGCAGCGAGGACACGCCGAGCGCCGCAAACTCGTCGACGCTGAATTGGACGTTCGAGGCGTGGCTGCCGGCGCCCTTGGCGCGCAGTGCATCCACGAGCACTGCGCTCTCTATCTGCTTGCCGTTGGACGGCTTCGCGCCCTCAAAGTCGGTGACGGCGCCCAGATCGCGCCACTGGCAGCCGAGGGGCTTGGCGGCCTCGGGGCCCGAGAGCGGCGTCACCTCGGGCAGGTGATTAAAGAAGCGGCCGGCCGAGGAGCACTCGACCGAGCATACCCCCCAGCGCGCCCCGTCGGGATGCCGGACTGTTTGGAACCAGTACTCGTCGAGCGGCTCGGCGCGGCATTGGCAGTACGCGACGCGCAGCGAGCGGAAGGTGAAGCCACTCCCGTACTCGGTTGCTCGGAAGGGACCAGTCGGTTGGCCGTGCTCCCACACGCCGTTCAGCGTCTCGCCGTTGCGCGCCGAGTCGTTCCACGTGCCCAGCCCGTGCGGCCGCCCCTCCGCGTCCAGCGACCCTTCATAGCCAAAGAAGCGCGGCGGCTCACGCAGCCAACTGCTGATGAAATCGGTGCACGGCAGGAACGGCAGCTCGAAGCTGGACCGGTAGACAAACTGCGAGGGGGCGTGCGGCCCGAGTGGGCGCACGCTCCACCACCATGCGAAGTCCGCGAGGCAGCAAATTCCGTGCCGCACCATGTACGGGTAGACGATGTGATGCGCCGACCACTCCACCACGCTCAGCACGACGCCAGCGAAGATGCCGATCACAATATACAAGGAACTCTCGCGCTCACACTCGGGGACGCTAGAATCGCGGCACGCGAACACGACCGCCGCGTACGCGGCCAGTCCGAGCACCATCCAGCCGATGACGCTCCGGACCACATCAGCGAGCTTGTACACGATCACGAGCACCACGAACGCGAGCGCGAAGAGCAGCCAATTCACTCGATTATCGAGCAGCCCGAACGGGTCGATGCTGATGAAGAGGGAGTTGCCCGAGTTCTGAGTCAATACCGCTGCCTCAGCGCTGCTCAAGTTGTCACCTGTTGTCGGCTTGTCGGCGAAGTACACATCGACCACGCCGAAGGCCACGCAGCCGAACGCAAGCAGAACGGCAAAGCCTTTGGTCGTCCGGTTGGTAATCGTGCCGCCGAGCTGCCGGCGCAGCCGGCGCATCGTCATAAGCTTGAACGTGAGCTCAATGCCACGCCATGTGTCCATGCCTCGTGGACCGCGAAAAGGCGCACCGAGAAACCACCGAGAACCGCCACGTCTGATCCGGCATTCTGTGCAGATTGCGAAGGAAACGAAACTCTCCGAGATGTCGCTAACAGCATGCGAACCGAGTGGGTTTGAAGATGTCGCGTTGCTGCTAGTATGTAAACCTCCCACAACCTCGACTTTAGCAACATTCTTCATCCAAGAACAAGGGCTCGGGAGCCCCTTGCAAGAAACGAAGCACTTCTCTCTTGAATTGGCTGACCTATTTTCCTGTGGAAAGCCCAGCGAGACTCGAAACGACGTCCCGTCGGTTCAAATTCACGAGACAAACGAAGCACCAGCAAAGTTTGCGATTCACCCTGCGAGGACGAGGTAGCCAGCGCGCACCGTTGGCTCACCTCGCCCGAGCCCACACCGTTTGCTCACCTCGCCGGCGCCTCCGTGCGCGCTCGCAGGCCCTCCGCGCGTGCCCTCTTTAGCGGACCAGTCTTGCAAGAAAGAAGTGCGGGCACCCATGGCGGAGTTGGTAGACGATCTCGCACAGCTGTCGTCAATCGATGACAGCGTCGTGATGGCGACGCTCAAGACGCGCCACGAGAAGGACGAAATCTACACTAAGAACGGCGCCGTGCTCATCGCGATCAACCCGTACAAGACGATCCACCTCTACGACGAGGGCAAGCTCGCGCAGTACAAGGCGAGCATGTCGCTCGAGTCCGAACCGCCTCACATTTTTGCGGTTTCTGCCACGGCGCATCGCGCGATGATCTCGAATGGTGTCAACCAAGCGCTCGTCATCTCGGGCGAGTCGGGCGCGGGCAAGACGGAGAGCGCGCGCTTCATCCTCCAGTACCTGCGCTACGTGTCGAATGCATCGCACGGGCTCGAGGAGAAGGTGTACAAGTCGCAGCCGATCACTGAGGCCTTTGGGTGCGCCAAGACCGTGCGCAATGACAACAGCTCGCGCTTCGGCAAGTTCCTCAAGCTCTACTTCGACAAGAGCGCGCGCATCAAGGCGCGCCTGCCGCCCAGCGCCCCGCCCCGCCCACGCGCCTCCCCGCCCGCGCACCGGCCCCATCCGAGCCCGGCGGGGCACGTCTCGGGCGCCGCGCGCGCGCGCTGGAATCCCTGTACCCCTCGCTTGCTCACGGCTCGATGACTTGTGCTGCGCAGGGCGCCTCCCTCTCGACTTACCTGCTCGAAAAGTCGCGCATCACGCACATCGGCAACGGCGAGCGCGCGTACCACATCTTCTACGAGCTGCTGCGCGGCATGAGCGCTGCCGAGCTCAAGGGTATCCAGCTCAGCTCGAGCGACAGTAAGTCATACAGCTACCTCAAGCATGGCGACCCGGTGCCGGCCAAGCACGACGCGCACGGCCTCGCGGAGCTCAAGGAGGCGCTCACCGCACAGAACGTGTCCGACGCGGAGCAGAGGGAGTACTGGCAGCTCATGGCTGGCGTCATGCTGCTCGGCAACGTCACATTCGACCCGGCCAAGACCGAGTCGGCCCAGATCCTCTCGTCGTCGATGCAGTACCTCAAGGACGCTGAGCAGGTGCTGGGGCTTCAGCCGGACTCGGTGGGCAAAGCACTCACCAAGCGCAAGATCAAGGCGGGCGCCGAGTTCGTCGACCAGGACCTCAAGCTCGATGCAGCCAACGACGGTCGCGATGCGCTCTCGAAGGCCATCTACTCGAAGCTCTTCGACTACCTCATCGTGCAGATCAACCAAGCCCTCGCGGCTGGTGAAGAGGTGATCGACGAGTCGAAGGCCTCGATCATCGGCGTCGTCGACATCTTCGGCTTCGAGGTCTTCGAGGTCAACTCGCTCGAGCAGCTCTGCATCAACTTCACCAACGAGAAGCTGCAGGCGCTGTTCACGGCCACCGTCTTCGAGCAGACCCTACAAGCCTACAAGGCGGATGGCATCGACGCAGACGAGATCACCTACGTCGACAACAAGGCACTCATCGCCATCTTCGAGGTGCCTAACACGGGCTTGTGGAACCTTCTCTCCGAGGAGTGCATGGTGCCTAAGGGCTCCGACAAGGGGTTCACCGAGAAGCTGCACGACGCGCAGGCCAAGGGTTCGGCCCTCTCCATCGTCAAGGGCGCAAGCCGCTCTGACGGCTTCCAGGTAGAGCACTTCGCGGGTCGTGTTACCTACAAAACGACCAACTGGCTCGACAAGAACAAGGACCCGCTCTCGGGTGACCTCGTGATCCTGATGCAGTTTAGCAACAACTCAGTGCTCAAGCGGCTCTTCGAGGACACCTCAAAGCCCGAGGCGGGCGGCAAGGGCGCGAAGTTCAAGTCGACCAAGTTCAAGGGCGTCGTCGACACCTTCCGCACGCAGCTGACCAGCCTGTACGACGTGCTCCAGGCGTCGCAACTCCACTTCATCCGTTGCTTCAAGCCAAACGACCGCAAGTCGGCAGACACGTGGGACGAGTCGACGGTCTCGCGCCAGCTGCACACGTCCGGCGTGCTCGACGCGCTTCGCGTGGCGCGCACAGGTTACCCTGACCGCATGACGTACCCCGAGTTCGCCTCGTACTTTGGTGACGTGGCGAAGATCCCGCGCGGCGACACGCGCTCGCCCAGGGAGAAGACAGCCGCCATCTGCGCCAACATGCAGGTGACGGCCAAGCAGCACAAGCTGGGCAGGGAGCGAATCTTCATGGCGCTCGGCGTGCTCGACGGACTCAAGACCAAGCGCACCGAGCGGATGGCCAAGGTCGTCATCAAGCTGCAGGCCGGCGCGCGCGCCATGAAGGCGCGAAAACTGGCTCGCCAGCTGCGCGAGATTCGGCTCAAGGCGCAGAAGGCCATGGAGACGGCCGCGGCGGGTACCGACATACCGGCACTGGCGGCGGCCATCGCCGCTGCGAAGAGCGCGGGCGTGCACCTGGCGCCCAAGGGCAAGGCCGCCGTCGACAAGGCGGAGGCGACGCTCGCTCGTCTCAAGCAGGAGGAGGCAGAGCGCTTGGCGGCAACGCAGGCGCTTGAGAAGGCCATGGCCGGCTTCGACATGGCGGCGCTCGCGGCGGCGATCGCGATGGCGAGCAAAGTCAAGGGGGTCGACGCGGTGCTGATGCAGAAGGCGCAGACGGCGCATGCCAAGTTAGTGGAGGAGGAGCGGCTGCGGAAGGAAGAGGAGGAGCGTCTCAAGAAGATGGCCGCCGAGCAGAAGGCAGCCGAGGAGAAGAGGCTCGCCGAGGAGCGCAAGAAGCGGCAGGAGGAGGAGGAGAACCGGCGCAAGGCCGAGGCTAAGGCGGAGGCGGACGCGAAGGCCAAGGCGGAGGCCGACAAGAAAGCGGCTTTGATGAACGCAGACAAGGCGGCGATGGAAAGGGCCAAGAAGGAGAAGGAGGAGGCGGAGAGGGCGGCCATCCAGGCCGAGCAGAATGCCATCCAGGCCGAGGAGGAGCTGCGCGCTCGCGCGATCAAAGAGCTTGCGCGTCGCAAGATCACCTTCAAGTCGGAGGCGTCCGACGTGCTCGAGTACGCAGTCTACCTGGGCATGGACCTCAATATTGACCTCGACTTCCTCTGGATTGCCGACGAGGCGCTGCAAGCTGAGGATCCCGAGGGATGGGACCAGGCTGAGTCGCCCAACGGCGACATGTACTACATCCACACCATTACGCAGCAGGTGCTCTGGCAGCACCCTCTCGACTACTCGTACCAGCAGAGGTACCTCGCGGCCAAGGGGCAAGAGCACGACGCCGACATCCTCAACCCCAAGCAGTACGGCGCTCCCAGCGCTCCCAGTGCTGGCTCCTCGATGCCGACTGCGCCGCCGCCGGCGCCCAGGGCTGCTGCGCCCGCGCCGCCCGCGCCCTTGGCACGACAGGACAGCGGCGTGCCGCTCCAGGGCGAGGCGCAGGTGCGCGCGCGACTGCAGCAGCTGCTTGGCACACGGCACACGGAGCTCAAGGCGATGCTCGTCGAGCCCTCGTGCACCCAGCGGCCGGTGCAATGCTACGTGATCCGCACAAAGAGCCGGCTCGGCTCCTCCAAGTTCGATTTCTACATGTCCATCTCGGCCTCCAAGGACATGTACTGCTTCACGGGCAAGAAGTCCTCGGGTGTGTACGTCATCTCGCTCGACCAGGATGGGACCAAGGCGGGCGAGAACATCATCGGGAATCTCAAGGTGGACAAGAAGGCGATGGAATACACGCTGTACGACGGCGGCGCGGCGCCCGGTGACAAGAAGGCTGCCGGCAAGGAGTTGCGGCGCGAGCTCATGCACGTACACTTCATTAACTCGCTGCGAAACCGTAACCCGGGCGCGATGGAGGTCGCGATGCCGGCCGTCGACGCCGACGGCGTGGCGGCAGTCTTCCAGCCCCAAGTGGAAGGCAAGGATACCCTCGAGGAGCGCATCAAAATGCCCAAGCCGAGCGACGCGACTATTTTTAAGAACCGCGAGCCAAAGTGGAATGAGGAGACGCAGATCTACCAGCTCGACTTCCGTGGGCGCGCGACGCACGCCTCGTGCAAGAACATCCAACTCACCTACAAGGGCGGCGGCGAGAACGACGCGCAGATGCTCATGGGCAAGGTCGACGAGAACAAGTTCAACGTTGACTTCAACTTCCCATTCTCCGCGATGCAGGCGTTCGCCTTCTCCCTTGTCATCTTCGATAACTCGTCCTCCTCGATGGGCATGTGAGAGGCATGTGAGAGGCTCGTAATCACTAGACGGGTGCAGCAGCGGCAGGTGAATGCGTGCGGGCGGTGGCTGGGCTCCCGCGGCGCGTTTCCGCCAGGCGCCCGGGGCGGTGCGTCCCGCCAGGCGCCCAGGGCGCGCGTCGGCGATCTCAAAGGGAGCGGCCTCTGGAGATTGGATGAGGTTTGGAGGCAGGCGCTCGCGCGCTCGTGAGCACTTACGCCCCCGAACGCGTCGATTTGTGGTGTGGGGGCGTGGGCAGTCTGGGCGAGGAAAGGAACGCGGCCGGGGGCGCGCTCGGAGCGAGCGACGGTGGGTGCGTGGTGAATGTGCTCAGATGCGTGTCCAGAGTCCAGTCCGGTCCGGGCGGGGGGTGTTGAGCGGTGTGATGTGTTCGCTTGCTGTGTTAATCTATGTATTCTGTGCGATGAGTTATACGGCCGGGTGCCCGCGCACGACAGCGCGCCGGACTGAGTGCGGAGATGATTCTCCCGCGTTGCGCGTTGGCCGCGCGCCCCGACCGCCCCGTCAGCGGTCAGCCCGACCGGCGCCTTGGCCTTCCGGCGTACCCGCCGCGGCGCCGCGGCGGGGACCGCGCGCTAACACTACGGGCGCTAACAACGCTTTACAGGGTACGCGCGACATTATTACACGAGCTCCAGCTTCCGCGTGCTGCGCCTGCGGCGTGCGGGTCGGGGGTGTGCGGGGGGCCGGGGTGCAGCCGAGGCGCATCGGGCTCTTCAACACATCAAGAGGCCAGCCACGCGCCCACGCCGACCCGAGGCCAGCACCACATCGCCGCATGCGCCACCGCCATGGCCCATGAGCGCTCCCTCTGCGCTCCTATCGCTCCTATCGGTCGTGGCGCCGGCGCAGCGGCGGCGGGCAGTGCTCGATGATCACATCTTCAGTGCTGTTGCTAAAGGAACCCCATCTGAAGGGCTTGTTGCAAATGCCGCAACGCCTGCGGCGCATGAGCGTGAGGTGAGCCAGGGAGGAGACAGGGAGGAGACAGGGAGGAGACATGGAGGAGACAGGGAGGAGCGAGGGAGGAGGCCGCGTGCGCGCGCGCGCGCTGCGCCGCCGCTGGCGGGGTGCACGGCGCACATCATGGGGCACCCGCCGTCCTTTTGTATGTTGGCACCGCAGTGTGGGCAAGGCCGGCTGCCAGCCAGTCCAGCTGGGCGCAGCGGCCACCACGCGCTCACCCATCCGGCGATTATTGCACCCAAATCCCAACCGCGCTCCACCTCCCACTGGTGCTCGCACAGGAAGCACATGATTGTCCGCTGACTGTAATCGTTGTACCCAACGCCAATCGAGCACTCCGGGCAATCAACGCACTGGAAGTTGAACCTCTGGGCCCGCTGCTCATACTCCTCTCGCTTCGCTACCTGCGCCGCAACCGTGTGAAGTGCCCTCGAGGCAAACTTTCGCACAACGCCGCTGTCGAGCATGGCGTCGCACCCCCAGCAGCAGAGCGCCGATGAGGCGCGGACGCGGCGGAGCGCGTGAATGAGCGAACGTTCCTGCGTTGAGAAGAAAAGTCGCCAACACGGAGCACAGCACCGGTGGCCGCAGGCCGAGGAGTTCCTGCGTGGGTACATTCTCATGGCCAGCACATGGCTCATACAGATCGGGCAGTAGTCGCGCTGTAGCAGGATGGGCAGCCCAACGACCATCGCAAGACCGATCGCGAGAAGCATCGTGAGCCACCAGTCCTTGTCGTCCATCTTATCGTCCATGAAAGCACGTATGCATGAAAGCACGCATAAATGAAAGCACGTATGCATGAAAGCACGCATGAAAAAGCAGGTGAGCCCGAAAGCAAGCAGGACCACAGAGCTCGAGCTCCTTCAAAGCGACCCTTTCACATTCACAGCCATTGTTTTAAATCGGCAGTGTGCCTCTGTGCCAAGATTCACGTCTATTGAATTACGCCGCGCTTTTGAGGCAGCGGCGGCGCGAACGTGGGCTGCGTGCGTCGCCTCCCACGTTCCGACGTTGGGTCATTGGCGCGCCGGACCCGCTTCGAGCGCCATGCATCATCGAATGCATCCAGGGCTCCCCCGTCGTCCTCAACTGGCAAAGATCGTCGCTATCAGACGACGAGGACGAAGTGGGTGGCGCATGCGGCAATGCGAGCGAACTAAGAGCGAACGTGCCAGCTGGCCAGGCTTCTTGCCAGGCTAACGTAAGCCAGGGCTTGCGCGGCGCCCACGGAGCATCCGCTGCAGCCAGCTGGTGGGCTCTGCGGAGCCTCGCTGGGCTTTCCACAGGAAACTAGGTCAGCAAATTCAAGAGACAACCCCATGCGTTCCCACGCTAAAGGAGAGAACGACAGTCGCGGGGGCCGGGGGGGCCATCATCTCTGTCTCTTCTTTTCTTGTGGCGGCGGCTCGAGAAGCACCCGCCACCTTCTTACTCCTCTCTGCTCCCGTGCTCAATTGATGGTGCCGCTCGTGACGGTGGGGCTCTTGCACGGGCCGCCGGCCACGACGAGCGTCTTGCCCGCGTGGGTGGCAACCGTGTCGACGGCGCGCAGCCCCTCAGCCGCCTTCTCCATCAGCTTCTTCTTCTTGACCGCATTGGGGCTGGCGGGCTCGACGAGCGCAGCACCCTGCTCGAGCACGCGCTCGCCTGGCGCGGCGCTCTCGGGCGGCTCCACGAAGGCCACCGTCGAGCGGTCAGGGCTCGCGGCACACAGCACCATGCCGTTGGACGCGAAGCCCGCGAGCTTCGCCTCCTTGAGGTTGCAGACGACGAGCACCTTGCGGCCGACAAGCATTTCGGCGTTCGGGTAGTAGGCGCGCAGGCCCGAAGCGATCTGGCGCGGCTCAGCCTCGCCCACGTCGATTTTCTCGCACCACAACTTCTCCGAGTCAGGATGCGCCCACGCCTCCACAATCTTGCCTACG
>Ga0164295_10004260_pt1 | contig 11375 bp, 9 predicted proteins | sample GEODES006metaG_FD_111798 | JGI IMG/M metagenome (GOLD analysis project Ga0164295, IMG submission 111798) | Oligotrophic lake water microbial communities from Sparkling Lake, Wisconsin, USA - GEODES006 metaG | ecosystem: Environmental > Aquatic > Freshwater > Lake | place: USA: Sparkling Lake...
ATCGGTCGACGGTGGAACAGCCCCGCCGTGCGGACGATGGTCGACACGATGCCCTACACCATCGTCGAGGGCCCCAACGGCGATCCGCGCATCAAGCTTCGAGACCGCGTCTACTCGGTGGCCGAGATCTCCAGCATCATCCTGCAGGAGATGAAGCTCATCGCCGAGGAGTACACCGGCGAGCGCATCGAGAAGGCCGTCATCACGGTCCCTGCCTACTTCAACGACGCGCAGCGCCAGGCGACCAAGGACGCGGGCCGCATCGCCGGGCTCGACGTGGTCCGCATCATCAACGAGCCCACGGCCGCTGCGCTGGCCTACGGCTACGGCAAGACGCTCGACAAGACGATCGCGGTCTATGACCTCGGCGGCGGGACATTCGACATCTCGATTCTCCAGATCTCGAACGGTGTCTTCGAAGTGCTCGCGACGGCGGGCGACACGTTCCTGGGGGGGGACGATTTCGACGGGCGCATCGTGATGGACTGGCTCGTGCTCGAGTTCGCGCGCGAGCACCAGATTGACCTGCGCCGCGACAAGATGGCGCTGCAGCGCCTGCGAGACGCCGCCGAGAAGGCAAAGATCGAGCTGTCGAGCGCGCGGGAGACGGAGATTAACCTGCCGTTCATCATCTCGACCGGCGGTAGCGACGCGCTCCACCTGCAGAAGGTGCTCACGCGCGACAAGTTGGAGTCGCTGACCGTCGACTTGGTCGAGCGCACGATCCGTATCTGCAAGAAGACGATCGAAGAGGCGGGCGAACCCATCGACGACATCGTGCTCGTGGGTGGCATGACCCGCATGCCGCTCGTGCAGCAGAAGGTGCGGGAGTTCTTCGGCAAGGACCCGCTCAAGGGCGTTCACCCGGACGAGGTCGTTGGCTTGGGCGCCGGCATTCAAGGGGCGGCGCTGGTCGAGGACACGCAGGGGGTCCTGCTCCTCGACGTCACGCCGCACTCGCTCGGGATCATGATCGCCGGTGGTCTGTTCAGCGTGCTGATCCCGCAAAACACGACCGTCCCGACGTGCAAGAGCCACGTCTTCACAACGATCAAGGACAACCAAACGTCGGTCAAGATCTTGGTGCTCCAAGGCGAGAGCGAACGCGCCGAGGAGAACGAGCTGCTCGGCGAGTTCATCTTGACGGGTCTGCGAGCCGCGCCGCGCGGGGTTGTCGAGATCGAGGTCAGCTTCGACATCAACGCCGACGGCATCGTGAGCGTGAGCGCGAAGGACTTGGAGACCGGCAAGCGGCAGGCCATCACGGTCACGGCGACCTCGGGCCTGAGCGAGGACGAGCTCAAGCACATGATGGAGGAGAACCGCGAGTACCTGGTGGACGTGAAGACCTCCGAGGAGCTTGAACTCCAGCGAGTCGCCGTGCAGCGCGCGCTCATGGAGATCGACAAGATCTTCCCGAGGGTCCGCGCGGTGCTCGAGGGCTCCGACTTTGGCCTCGACGCCGTCCGGAAGGCCGAAGGGGTCGTCGAGCGCGCGCGCAAGGCGCTCGAGGGCAACGACGTCACAGCGCTCAAGACGAGCAACGATGCGGTCGGCAAGACCTTGAACATGTTCAAGGGCGTCGTGCAGAAGATCGGCTGACGCGAACTTGCCCACCCCCGAGTCCGAGCAACGCGCCCGAGCGCTCCTGGAGCAGGGGGCGAGCCTCTACGAAGAGGGGCGCCTCTACGACGCGTTGTCGTGCTGGAAGCAGGTGCTCGCGCTCGAGCCGGGCAATGAGATCGCGACTGAATATCTGAGGTTCATCGAGGAGAACTTTCAGATCGAGGTGGACGCTTTCATCGAGCATCACGAGCGCGCTGAGGGCGTGACGACGTCGAAGGCGACCGCGTCGCCGCCTGCTGCGCGTCCTGCGTTGACCGAGCCCGACCCGGGTGCATCTTACGAGGAACTCGACTGGTCGGAGATCCTTGAGGATTCCGTGACCCTCGAGAGAGGCATGGGCGGCAACCCATCGCCGCCCGTCTTGCCCCCGCTCGACGACAACGCGGGGGATGAAGACTTCTTCGCGCAATTGGACGCCGCGTTGCCCACAGGCGCGCCGACCACGCAAGCGCAGGCGGGTGGCTCAGCGCTCGCGTGGGGGGCGGGCGACGTCCTCAATGACTCGGGCGTGATGATGTCGACCTCGACGTCGCCGCCGGAGCTGCTGCCGGAGTCCGACCCCCTGGAGCTCCCATGGAGCGAGTTCGCCGCGCCCTACACGGCCCCGACCAGCGCCGAAGTGTCGAGCGGGGAGCGCGAGGGTCGCTCCTCCGCGTCTGGCGTGCGTCGGACAAGTGGCGCCCGCGTCGTCTCGGGTGCTCGCCGCCGGGACCTGACGGAGATGGGGGATGCCTCGATTCAGCGGATGCTCGATGAGGAGTTGAGTGATCCCGCAGCGGGGGACGGCTCGCCGCTCGACTTGTCTCCGCCCGCCGTCGTTGCCCGAGGCGCGCAGCCGCTTGACGGCCAAGCCTCTCGAGACCTTGAAGCGATCATCCGGGCGGGCATGCGTGAGATCGCACGCGCGGAGACGCCGGCGCCTGAGGCCGCGAAGCCCCCGCGCAGTGCGACGTCGGAACGGCGGCTGCTCTTCAGCGCGCCGCCTCAAGGTGCGGACCCCGACGCCCTGATGGTGCAGGCCCGCCGAGCCAACGCCGCCGGGGACTTCACGTCGTCGCTCGCACTGGTCGAGCAGGTGCTGTCCCTCGAGCCGGAGCAGGCCGAGGCGCGGCGGTTCATGAGCGAGAACACGGCGCGGCTGACCTCGATGTACCGTTCGCGCATCGGCGCGCTCGACCGCAGTCCGCGGATTCGTATGCGGGCTCAGGACATCATGTGGCAAGCCCTCGACCACCGCGCGGGCTTCCTCTTGAGCCAAGTCGACGGGCGCACGACTTTCGACGAGATCATCGAGATTTCGGGACTCAGCGAGCTCGACGCGACGCGCATTCTGGCGCGCCTCGTGGAGCATGGCGTTATCGGCTGACGAGGGTCCATCGTCCGCGTGTGTCGAAGTCAGAGGCACCGTGCATGCCCCACCGTGCGCTGACGACCACGCGACGGAGGCCGCCTCGCAGCGTATCGTCATCAACCGTGACGTGGACGCTCAGTGAGCGGTCGGGGGTCGGGTCGAGGCCCGCCTCGAGGTCGAGAGCGACGTGCACCGCGCCTGCGACCTCCAAGCCTGCCTGCTCAGCGGCCAAGAGCACCGATGGACCGACACGGACGACTTCAAACATCCGCGCCGAGGCGTGCGCCGACTCAAGGCCGAGGAGCGCGGCGTAGCGCGCGGTCATTCCGGGCTCAACGTCGAGACTTTGGCCTCTCGCGCGGAGGCCGTGTGCGTCGAGGGCGCGGCCATCACCGCAGGGCGTCGCCGTCACATGCTTGAGGAGGGGGGCGCCCGACTCGGAGACTGCCTCGCACGTCCAAGCGTGAGGTTGTCTCCGCGGCGTAAAGCGCAATGTGTCGCCGGGATGCGCCGGCTGCACGAAGCGGCAGGTGAAGGCCTTCAAGGTCTCTGTGGACGCAGCTTCGAGCGCGTCGAGGCACCACGCAGCGGTGACCATGCCATGCAGTACGCGCCGCGGAAGCCCGACGCGCTGTGCGGAGGAGTCGCTGAGATGTATCGGGTTGTGGTCGCCCGAGAGGGCGGCGTAGGCCTCGGGCAAGGCTGGGTCGACGGAGCGGCGATACCCCTCAAGCACGCGCGCGCTCACGCGGGCGCTGAGCGCGCTCGTAGGCCGCGATCCAGGCGACGAGCGTGTCCGCATACGCCTCGAACGGTGGACAGACCAGGCCAGTATCGGCGAGCAAGTCGAGGGTTCCGGCGCAGTCATACTCGACGCGCTGATCCAGATTCTCGAAGAGCGAGACCTGCGTGGGCGCGAGCGCGCCGAGCCCGGGCAGACGGAGCAGACCACGCACCAAGCGCGCACCGACCTCGCTCGTCCAGGGGCCGCGTCGCCGGGCGACGTCGCTCAGAAGCTCGAACGCGCGCCGCGCGCTCAGCGGATTCGGGTCGGTGATGTGCAGCGTGCGGGAGACAGCCTCGGGCTTGGTCGCAACGGCACACGCCGCTCGGACGACATAGTCGATCGGCACGATGTTGAGCGGGACGACGCCATCGCCGGGCAGCAAGATGGGCACTTCGGCGGGCAAGCGCACTAAAAGGCGCATCAGGTAGCTTGGCCCCTCGTCGAGGGTCTCGGCCTCGCCGGTGCGCGAGTGTCCGATCATGCTGCCGGGGCGGAGGACCGTGACCGGCAGCAGCGGCATCATCCGGCGCAGGAGCCGCTCCGCGTCGAACATGGAGCGCTCCCACGGGCTGCGGAAGCGCTGACCCTCTTCGAGCTCATCCTCGAGGATCAGGCCCGTTCGCGAGCCGCTCACGAAGGCCGTCGAGAAGACGACCAAGCGCTCAAGGCGCGGCATGTCCAAGCAGAGCTCGACGAGGCGACCGAGGGCGTCGACGTTGTGCCGCTTGAGGCCGGCGCGAGGCCCCTGACTCAATTGGCCCGCGTGAAAGACGTGCGTCGTATCCGCGAGCATCGCGTTGGCGTCCGCTGCGTCGAGACCAAGGTCAGTGTCGAAGGCGCGCCCAATGCGGGCGTGCAAGCGGAGCCGCTGGGTCGTCTCCAGCGTCGCGGAGAACGCCTGGAACGCCTCTGCCTGCTCGGGCGAGACGAGCATGTGAACGACAGTGCTGGGCGAGAGGGCGAGGAGGCGTGAAGCCAAGCCGCGGGCGAGCAGGCGAGGGAATCCCAGGATGAAGGCGTTCACGGTGAGAGCTCCGGGTCATGCGGCGCCGTGAGCAAGGGCCACAGGACGTCGAGCTGAGCATCGAGCGCGTCGGGCGAGCCGTCGTTGTGGACGCAGTAGTCGGCGCGCGCGACCTTCTCTGCGAGCGGCATCTGCGCGGTGATGCGCGCGTGCGCCGAAGCCGTGTCGAGGCCATCTCGCCGCATCAGGCGCTCTCGCTGAAGGTCTTCTGTCGTGGTCACGACGACGATGGGCCGAAACAGGGCGGCGCGACCCGACTCAAAGAGCAGCGCGGCGTCGTAGACCACCAGCGGCGGCTCTCCTGCGGCTGCCTCTACAAGGCGCCGCGCGCTCTCCTCGGCGATGCGGGGGTGCGTAATGCGTTCGAGACGAGCGCGGGCCTCAGCGTCTCCGAAGACGCGTCGCCCGAGCGCCGCGCGGTCGAGCGCGCCCGTGGCATCGCAGACCTCGGCGCCGAAGGCTGCGATGATCTCTGCCAAGGCGGGCGCGCCCGGCCGCACGATGTCTCGCGCGACGGCGTCCGCGTCCACGATGCGCGCGCCCCGCGCCGCGAGGCGAGCCGCGACCGTGCTTTTGCCACACGCGATGCCGCCCGTCAGCCCGATGATGTTCGCCATGGGGCGCACGTTACGGCGGCCCCGACCGTGTGGCAATGCGCCCGCGTCAACCGCAGCCCGCCGCAGCGCTTCGCTTTCGTCGAGCCGAGTGGTACACAGGCGCGCCATGTGGTCGCGCGCCGTGATGTCTCCGTGGGTCGTGATGGCCAGCGCGCTCGCGCCGGCGAACGGGAGCGCGTCAGAGCTGGTCGGGGCCGCGCGCTGCCAGTCGTGCCATCCCACTGAGTACGCGCAGTGGGCCACAACAGGCCACGCGCGTGGCTTGGACCGTCTCCCCGCGTCGCAACGACGCGACCCTCGATGTGTTGGCTGCCACGCGACCTCCGCGACGACCGGCTTCGTGCGCGTCGAGTGCGAGTCCTGCCATGGCGCAGGGCGCGCGCACGTCGAAGACCCGAGGCTGTCCATGGCGCGAGGCGCCGATCCGGTCGCCTGTCTGCGCTGTCACACGGTGGATGGCCCGCGAATCGTCCCCTTTGCGCTGGAACCAGGCCTCGCCAGGGTGCGCCACGCGCCCGCTGCGCCGCTTGTTGACGCCGGAGTTCGACCATGATGAACGGGCCGCTTGCGGGCTTCGCGAGCAGTGTATGGCGGGTGCTGCGCGCGCCTCGAACGCCGGTCGTGCTCATGGCCCTGTGGGCCGCAGGTGCAGCGCTCGGCGCCTCGGCGCCGCTGGGCGCCCATCCCGCCGAGAGCGTCCTGCTCCACATCCCGGCCGCGCTGCTGCCGTTTGCGCTCATGGCGCGCGCTGCGACGCTCGCTGAGCGATTGCTCGCGGTGGGGGTCGGGCTCGCGCTGCTCGGGGCCGCTCAGTCGGGCGCCGATCTGGGAGAGGTTCGGGTCGGAGGTGTGGAACCACCGGAGGCTTACACCGCGATGCTCGCAGGTCGTCAGGTCCCCGTCGCGCTCGGCGGTCAGCTCACCGCGCGGGCCGATGACGCCTTGAGCCTGTCTCTGAGACTGGGGACGCCGAAGTTCGAGGTGGCCTCGACGCAGCTCCCGTCGAGCGGCGAGCGTGAGGTCCCGCTTGGGCCGTGGCGCGTGCACGCACGCGGGCAGCGCCCGAACGACGCGCCGAGTCGACTCCGCGGCGTCGCGAGGGGGCCGAACGGCGAACGCATCGCGCTCGACCTGCGCGCCGGCGAGACGCTGCCGCTCGCAGACGGGGTCACCCTCACGCTCGAAGGTCTTGAGGCCGACTACGGGCGGCGATTGGGCGCGGCCGCGCGGGTGTCTCTGGATACGAACGGTCAGCGTCGGACCGATTGGGTCTTCTTAGACGCGCCCGACCTCGACCAGCGGCTCGCGCCCGGGCAGTGGACAATCGAGCCGACCTCAATCTCCGCCGGCAGCTCGTGGGTCCTTGGGGTGCGGCGCAGCGGCATACAGTGGCTCGCGGCACTCGGGCTCGCCCTCGCGGCTGTCGCTCTCGTCGCCCAGCGGCGCGTCAAGGAGCCCACATGACCGGGCAGATCGTCCTGTGGCTGGTTGCGGGCGCCGGCGCGTGTGTGTTGCTTGCGCACGCGAAGAACGCGCGGGTCGCCGGCGGTTGGCTCGTCGCGTGCTTCGCGGTGGCGTGCATCGGCCAGAGCGCAGGGGTCGGGGAACTCTCGGCACGGTGGCACGCCGAGGCCCGCCTTGAGGCGACGGAGACCGCTTCGGCGCAAGCACGCGTCGAGTTTGAGGTCGCGCGCCCTCTCCCCGACAACGAGCGTGAAATCCGCAGTGTGCTCCTCCGTCGCCCCGTCGAGGCCGTTCTCCCGTTGCTGTGGTGTGCGATGGCGCTGGGCGTCGCTGCTGCGGCGGCGGGGGCGCGACCGAAGCTGGGGGCGGCGTTCGGGGGAGCCGCCGGCGTCGCCGCGCTCGGTGCGGCGGGGGCAATGGCGAGCGCCTCAGGCCCCGGTGGCGGCGAGGCGGATGTTCGCGCCGCGGTCGCGGCGCTCAGCGACGGCGTCGTCGCATTTACCGTCCCCGAGGCCCCATGGCGTTGGTTCGGCGGTCCAATGTGGGCGACAGGTCTCGTCGGCTTGCTGGGCCTCGTCGTGTCATGGCCACGTATCCCGGAGCCGAGCGAGCGGAGTCAGCTCGCCGTCGCGACGCTGGGCGCAGCGCTGGCGTCCGCCGCGCTCGCCGCGCGCGTCTTCACTTTCGGCGGCGTCGTCTTTGACTTCGAGACCGGTCTCGTCTGGGCGGCTTGGCTCGCGCTGGTGGTCGCTGCGGTCGAAACAGACGCGGGGCGTCGAGGCCGCATCGCCGCAGTGGCGGTCGCGCTCTGCGCAGCTGGATGGGGAGCCTGAAGTTGGCCGAGAACCTCGCCGTCCGCAGCGTCGCGTTTATCAAGAGCGCTTCGCGTCTCTCCGAGTCGCCTGACACCGGCGGCCTGCCCGAGCTCGCTATCGCGGGCCGCTCGAACGTGGGCAAGTCGAGCCTGATCAATCGCCTCGTCAACCGGAGGCAACTCGCCCGCGTCAGCAACACGCCGGGGCGCACCCAGCTCTTGAACTTCTTCAGGGTCAACGACGCCTTCGTCTTGTGCGACCTGCCCGGCTACGGATACGCGAAGGTGCCCTACGAGATGCGGTCGAGCTGGGGCGAGATGATTGGCGGCTACCTCGAGCGCAGAGACCCTCTGCGCGCGCTCCTGCTTCTCGTTGACTGTCGCCGAGAGCCGGGCGAGTGGGAACGCGACCTCGCGACCTTTTGCTCGACGCGCGGATTGGCGCTCGTGACGGTCGTCACGAAGGTCGACAAGCTGTCTAAGGCGCAGCGCTTCAGCGCGATGGCGCGCGTGGCCCGAGCCCTCGGCGTCGCGCCGGACGCCCTGCTCGGCTTCTCGTCGGAGACGGGTGAGGGGCTCGACGCGCTTTGGCGGCGCGTGACGCGTGTGCTCAACCTGGGCGAGCCGAGCGCCCCCGCGTGAGCGTCGCGCGACCGCTCGGATCCGCGGACGTTGATTCGGCCGCGAAGCTCGCGGCGCTCGAAGGTGCCGCGTTGTGGGACGCGGCCGCCTTCGCGCATGAGCTCACCCTCGCGCACGCGACGCTCGTCGCGGTCGATGGGGACGACGGTACGCTCGCAGCGTTCGCCGTTTGGTGGCGTGTGGTCGACGAGACCCATTTGCTGAACATGGTGGTGGCGCCGGCCGCACGCCGGCGTGGTCTCGGCGCAGCCCTTGTTGCGCAGATGCTCGATGAGGCCCGCGGGCGAGGGGATGTCGCGGCGCTGCTTGAGGTCCGCGTGGGCAACAGGGCTGCTCAGGCGCTGTACGAACGCGCGGGGTTCTCGCGCGCTGGGCTGAGACGCGGCTATTACGCAGACGGGGAGGACGCGGTGCAGATGGTGCGCGGCCTATGACGGTCTGGACGTCGGCTTACCGGGCGCTTGTTCGGCCCATGCTCTTCCGTTGGGACGCCGAGGACGCTCACCTGTGGGCGATGGCGCGGCTCGCTGCGGCGCGGGGCAGCCTCGACATGGTCGAGGCACTGCTTGGACCGCCCGATGACAGCCTGTCCGTGAGCGTCGCGGGGCTTCGCTTTCGCTCGCCCATTGGCCTCGCCGCGGGGCTCGATAAGCACGGCGAGGCCCCGCATGCGTGGCCTGCGCTCGGCTTCGGCTTCTATGAGCTCGGTACGATCACGCCGCGCCCACAGGCGGGGAACCCGCGACCCCGTGTGTTCCGCCTAGTCGACGACGCCGCGCTGATCAACCGCTTTGGCTTCAACAGCCTCGGGGCGGCGTCGGTTGCAGCGCATCTGCGCGGTCAATCCCGCCGCGCAGGCGTGCCACAGGGCATCAATGTAGGCAAGAACCGGGACACGCCGCCCGACGCAGCCGCCGCTGACCATCGCGCCGTCATCGACCTGCTGGGGCCCTTTGCGGACTACTTTGTGGTCAACGTGAGCTCACCGAACACCGCTGGGCTTCGCGCGCTGCAGAGCCCCGACCGCATCGAGGCCCTCGTGCGCGACGCCGTCGATGCGGCGCGTGGCGTACCGATTTTCGTCAAGCTCGCGCCCGACTGGGACAACCCCGACGACCTCGACGCGGCCGCGCACGCCGTGGTGAACGGTGGAGCCGCGGGCCTGATCGTGAGCAATACGACGCTGTCGCGTGAGGGCGTCGAGGGATCACCTCAAGCGGGCGAAGTGGGCGGGCTCAGCGGGCGTCCCCTCAAAGACCGTGCGCTCGCCGCGCTTGTCCGGGTGCGCGCGGCGATCGGCCCGAGCGTTCCACTCATCGGGGTTGGCGGCATTGAATCGCCGGTGGACGCTTGGGCGCGCCTCGAGGCGGGCGCATCCCTCGTGCAGGTCTACACTGCGCTCGTGTACCAGGGACCCGGCTTGGCGCACGCGCTGAACGCTGGCCTCGCGGCCCGATGCGCGCGCGAAGGCCTGACGAGCATCGCAGACCTCACTCGGCGATGGGGGTCTCGAACGGCGTAAGGTCTTGCGGGACCTTCTCGTCGCGGGGTCGCGGCAGTGGGTCGTCCCGCCGCGTGACCAAGAAATGCGCGATCTCATCGCGACGCAGCGCGACGTCCTCGAGCGTAACGCCCTGCTTCAAGGCGAAGACCTCGACCGGCCGGCGGCCTGTGCCGGCGCGCTTCTCGACGAGGCCCTCGGCGCGGAACAGGTCGAGCGCGTTCCGCAAGACCGCCGTCGAGCCCGCCTCGGCGCGCCGCAGATCACCCTCGAGGAACTCGCGCTCAGCGTGACCTCGCGCGCTCTCAATCCAGGTCTTCACGTCCATGCCCTGAATGCCGAGCGTACGCAGCGAGTCGGCAGCCACCCAGTAGCCCTCGACCAAGTGCAGGAGCGCCCCGCGCAGAAAATCGAGCGTCGCGGGCATCGCGGCCACCACGATGCCGTCCGTCGTGACCTGAATCAGACCCTCACCGACCAACCGGTCGAGCGTCTCGCGGTAGTTCTCGTCAAAAGATGTGCCCGTCCGGTAGATGAACTCGAGCCGAAACCAGTAGCTCAGTCGGCGCGCGTCTTGGCCCAGCTCTGCCACCGTCAGCGGGCGGTCTGCGGCTCGAAGCGCCGTCGCCACAATGGCATCTGGAGCCATCGTCCCCAGGACCATGTTGCGGTAGTAGTCGAGCTCGAGGCGTGCCCGCTCCGGGACAGTGTAGATGGGCTCGCTGCTCCGCTCAGCGCGCTCGATGAGCTTTGCGCGGCGCAGCAAGTTCGTGGCCTCGTCGAGCAGCGGCGCGATCGCGTCGCCTCGCAGGCGGTAGCCCTCACGACGACTGCGCGCATCGGCCGCCACAATTCGGCCCTCGTGCCGACCGAGTGTGTAGGCGAGTGAGCGAGAGAGGCGCGCGTTGCGGCGGCTGAGATAGTCGATCAGGAAGCCTGCCATCTCGTGCAGGCGCGCGGTCGACATGCCGCGGCGGTCGTGGCTCAGCAGCGAGGTTGCGACGAGCGAGGTCGGCGTGATGACCGAGGCCTCGAGGATGCGCCGCATGATGTGGTAGCCGAACTTGCGCGTCGTATCTCGGAAAAGGGCTTCGTCGACACCGCCGAGGTCTTGAATGCCCACCGAGCGCAGGTGCTCCGTGAGCCGGATCGGCTCCTCAAAGGTCACGTAGACGCGCCCGTACCGCGACGTGAGCACGCTGCCCGCACGCACGACGCCGCCGACGCTCTCGGCCTGCTTCTCGCCGCCCGTCAGCTCCTTGTGGTAGCTGGCGGTCTCGACGACGCGCTCGTAGCTGATGCTGATCGGAACGAACTGCAGGTCCTTGAACTCGCCTGCGCGGAGGCCTTCGAGCAGCATCGAGAGCATGCCCATCTTGGGGGGCAGCAGCTTGCCTGTGCGGCTCCGACCGCCCTCCATGAAGAACTCGACGGGGTAGCCCTCGCGCACGAGCTTCCACAAGTAGCGGCGAAAGACGGCCTTGTAGATCGGATCCCCCGCGAAGGTGCGGCGCAGGAAGAACGCGCCGGACCGGCGAAAGAGGCTGCC
>Ga0164295_10004261_pt1 | contig 11374 bp, 8 predicted proteins | sample GEODES006metaG_FD_111798 | JGI IMG/M metagenome (GOLD analysis project Ga0164295, IMG submission 111798) | Oligotrophic lake water microbial communities from Sparkling Lake, Wisconsin, USA - GEODES006 metaG | ecosystem: Environmental > Aquatic > Freshwater > Lake | place: USA: Sparkling Lake...
GAATTCGTTGAGCAAACGGTTGCTAAAGCCAATCATGCATTGGAAACCGAACTCGTGCGTCTTGATTTGGCAGCAGAAACAGCAGAAACAGCACCAGAAGCAACAGCAGAAGCAACAGAAGCAACATCAGCGATCAAAATCCTCGAATTGCTTCTGTTGTGGCAAACAACACCGCCAACCTTTGAAACATTCAAACTCGCTATCGCAAACAGAGATTTGGTCGCGGTGTTTCTTGCAGATAACCGTGTAGACCCGTCAGCAGACGACAATTGGGCAATTCAAATGGCAAGCGAAAACGGCCATACGGAAGTGGTCAAGCTGCTACTTGCAGATGATCGCGTTGACCCGTCTACAAACGACAATTACGCGGTTCGCATTGCAAGTGAAAACGGACATACGGAAGTGGTCAAGCTGCTACTTGAGCGCGTTGACCCGTCAGCAGACAACAATTACGCGGTTCGCATTGCAAGTGAAAACGGACATACAGCCGTCGTCTCGCTGCTACTTGATCGTGTTGACCCGTCTGCAGACGACAATCACGCGGTTCGCATGGCTAGCAACAACGGTCATACAGCCGTCGTCAAGCTGCTACTTGCAGACGAACGAGTTGACCCGTCAGCAGACGACAATTGGGCAATTTGCATGGCAAGTGAAAACGGCCATACAGAAGTTGTCAAGCTGCTACTTGCAGATGAGCGCGTTGACCCATCTACACGGATCAATTTCGCAATTCGCTGGGCAAGTGGAAACGGGCGTACAGCCGTCGTCAAGCTGCTACTTGCAGATGAGCGCGTCGACCCGTCTGCATGGAACAATTCTGCAATTCGCTGGGCAAGCAAAAACGGACATTTAGACACGGTTAAGCTGCTACTTGAAGATCCTCGTGTGGACCCGTATGCAGACAATTACGCGATTCGCACCGCAAGTGAAAACGGACATGTGGAAATCGTCGCGCTGCTACTTGCAGATCCTCGTGTAGACCCGTCTACAGACGACAATTACGCGGTTCGAGCGGCAAGTGCAAACGGCCATGCGGGTGTGGTCGCGCTGCTGCTTGCAGATGCGCGTGTGCAGCGTCTAACAAATAGAGCGAATCATTTTATAATTCGCTGAGCAAACAATGGCGCGAAAAGTTGACCTCCATTAGACATTCCACTTTTGATGTGGTGTCGAACGTAGAAATACCGTAGACCCCCAACATGGCAGACATCATTACCTCCAAATTGGAATACGTCGCTGAATTGGATGCTCAATTGACAATTCGCAGTGAATTTGTCGAGCAAACGGTTGCTAAAGCCAAACGGGCGTTGGAAACCGAACTCGTGCGTCTTGATTTGGACGAAGCACCAGAAGCAATACCAGAAGCACCAGAAAGAGCAATCAAAACCCTCGAATTGCTCCTGTTGTGGCAAACAACACCAACCTTTGAAACATGCAAACTCGCCATCGCAAATAGAGATTTGGTCGCGATATTGTTTCTTGCAGATAACCCGTCTATAGACAACAATTGGGCCATTCGTACAGCAAGTGAAAACGGCCATGTAGACGTGGTCGCGCTGCTACTTGCAGATCACCGTGTTGACCCGTCTGCAAACGACAATTACGCGGTTCGCAAAGCGTGTGAAAACGGCCATGCAGACGTGGTCGCGCTGCTACTTGCAGATCACCGTGTGGACCCGTCTGCCTACTACAATTACGCAATTCGCAAAGCGTGTGAAAACGGCCATACGGAAGTTGTCAAGCTGCTACTTTCCCGTGTTGACCCGTCTGCAAACGACAATTACGCGGTTCGCGTGGCAAGTGCAAATGGCCATGCGGATGTAGTCGCAGTGTTGTTGGCGGATGGGCGTGTGGACCCCTCTGCAGACTTCAATTACGCGGTCCGCGCTGCAAGCGAAAACGGCCGTACGGAAGTTGTCAAGCTGTTACTTGTAGACGATCGCGTTAACCCGTCTGCATACAGCAATCACGCTGTCCGCGCGGCAAGCAAAAACGGTCATACGGAAGTTGTCAAGCTGCTACTTGCAGATGAGCGAGTTGACCCGTCTGCACAGAAAAATGAGGCAATTCGCTTGGCAAGCGAAAACGGCCATTTAGACGTGGTTAAGCTATTACTTGCGGATAACCGCGTGGACCCGTCGGATTGCCGCGGTTACGCGGTTCGCAGTGCACGTGCAAACAGACATTCTCAAGTGGTCATGCTGCTGCTTACGGATTATCGTGCATGGATCTTCGATGTTAGCCCCAGGTCACATATTTACTGATTATGGTTGCTTTGACGATAGCAAATTTGTTGTTGAAGGGCCCGTACCGGTGCTGTACGAGCCTCAGTGTCCGCACACGAATTGCCTCAGGCATCTGGTGAAGCATGTGGAAGTGTTAAAAACTCGAGTTTTGGTCATAACAAGATGGTCGAAAAGTTGACATCCATCACACATTCCATTTTTGTTGTGGTGTCGAACGTAGAAATACCGTAGACCCCAAAATGGCTTTCGCCAAAATGGAATATGTCGCTGAATTGGATGCTCAATTGACAATTCGCAGTGAATTTGTCGAGCAAACGGTTGCTAAAGCCAAACGGGCGTTGGAAACTGAACTCGTGCGTCTTGATTTGGCGGCAGAAGCAACATCAGAAGCAACATCAGAAGCAACATCAGAAGCAACATCAGAAGCAACATCAGAAGCAACAACAGAAGCAACATCAGAAGCAACAACAGAAGCAGAAAAAGCAATCAAAATCCTCGAAATGCTCCTGTTGTGGCAAACAACACCAACCTTTGAAACATTCAAACTCGCCATCGAACATGCGGAATTGGTGCAATTGTTTCTGGCAGATGTGGACCCGTCTGCAGACGACAATTGGGCAATTCGCACATCAAGTGCAAACGGACATGTGGATGTGGTCGCAGTGTTGTTGGCAGATCCTCGTGTGGACCCGTCTGCAGACGACGATTACGCAATTCGTATAGCGTGTGAAAACGGCCATACGGACGTTGTCAAACTGCTACTTTCCCGTGTGGACCCGTCAGCGCGCGGCAATTACGCGATTCGCAACGCAAGTGCAAACGGGCACGCGGATGTAGTCGCAGTGTTGTTGGCGGATGGGCGCGTGGACCCCTCTACAGACGACAATTCGCCAATTCGCGTGGCAAGTGCAAACGGGCACGCGGATGTAGTCGCAGTGTTGTTGGCGGATGGGCGCGTGGACCCCTCTGCAGGCGACAATTCGCCAATTCGCGCGGCAAGTACGCGTGGTCATGCAGCCGTTGTCGCATTGTTGATCAGGCGCGTGAGCCCTGCATCATCTCCTACATGGGGTGTATGGGACGATTCTCCAATTCAGCGTGCAAGCGAAAATGGTCACGCAAATATTGTCTCGATGTTGTTAACAGATGTTCGCGTTGACCCATCTGTTGTCAACAATTATGCGATGCGTTATGCGAGTCAGAACGGGCATGCGGATGTGGTCGCAGTGTTGTTAGCGGATGCCCGTGTGGACCCACGTGATTGTGACAATTACGCACTGCGAATGGCAAGTGAAAACGGGCATGCGAATGTTGTCGCGGTGTTGTTGCCCCGTGTGGACCCGACAGCAAATGACAATTCCGCAATTCGCAAAGCAAGTGAAAACGGACATGCGGATGTTGTTGCTGTGTTGTTAACAGATCCCCGTGTGGACCCGTCTGCTCTTTGCGATGACGCGCTTTTACGGGCAGTCGTAAACGGTCATACGCGCGTTGTTAAGCTACTACTCACACGTTCTCATGTGGAGACGCGCAACAACCAGATGTTCCAACTTGCAAGTCATTGTGGTCATACGGACATTGTCGAGCTGTTGCTTTCAGATCACCGTGTGGACCCGTCAGCAGACAACAATCACGCAATTCGCACGGCAAGCCGACGCGGTCATGCAGCCATCGTCGAGTTGCTGCTTGCGGACCCCCGTGTGGACCCGTCGGCAGACGACAATCTAGCAATTCGCGTAGCGTGTGAAAACGGACATACAGAAGTTGTCAAGCTGCTGCTTGCGGACCCACGTGTAGATCCGACTATATGGGATAATTACGCGATTAGCATAGCGTGTAATAACGGACACGCGGAAGTTGTCAAGTTGTTACTCCCTCGAGTAACTGTTGCGAAGGATGTAATCAAACATGCACGTGAAAATGGATATATGGATATTGTCGAGTTGCTAACCGTTTGACAAAACCGAGCAAATGCGCCAAGTTCTTACACTGCTAGACAATAAGATGGTCGAAAAGTTGACCTCCCATGAACAACTGCATTTTGTTGTGTTGTCGAACGTAGAAATACCGTAGACATGGCAGACGCCATAACCTCCAAATTGGAATACGTTGCTGAATTGGATGCACAATTGACAATTCGCAGTGAATTCGTTGAGCAAACGGTTGCTAAAGCCAAATGGGCGTTGGAAACCGAACTCGTGCGTCTTGATTTGGACGCAGAACCAGCAGGACCAGCAGCAGCAGAAGCAGAAAAAGCGATCAAAACCCTCGAATTGCTTCTGTTGTGGCAAACGACACCCACCTTTGAAACATTCAAACTCGCCATCGCAGACGTGAAATTGGTGCAATTGTTTCTGCCACACATTGACCCGTCTGTAGACGACAATTGGGCAATCCGCACATCAAGCGAGAACGGACATGCAAATGTGGTCGCAGTGTTGTTGGCAGATCCTCGTGTGGACCCGTCAGCAGACCGCAATTATGCGATTATAAGGGCAAGTAAATTTGGGCATACGGATGTAGTCAAGCTGCTACTTGCAGATGCACGTGGTGTAGACCCATCCGCAGATTACAATCGGGCAATTTGCGAAGCAAGTACAAACGGGCATGTGGGTGTTGTCGCAGTGTTGTTAGCGGACGAGCGGGTGGACCCATCTGACTGGAACAATTACGCGATTCGCATGGCAAGTTTTTACGGCCATACGGAAGTTGTCAAGCTGCTACTTGCGGACCCCCGTGTGAATTCGTCTGTATACAACAATTACGCAATCAAAATGGCGAATGAATACGGTCATACGGACGTTGTCACACTGCTACGCAATCAAAATGGCGAGTGATCATATCAAGATGATTCGAAAAGTTGACCACAATACAAACACCATTTTGGTGTGTTGTCGAACGTAGAAATACCGTAGACCCAACATGGCTCATGTCGCCTCCAAATTGGAATATGTGGCTGAATTGGATGCTCAGATAACAAACCGCAGTGAATTTGTCGAGCAAACGGTTGCTAAAGCCAAACATGCGTTGGAAACCGAACTCGTGCGTCTTGATTTGGCAGCAGAAGCAGCAGTAGCAGGACCAGAAGCACCAGACGCAAAAAAAGCAGCAGAAACAGCAGCAGAAACAGCAGCAGACGCAACAGCAGAAGCAGCAAAAGCAGCAAAAGCAATCAAAACCCTTGAATTGCTCCTATTGTGGCAAACAACACCAACCTTTGAAACATTTAAACTCGCCATCACAAACGTGGAATTGGTGCAATTGTTTCTGCCACACATTGACCCGTCTGCAGACTACAATTGGGCAATTCGACATGTAAGTTTATGTGGTCATGCGGATGTTGTCAAGCTGCTACTTGCAGATGAGCGTGTGAACCCGTCTGCAAACAACAATTACGCGGTTCGCGTGGCAATCGCAAACGGCCATACGGAAGTGGTCAAGCTGCTGTTTGCAGATCACCGTGTGGACCAATCTGACGTCTACAATTACGCGATTATAAGGGCAAGTAAATTTGGGCATACGGATGTAGTCAAGCTGCTACTTACGAAACGGCGTGTGGACCCGTCAGCACGCAACAGTTACGCGAATTACGCGATTTGTATGTCAAGTGAAAACGGGCATACGGATGTAGTTAAGATGCTGCTACTTACGGACCGGGGTTTTGACCCGTCAACATGCGACAATCACGCGATTTGCAAAGCAAGCGCAAACGGGCATACGGAAGTTGTCGAGCTGCTGCTTGCGGATTATCGTGTGGACCCGTCAGCAGACCGCAATTACGCAATTCGCGTGGCAAGCGCAAACGGCCATGCGGGAGTTGTCGAGCTGCTACTTGCAGATCCCCGTGTAAACCCGTCGGTAGACTACGATTACGCGATTCGCACGGCAAGTCGCTTTGGGCATACGGATGTAGTCAAGCTGCTACTTGCGGATCACCGTGTGGACCCGTCTGCAGTGGACAATTACGCGGTTCGTATGGCAAGCGAAAACGGCTATACAGAAGTTGTCGAACTGCTTACGCGTGTAGACCGAAAAGTTGACCTCTCATGAACAAAGTCCATTTTGTTGTGTTGTCGAACGTAGAAATACCGTAGACCATTCCGCAATATGGCAGACGCCATAACCTCTAAATTGGAATTTGTGGCTGAATTGGATGCACAGTTGACAAACCGCAGTGAATTCGTTGAGCAAACGGTTGCTAAAGCCAAACGGGCGTTGGAAACCGAACTCGTGCGTTTGGACGCAGCAACAACAGAAGCAACACCAGAAACAGAAACAGCAGACGCAGCAACAAAAGCAATCAAAATCCTCGAATTGCTCCTGTTGTGGCAAACAACACCAACCTTTGAAACATTCAAACTCGCCATCGAACTTGCCATCGCAGATTTGGTGCAATTGTTTCTGCCACACATTGATCCGTCTGCAAACGACAATTGGGCAATCAAAGAGGCAAGTGAAAACGGGCATGCGGATGTAGTCGCGATGTTGTTGGCGGATGATCGCGTAAATGTGTCTGCAGGGGACAATTACGCAATTCTTATAGCGTGTGAAAATGGCCACACGGATGTGGTCGCGCTGCTGCTTGCAGATCACCGTGTGGATCCATCTGACGTCTACAATTACGCGATTCGCATCGCAAGTGAAGACGGCCACACGGAAATTGTCGCGCTGCTACTTGCGGATGTGCGCGTTAATCCGTCTGTAGGGGACGATTACGCAATTCGTACGGCGTGTGAAAACGGCCACACGGAAATTGTCGCGCTGCTACTTGCGGATGTGCGCGTTAACCCGTCTGCAGTGGACAATTACGCGATTTGCAAAGCAAGTGAAAACGGTCGTACGGAAGTTGTCAAGCTGCTACTCCCACATGTGGACCCGTCAGCATGCTTCAATTACGCGGTTCGCATGGCAAGCGCAAACGGTCATACGGAAGTTGTCAGGCTGCTACTTGTAGATGAGCGCGTAGACCCGTCTACACACGGCTATTTAGCAATCAAAAAGGCGAGTAAAAATGGTCATACGGACGTTGTCGCGATGTTGTTGGCGGATGATCGTGTGGGCCCGTTGGCGTGCGATTGCGCGTTCAGAATTGCAAGTGAAAACGGGCATTTAGACGTGGTCGCGCTGCTACTTGCGCGATTAAAAATGCAAGAGCAAACGGGCATTTAGACGTGATCAAGCTGCTACTTACGCGTGTAGACCGAAAAGTTGACCTCTCATGAACAAAGTCCATTTTGTGGTGTTGTCGAACGTAGAAATACCGTAGGCCCAAAAAATGGCGTCTGTCATTACCGCCAAAATGGAATACGTTGCCGAATTGGATGCTCAATTGACAATTCGCAGTGAATTCGTTGAGCAAACGGTTGCTAAAGCTAAACATTCATTGGAAACCGAACTCGTGCGTCTTGATCTGGCAGCAACAACAGAAGCAGCAGAAGCAGCAGAAGCAGCACCAGAAGCAGCAGAAGCAGCACCAGAAGCAGCAGAAGCAACATCAGAAGCAGCAGAAGCAACATCAGAAGCAGCAGAAGCAGCAGACGCAACAAAAGCAATCAAAACCCTCGAATTGCTTCTGTTGTGGCAAACGACACCCACCTTTGAAACATTCAAACTCGCCATCACAAACGTGGAATTGGTGCAATTGTTTCTGCCACACATTGATCCGTCTACAGACGACAATTGGGCAATTCAAATGGCAAGCGCAAATGGTCATGCGGATGTGGTTGCAGTGTTGTTGGATGACGATCGCGTAAATCCGTCTGCAAACGACAATTACGCAATTCGCATAGCAATCTTATTAGGGCATGCGGATGTTGTCAAGCTGCTACTCTCGCGTGTGGACCCGTCTACACACCACAATTACGTGATTCGCAAAGCATGTGAAAACGGGCACGCGGATGTAGTCGCAGTGTTGTTAGCGGATCCTCGTGTTGACCCGTGTGATGATGAGGGAGATGAGGGCTCCGACGATTACGACGACTCCGACGAAGACTCCGACGAAGACTCCGACGATTACACAATTTGCATAGCAAGTTTTTACGGTCAAACGGATGTGGTCAGGCTGCTACTTGCGGATGCGCGCGTTAATCCGTCTGTAGGGGACAATCGGGCAATTTGCACAGCAAGCGAAAACGGTCATGTGGATGTTGTCGCGCTTCTACTTGCGGATGAGCGAGTGGACCCGTCTGCAAACGACAATAACGCAATCAGGTGTGCATGCACAAATGGTCATACAGCCATCGTCAAGCTGCTACTTGCGGATGCACGTGTGAACCCATCTTTATGTTACAATTGGCCAATTCGTTTGGCGAGTCACGGCGGGCATGCGGATGTTGTCGCGGTGTTGTTAGCGGATTCGCGTGTAAATCCATCTGACTTGGATAATAAAGCAATTTGCCAGGCAAGTCGGATCGGGCACACGGACGTTGTCGCGCTACTCCTTGCGGACCCTCGTGTGGACCCGTCTGCAAACGACAATTACGCAATACAAAATGCGAGTAAAAACCGTCATACGGACGTTGTTGCGCTGCTCCTTGCGGACCCTCGTGTGGACCCGTCTGCACACGGCAATTTCGCAATCAAAAAGGCGCGTAAAAAGGCGATTTAAAATGGTCATACAGCCCAAGCTGCTACTTGCAGATTTGTCATAGAATTTTTCCCTGGGAAAAATTGACCCCCAAAACACTCCCATTTTGACAACCGTGTTGAAATTCGAAAGAACGTAAACATGTCGTCAACAACCCCATTTCAAATTCGCGCACTTTTTGGAGCAAAATTCGTTTCCGCCGCGTGGTCTTTAGGTCCGAGGACGCCAACGCCATTTCACTCAAATTCGCACATTTTTTGCAGCAAAACCCGTTTCCGCCGCGTGGGTCCGAGGACGCCAACGCCATTTCAAATTCGCGCACTTTTTGGAGCAAAACCCGTTTCCGCCGCGTGGGTCCGAGGACGCCAACGCCATTTCACTCAAATTCGCACACTTTTTTGAAGCAAAATCCGTTTCCGCATGGGTCCGAGGTATAAAGTTGACAACGGGTGAATGCATCTTTGATACATTGGTGAACGTAGCAATACCGTAACCACACACAGAACCACACAGAACCACACAGAACCACACAGAATGGCAGCAATCATCACCGCACACTTGGAGCATGTTGCTGAACTCGATGCACAATTGTCCGAGTCACCGTATCGCGAATTCGTTGACCGCACTGTCGCCAAAGCTAAACATGCGTTAGAAACGGAATTTGTACGATTGGATTCACGTTCAGACGAAAACGACACATCCGTCCCCCTCATCAAAACACTCGAGTTGTTGGTGAAATTTCCCACAATGTCATTGACATTCGAAACATTCAAACATGCTGTTCACGACGCGAATGCGGAATTGGTACAGCTGTTTCTGTTACTCACAGACATTGACCCGTCAGCAAACAACAATTGGGCAATTCGCTTGGCAAGTGAATGTGGTCATACGGACGTGGTCCGTGTGCTCTTGACGGATGAGCGTGTAGACCCGTCTGCAATGAACAATCATGCGTTAAACATCGCAAGTCAATTCAATCGTGTGGATGTGGTCCGTATGCTCTTGGCGGATCCGCGTGTAAACGACACTGCGGCATTTCGCTGTGCAATTCGCTGTGCAAGTGAGTATGGTTATGTGGAAATGGTCAAGTTGCTGCTTGCAGATGAGCGCATAGACCCGTCTGCAAACGACAATTACGCAATTCGCGTTGCATGTGAGAATGGTCGTGTGGAAATTGTCAAGTTGCTGCTTGCGGTTGTAGACCCGTCTGCAAACGACAATTACGCAATTCGCAGTGCATGTTGTCACAATCACGTTGAGGTGGCCCGTATGCTCTTGGCGGATTCCCGTGTAGACCCGTCTGCACACGGCAATGAGGCAATTCGCTGGGCAAGTAAAAGGGGTTATGCGGACGTTGTCGAGCTACTACTTGCGGACTCGCGACCAAACCCCGCAACAGACGACAATGACGCAATTCGCGGTGCATGTTATTACGGTCATGTGGAGGTGGTCCGTATGCTCTTGGCGGATTTCCGTGTGGACCCGTCTGCAAACGACAATGAGGCAATTCGATGGGCAAGTAGAAAGGGTCATGTGAACGTTGTCGAATTGCTTCTTACGGATTCTCGGGTAGACGTTCGTAAGCAACATGACGATGTTGATGAAGTTGAATGTATGCAGCGTTGGTACGAACTGTAAAACTGACCCGCTCGCATCAAGTAAAACTGTAAAAACTGTTGGATTTTGTTGGATTTTGTTGAAGCATCCATGGACGAAAAATTGACGCATTAGAAATCTCAGCAAACGACATTGTGTGTTGAAAGTAGTAATACCATAAACACAACATCAACATGAGCCGCTGTGAGTGCTGCAACAAGACGTATTGCCCCGAACAGAGGGCTGAGCGTGATTCAACGTACACAGATGATGTACGCACGGATGAGTGGTATCAAGCACAACTTGCTGATGATGAAGCAAAGGCTCAATGGCGTCGTCATCTTCAACGTGAGCAAACGCGATTGGATCACATTGTCGACGACGATGATGAACTATGTGTCCTCGACCCTGAAGAGGACAAGCCAAGTCTTCGACCGCTTAAGACGCGTATGCCATTGGAGCGAACACGCGCTGGATACAAGGCACTTGCAAAGCCCAAAAAGTTTCACACAGAAGCCAAGCGTGGAGACAAGAAAGGAAATAGTGCAAAGTCTGCCAAGAATCGGAAGAAGCAGTTTGTTGTCGTCTAATTCCCTTCAAAACCCTCGCTGGCGCTCAGTTTTAGAGACACAATGCAATGAAAACAGTGGAGGGGCGGGATTAGGTGGAGGAGGAGGCGCGGGACGAGGCGCGGCAGTAGGCGGAGGAGGCACGGGAGGAGGAGGAGGAGGCGCGGGACTACGCACGATGACGACGGCCTTGCGCTTGATGGCGGCTGCGGGCTCACGCAGGCCCAGGACGAGCACAGGCACGATGACGGCGAGCGTCGCCGCGTCGACCTGCGCAGGGGGGGGGGGGGGGGGGGGGGGGGGCCAACAGGGGGGGGGCCCCCCACCGCGGGGGGGGGCCCCCCCCCCCCCGCCCCGGAGGGGGGGGGGGCGAGACC
>Ga0164295_10004262_pt1 | contig 11371 bp, 9 predicted proteins | sample GEODES006metaG_FD_111798 | JGI IMG/M metagenome (GOLD analysis project Ga0164295, IMG submission 111798) | Oligotrophic lake water microbial communities from Sparkling Lake, Wisconsin, USA - GEODES006 metaG | ecosystem: Environmental > Aquatic > Freshwater > Lake | place: USA: Sparkling Lake...
ATTGAGCGTAGTTGGGGGAATGGATAGCAGGGCTTTCGCCGAATGGCAGCGAGAAACAAGCCTACCGGAATCAGATCTCTAGTCTATGGGATAGGCAAGGGTAAAGGGTGTATTGAGGGTTTGAGCGTGTCTATGGTCCTATAGGCTCAAGAAAGCCTGGATTTGATCCTCTAACGCTTTGCGTGGGCTAGTCCCACTTTCTACATCCCTGTAAAACTCCATCGACCATTTGATGGCCTCTGAAAACTCCAATTTATCTGACCAGTCAAGATTAGTTCTGGCTTTAGACGAGTCCAGTAATAGATATCCAGCCTCATGTGGTTGAGGTTCGGAGCCCACGCTCCATCCAGCATCACCGCCCCAAGAAGTGGCAGCCAGGTTGGCAACCTTTGCAACCGTGTTCTCAATGTTTATCTCGGGTCCAAAATTCCATTCACCGCAGACTTGGTCATCCAACATTTTTTTGCTTAAGGCGATGTAGCCGTTCAGGCAGTCGCCAACATGTTGCCAAGGTCTAACTGCATCTGGATAGCGAATTTCAGCTTTCGAAGAGGAACTGAAAGCGCGCACTAAATCAGGCATCAATCGATCTGCACCCCAATCGCCTCCACCAATGACATTGCCGGCGCGAGCGATCGAAATATTTTTAGATTCATAGCTAGAAACCCACGATTGGGTTGCAATGTCCGCCGCAGCTTTTGAAGAGCTGTATGGATCGTGTCCACCAAGTTCATCGCCTTCAATATATCCTCTTGTCAGATTCTTGTTCTTATAAACTTTATCGGTCGTAATGACAACAGCTGCAGAGATATCTGAGTTCTTAATTCCTTCAAGAAAATTTAGAGTCCCGATTACATTGGTCTCAAAGGTCTCAATCGGGAATTTATACGATTCTCGCACTAAAGGCTGAGCCGCCAAATGAAAGGCAACATCAGCGCTACTTTCCTTTATTGCCTTTGTAAACTCTTCTCGATTCCGAATGTCAGTGAAGTATTCCTGATCAAACAAATCACTGAGTGCAGCCCCCTTGTATAAGGACTTCTCCAAGGGGGGCAAGGAAATTCCTACTAACTCGTGACCTTGTGTTTTAAGGATTGCAGCAAGCCACGCACCCTTAAACCCTGTATGCCCGGTTATTAGGTAACGCATTTTATGCCTTTACTTTTCCAGACATAAAATCAGAGATTGATTCGATCACATAATCAAGCATTGGATTTGTAAGCCCTGGGTAAACACCCACCCAAAACGAACGCTTCATGACGATGTCTGTGTTGGTTAAATCTCCTACGACTCGAAAATCCACATTCTTGTATGCAGGTTGTTTCAAGATGTTTCCTGCAAATAAGAGTCTGGTGCCAATTTTACGGCTATCCAAGAAACGCAATAGCTCTTCGCGATTAACGGGATGCTTAGGATCTAACGTAATTGGGCACCCAAACCAAGATGGGTCTGAATGTGGAGTTGCAGTTGCAATATTCAAGCCCTCTATTTTTGAGAGGTGGGAACTTAAATATGCAAAATTTTCTTTTCTTCGTTGGATAAAGAACTCCAATTTTGCTAGCTGAGTAACTCCTAGTGCCGCTTGCATATCTGTGGCCTTTAGGTTGTACCCAATGTGACTGTAGATGTATTTATGGTCATAGCCTGCCGGCAAGTCACCTAACTGCCACTCAAAACGTTTGAAGCAAGTATTGTCGCAGCCAGTCTCGCAATAACAATCTCTACCCCAGTCACGAAATGACTCAACCTGTTTCTTTACTAAAGGACTCTTAACAAAAACTGCTCCACCCTCACCGGTTGTTATGTGGTGTGCAGGATAGAAACTGAGTGTTGCTGTGTCTCCAAAACTGCCAGTTCGCTGTCCTCTGTAGGTTGAACCTAGTGAATCGCATGAGTCCTCTACAAGCCATAAATCATTTTTCTTACAAAGCTCTTGCACCGTATCAAGATCAAATGGATTACCTAAAGTGTGGGCCATCATGATTGCCCGAGTCTTAGGAGAAATTGCTTCGCGCAGCTTTTCTGAATTAGCATCAAGAGTATCTAAATCAACATCGACAACTACTGGCTTAAGTCCGTTTTGGATTATTGGGTTTACAGTTGTTGGAAAGCCCATGGCAACGGTAAGAACTTCATCCCCTAGCTTCAGTGCACGTTTTCCTAACTTAGGAGAGGTAAGGCCACTCAAGGCACACAGATTTGCACTAGATCCACTATTTACAAAAAGCGCAGATCTTGCTCCAACAAAATCAGCTAATTGTCTTTCAAAGAGTTTGGTGTGTTTACCTGCAGTTAGCCACCCATCAAGGCTTGAATCTACGAGAGAAACAAAATCCTCAGGTGAAAGAACCTTTCCTGAGACTGGTACCGGGGTTTCACCTGGAATAAACTTACCCTGAATAAGAGATCTTTGGGCAAATTTTGTAGTCAATGCGAAAATTTCTTCCCTTAACGCATCGGTGCTCTGCTCAGACACTTTTTCCACCATTCTTTACTGTGAGTAAGGCACCCACTATAAACCCATCAGGATTGCCTGCTCGTTGAAGTTTGGCACAGCATTTCTAACCTCATCAAAAGTTCCTGATGCGAGCAGCTTTCCATCCGAAAGATAATAAACCTGGTCGGCTTTTCTAACTGTTGAGAGTCTGTGGGCAATCATTATGATTGTTACGTCACCCCTTAACGAAACGATCGCTTCAGAGACTGCGGCTTCTGTCTCGGCATCCAAGGCAGACGTTGATTCATCCAGGACGATCAGTTTTGGATTTGTAAATAAGGCGCGTGCTATGCCCAGCCTCTGTCTTTGACCTCCGCTTAGCTGTGTTCCATTCTCGCCAACTCTTGCTTCGAGTCCACCCGGCAAACCAAGGACAAACTCCTCTAAGTGTGCCAACCGCAAACATTCCAATACGTGGGCATCTGTCGCAATTTCCTTTGGGTAACCTAGGCATACATTTTCTCGCACGCTGCCTTTGCTAATAAACACTTCCTGGGGAAGATAAGAAATTGCACCTGGCCATTTCGCAGATGCCTCCAGCGGTGTTTTACCTGAGACAAGTATTTCCCCTAAATCTGGCGTCAACACTCCCAATAATGTGTCAACAATCGTAGTTTTGCCTGCTCCCGATGGCCCAACAAATGCAACGAAGTTTCCTGGTTCCATAAGCAATGTAATTTGATTAAGCGCCGGAATTTCATTACCTGGATAAGTTAAAGACACATTCCTCAACTCAATTTTGGGTGAAAAGTCTTGATAGGAGAATGAAGAGTCATCTTCAACCGGTATTTCCAATGGTTTTACATCTACAAGTAAATCAATCAACTCAATTGTTTTCGATGCCGTACCCATGTTATTTCGCATAGATAACATCCCTTGTTGCAGTCTAAGCAGAGTTGGAGCTAATCTTGTCGCAGCTCCCATAAACATGGAGAGTGTAGCAAAGGACTGTTGAGCGTCCTTGTTTAAGAACTGCAAGCCAGCAACCAAAATTGCTCCAATTATCACGGCAGTCTCGACGACATATTTTGATATATTTGGCATAAAATTAACTTCAGCCTGAGTGGATGCGAGTTTTAAACGAGTATTTCCTATTTTTTCAACATAGTAGTGCCGTCGATTTCGTACCATCGATTCGCGGTAAGTAGATAAGACTTCAAGAATGCTAGTACTTGATTCAATATTCAATTCAGAATCGAGTTGACCAAGTTTTCCAGCCCGATTATTTAATTTTTTGTACAATACTGCTGTAACTGAACCCAACAGGAGTGCTGTACTAAGTGCAATAACTGGGTCAACTAACAACAGTGCGCTCAACAAAATAAGAAGTAAAGCAAAATCAACTAAAAAATTAACGCTGTTTGCGAAAACGCCGACCATAAGAGCTGTAGTCCCATAAGTAGTTGCAAAGAGCATTTCCTGACTACTCTTCTCTTGAATCTTTAACAGACTTCGGGAGAGTGATTTCGAAATTAGTTGACTTGACAGAATTGCACTCCTAAAACTAAAAAAATAGAGTGTTTTCCTGGTGAAATAAATAGAAATGAAAGTTCTGAATAGGAGAATTGATGCTGCCGCTAATCCAATAATGGCTACTTGACTTTGGAATGCGGTATTTCCCAAGTTTAAAACTTCCAAAATATCCGAGATCCTACCAACTGGTTTTGACGACTGTATTCCAGTTACAGTTAATGCACCTACAACACCAATTAAGGCGATTCCTATGACATCCAAAAAACTTAGGAGAATTTGCAGTACCACTATTATAGATAGTTTTTGTTTGTCACTGTTAGAAAGCAAACTAGAAAAACGTTTGTACATCCGATTTATTTGCTTGAATTCCATGGCTTATTCTCTCAGAACAATCTCTTTAACTGCAAGGAGTCGCGTCATCCCTTAGGAAAGCGGACCATTCGTAGCTATCCAGCAGACGATTAATACACCAATGAGACCATACAGAAATAGATTTCTCACTTTCAAGGACCTGTTACCCCATCTGGATATCCCAAAGTTTAAAACTGCTAGTTCAAGAAAAATGAAGGGTCCTAAAGTTAGTCGTCGGGAATAATATCCCATCATTGATAGAGCGCAGATGTATAGAGCAAAAAACATTAGGTACGGCATTTGTTCTTTGATCAAGGCTGAAACACTGTTAGGAGGTTTTGAAGTAACAATAGAGAGGAAAACAATCAGTACACTCAGGAGTAGTGTAGGGAACAAGGGAAACGTCAAAATGAAACTTTTGAAATTAACCGAGATTTGATCAATTAGATTCCCTTGTTTTAGGGCGTCAAAAGGCCATATGTATTGCCGATACTCGGCGACAGCAAAATTCGAATAATTCCCTCCTAGGGAGGTAAGTAATCTAGGGTAAAGTAAATATGTAATTATGAAAGAAGCTGTCAAAAATATCCGTCTTGAAAACTTAGAGTAAGTAGAAAATAGTAAGATTCCATACAAAATGCCAAATAATGGATAAAAAAACATCAGAAGGAAAATTGCTAACTGAAGAAGAAAGAACTCTTTAAGTGTTTCCACTTTTGATCTTTTCTTAATCAAGAAGAAACCGAGAACCGGAAGCAATATATTGAACATTTGACTATGGGGTGTCCAAAAGAAAGTTTTGGTAAGTTCATTCGCTGTAACAATCAAAACAATAATTGCCGGAACTAAAACTCCATCGGTAAATACAGCAGAGATTTTTTTACTAATAATGGATTTTAATGCGATAAATGTCGCAATCACCAGGATGAGTGTATTTAAAATCAGGAAGGAAGCATAGAAGACTGATTGATAAACAGTTACTTCGCCTGAATTACCGACTACTTCACGACTAACATTTGGAATTCCTAAAAGTCGAAATGTCACACTCATGATCCACACCAGAATCGAATGAGCAGGCCTATCCTGGTACACCGATTGTCCGTCGAGCACTCTTAAGGGATTCTGTGCATCCTTCATGAAAACTGCTGAATCACAATTAATAAGCACGCTCATGTCACTGAATACCTCTATCACTCGGCCGCATGCTGGAGATGCTGGATAATTTCGAAGCAAAGAAATTCCCTGAATGAAGAAAACAAAACCAGCAATTAGGGCCACGGGATAAGAGGTTTTTAAGGCATTTTTCAAAATAGGCTCTACTCTTTTAGTAGGAGAAACTTCAGGAGTATGAAAGTATACGGTTTCGGGTCACATAGGATCAGTACAATACGGTTGGGGTCTTGAGAAATTAACCCTTACATGCTTAGAAAGGTTTTTGATGGAAAATGGAAGCTCTCCTTACTCGGGTATTTCAGAATTAGCCGACGCAGAGCAAGGATTGACAAAATACTATTCAAATATAGTTGAGTTGATAATTGCCGGTACGTACCCCAACAGGAATTCCCCTTCAGAACTCTCTATATTGGAATTTGGTGCGGGTACTGGATTCCTTTCAGAGTTATTGCAGGATACTCATTCATGTAAAGTCGAATGTCTTGAAATAGACCAAACCTTGATCGGTATTTTAATTGCCAAAGGTTTCGAGACGTATTCCTGCATGGAATCAATACAGAAAAAATACGACTTAGTATTCTCTTCAAATGTTTTGGAGCACATTGAGAATGATACTGAGGCAATAACCCAGTTAAGAAAAATTCTTAAGCCGAATGGAAAACTAGTAACCTACGTGCCCGCATTCCCACTTCTCTTCTCTGACTTAGATAGGGCAGTGGGTCATTTTCGCAGATATACGAAGAAGGATCTGAATGAAAAAATGAGCTCATGTGGTCTCGAAGTGGAAAAAATTCACTATGTAGATTCTCTTGGATTTCCCGCATCCCTTTTGTTACGAATGATGGGCTACAGATCGAGAGGCAATATCGGTGGATTAACTAGTATGAAAATTTATGATCGGTATTTCTTTCCATTGTCCCGGCAACTTGATCGCCTTGGACTTAAATACCTTCTTGGGAAGAATATTATTGTCTATGCTAGTTTACGAAAGTAGGGTGACGTGAATTCTCTTGGATTAAACTGTGTAGTAATTATACCAGTTTTAAACGAAGCTAGCTCAATTGTAAAAACTATTCAAAGCGTCAAGAAGTCTCTTCCAAATGCCGTCGTCGTCGTAGTTGACAACGGTAGTACCGACAATACTTGCCATCTAGCGTCATCACAAAATGTTGAGATTTTACATGAACCTCAAAAGGGGAAAGGTTTTGCGGTTCGAAAAGGATTTGGAAACCTGCCGAAGAACTGCACATCGGTTGTAATAATCGATGGAGACGACACATATGGATGCGATGCGCTAGTCGAAAGTATTAAATTGGTGGATGAACTCGGATATGACATGGTGGTGGGTAACAGAGTTCCGGAAGTGGAGATAAATAGCGATAGAAAACGTGTTTACCCACGCTCACATGTATTTGGAAATTTCTTTTTTAGTAAAATTTCGGCCTATCTTCATCCTGCGGAAATAAAAGATTCACTCTCTGGTTTCAGGGTAATGTCCAAGAAATTTGTGACATCGTTTCCTGGAGGTGCGTCCGGATTTGAAATTGAAACAGAACTTAACGCTCACTCATTTCTAATTTCTGCTGCTGTTACGAATATAGATGTTACGTATCGCGGAAGAGGCGAAGATTCAAGTTCTAAATTACGAACTTATTCGGATGGATTCAAAATTCTGAAAGTAAATTTTGCCTTGTTCAGGCACAACCGCCCCCAACTTGCATTTTCTATATTTGCCTTTCCATGGCTCTTACTGGGCTTCGTTTTAACCATAAGGGTGGCTTTGAGGTTCTTTGAGACAGGCTTGGTATTGCAATTTCCAACTTTTATCGCAGGGGTTGCAAGTTTAACTATATCTGCACTTCTATTAACCTCTGGAATTATTCTGGAGCGAATAAAAATAACACGAGTAGATATATCCCGATTTTTTTACAATTCTGTTAGATAAATATTTACGACATTATTCTTTATTAGATCTCTCTGGCGGGTTGCCTTTTCTCCATAATTTAGTATTCCAATTGTCAATTACGGTATATGCAAGAAATGGTAAGATTGGAAGTTGGTAACGAAAGTTCACGCCTAGTGTTCCGTTGACAGCACCAGTAAGCCATAGTGCAAAAAGAACTAGCAAGAAATACTTTGAAGACGCTCTACCAATATTCCTGACCGATACTACGATTGCTAGCCCAAGTAAAAGAAGTAAGAGTCTATCCAGCACCGCAAGTTGGCTAACTTCATAAAAAGCAATTCTTGCCATCGAAATCAATAGCAGGATTGGGCGCTCAGCTACTGAGCTACCCTTTTCATTTGGAAGTATTCCAGTTTCAAGATTTCCGAGAGCAGATGGAGCAAATGAGACAAGAGTTAGTCCTGCTAACAAGAAGGACGCCTTCTTTTGATTGACTAGATACATACATATGCTGATTGCCAACCACTCCAGGACGGAAATTCGAGTCAAACTTCCTAGGATTAAAAGAATTCCAGCTACAAGTAAGAATATTTTACTATTTTTGATGTATAGGAGGCAAACCACAAATAGGCTAGATATTGCAGTCAGTAAACTATCTGTGATGTTGGCAAACATCCACCTACTCACTACAGGACTGATAGAAATTAAAATAGAAATTAAGAACCCTATTTCTCTTTTTTCTAACTTCAACCCGATCAATTGAATTGAAAACATCAGGATGAGCATAGAAAGCGCTGGAACGAATAGCATTCCTTGCATACCGAATAACGCGACAAAGGGTACTGACAAAAGCGGGTAGAGAATTCTTGGTTTGTACAATTGCCACAGTGGGTTTGTGTCAAAATATAGGGAACTGGCATTAAAATCATTCAATTTGAATGCGTTTTCACGATACCAGTCACTTACAATTAGGCCCGATTCGAATTCAGTTTTTCCTATCAAAGTTAACGTTCGAAATGAGTAAAGTTTTCCATCCGGATGAAATAATCCGAAATCTAATCCATAGACTAACCCATTAAATTTAATTTTTGTAATCAGCGCAATCAACCAAAAAAGAACAACTCCTATAAATAGGGCGTAATTAGTTTTGAATCGCATGAACTCATATTAACTGTAAGGGAGCAAAATAAGCCAGATCTCATCTACAAAATGTCAGCTAGATATGTCTTAAAGATCAATCATTACCTTCAAAGTATAGTTTGGAGAGATGTAGAATCTGTCCAAGAGGCTCTAATCTGGCTCCCCTTGGGGAACATGCTCCTTACCGTCAACTGTAATTTTCTGGTTGTGATTTAGGGCTTGATAACTCCTCTGTATCTCACCGCGGCTTTTCTTACTTTTGAAATATTCTCATAAGAACCCATGATGAAAATCGAATAAGTTTGTTAGACTACAACAGTATGTGACATTCTAATCTATGGTTTCTTTAGAAATGAGATTTGATGCAACCGAAAAATCCAATACGTATAAAATGCTCTGGAGGAGCTGCAGCACAAACTCTCGCCTTAATTAACGCACTCTACGTAACTGAGGGGGTTAGCAGAGGCTTCCAATTTGAATACTACCCATTTGGGACAGGGACTTATTGGCCCTTCGAAATTGCAAATTTACTCACTACCGAAGAATTAGGAGATATATCAAAATTAAGTAGAGGGCACCTACTTGAAAACAATCAGCAAGGTGTCGGGGAGATTGTCGATTCACACCCAATCAATTCAAAAAAGCTTTCGCTTGAAAGACTATATTCATTAATTCGCAAGTGCAAAGTAGACCGACTTCTTCTTTCATTTCGCGGAGAACTGCCGATTAACGGATCTAGGGAGAGGCTTGACAGAGTAAATAGTTCAACTCAGATAATTTCAGGGGGTTTCGTACCAGTTTCTGACAAAAGAATCCTTAAACTGCTAGATGAGCGATTCATCTCAGGTGGATTAGAATCACCCTTTAGTAAAATTGCTAACGGAGACTTTGATGTTGTAATCCACTACAGGATTGGAGATAAACGAGCCAAGTTTACAAACCCGGGCGTGGTGGGAGACGATGGAGTATTAGATCCACAAGTTATGAGCGATCTTCTCAATGAATTAGGCCTTGCGAATTCTAAGATAATGGTGGTTTCTGATGAGCCAGATGTTGCACAAAAACTTCTTGAAAGTGCAGGAATAGCGGCTGAGATTCAAGAGACAGGGAGCAGTATCTGGGAGGATTTGCGAGCGATTGCAGCAACAAAAGTTTTTATAGGGTCTTGGAGCCAAGTTTCTCAATTAGCAAGCATCTGTGTGACAAACAATGGGGGCTTAGCTTATCTGCCTTCAGATTTTAAGGGGAAAAATTCTCTTAAATGGCGGATAAGTGGGGTCAATTTCTATGCACCAAAATTTCTGGGGTCGGATCATGAAATTTACTTCAAATGACCCCCTTAAGGAGTGATTCCCACTGATTAATTATCCCCTCCAAACTTCGTTCTCTCTTTAGATTAGCAGCCAAGTCCTTGGGCGCTCGAAAAATTTCACTGTCACTTTTCTCCCATAACTTAAGTTTTTCAGTTAAATCGTCTAAATCTTCAAAATAATTTATATCAGGCAAATTAAATCTACGTAAGTCGAAATTATCTGATAATAATATTGAAAAATTCATGAGAATTGCCTCGGCAACTACCATTCCGTCACCTTCGTATTCAGATGGAACCACAATTATAGAATTCTTAGAAATACAATTCCATGGGTTTGAAATATGCCCATGGAATCGGATTAAACTAGAATTGGAAGAGTATTGAGATTTTAACTGTTCACCCAAAAAACCATCTCCAAACAAGTCAATTCTTAAATTGTTTCGGATCGATGCTTCGATAGCCAAGTGTGGTCTCTTTTCGGGTCTCAAACGCCCAACGAAAACAACTTGCGTAAATGGAGTAACCTGACAATTTAGTTTCTCTCTGATGATGATTGGGTTAGGAATATGCAAAGGATTTTTGCTGCCTAACCAGATTTTATTACTATCTTTAGAGACGGTTACCCAAGTTGCCTTTCGAAAATTTAGAAACTTGCGAACTACATATCCCATCGACTTACGACCATTCCATGGCTGGCTGGTGTGTTCAACAATAATCAATGAAACTGATTTCGGGGCAGCAAGGGCAACAAACAACTCTGGAAGCTCACAATTTGCAACAATTACTTGCGGCTTTATATCCAGTAACAGCTTTCTAAAAAGTATCAAGTTTGCAAATGTCTCAGCTAATCCACTCTTCCACTTACGCTCAAGCTTGTGAAAGTTTGAGGGTAGAGTTAACTCCCAGTCTGAAGAGTCTACATTTAATGCGCATAAGTGAACATCAAATCTATCTTTACTAAAGTTCTTAGTGATCGTGAACATGGATTTTTCTGCTCCGCCACCGGAAAAAGAATTAACAACGAATAGAACTCTCAAACTTGAATCCTGGTTCATGCTTTATCCTTATAAAGGGACAGGATTTTTTTGGCCAATAGATTATTTTGAACCTTCTCCACTGGTAAATATTTGCTAAAAAAATATTGAGCACCAATAACTCTTGAAGTATCAAAAGTATGCTCTGCTAGTGATCTGATCCAAGAACTACGATTTAAGACCAACTCATCTCCAAAGGTTGCACTCCTAGAAAATAGACGAATCTTAAACCAGTTAAGTCTCAACCATTGCTTTTGAAACTTTCTTAGACTTTTTTGATCATTTTTAATTAGACAATATGCAAGAACGGGTAGTCCAAAAAAGCTGTGAGCGTATAAATTACTAACAATAATTCTCTCGGACTTATCATCTTCTGCATCAGGACTATATGTGTATGGGGCTTTGTATACAAACGAATCTGGAAATTCGTAGACTTGGGGATTTGTTTTTGTTTCAAGAAATTGATGAATTACCGCTAATTGCCC
>Ga0164295_10004265_pt1 | contig 11361 bp, 13 predicted proteins | sample GEODES006metaG_FD_111798 | JGI IMG/M metagenome (GOLD analysis project Ga0164295, IMG submission 111798) | Oligotrophic lake water microbial communities from Sparkling Lake, Wisconsin, USA - GEODES006 metaG | ecosystem: Environmental > Aquatic > Freshwater > Lake | place: USA: Sparkling Lake...
ATCGTTACAATTCTGTAACTGTCTCCAATGATAATATCATCCAGCTCTTCAATAGTAGGTATTGGGGGCCTATTTGTTATTGCATGTCTAATGTTGGTAATATTAATCCAGGAGTAACTTCAGGATGCAATTCCAGATTAGCATATTCACCAGCAAGATTTTCATACATTAATTGTTGACTATGAATGTCGACCATATCATGAAGAATAGAAGCACGTGCAATCAAGTCCTTTTTGAATTGTTCAATTATAATAGATGTTATATTAACATTGCATAAAGCACTATGTTCAATGCCTAAGCTTCGAATATTATAATCAGCTTGTACCAAAATATTTTTACGTAATGACAGTAGTCGAACAGTTGTCTTACAATGCTCACGATCTTTACAACGCCATTGAATTCTAATAAGACCATCAGCAGTTGTTAACTTTTTTTTATTTGATATACTTTATTAAGATAAATTAGCTGATCTCCACCTCGGGTACTAAAGGTATAAGATACCAGATCAGGGTCTATTTCTTCCAGGACATCCTGTTCTACTTCATTAAGGTCATCAATCATTTCAATTATGTTAATCATGTCAAATTCAGTTACACTTCAGTTAATTAAGAACCCTACGTAGGATTACAAAACCCAAGGGCCCAAATGGGATGGGCCGAATCGGTGAGCCCAAATGGGATGGGCCGAAACGGGATGGGCCCAAATGATGTTTGGGCCCAAATGGGACGGGCCCAAACGGGCTGGGCCGAATCGGCCGGCTACCTCTGTAACTGCCAAATAATGATGATCCTTGTGAGGAAGGCGAAGACAGCGTCGACGTCGACTCTAGTGGAAGCTGTAGGTTCCGGTCTGCTAGCTTTGGTCTACAAAGGTGGCTGTTCAAGGGCGACCACTCGTCATGGTTACATCATCCATCGCACCGTCATCTGTTCCGATGAAAGCCATTCCACAACTAACTTTATGAGCCGCAGCTATCCGTCGAGGTGTATGTCATCTAACGCATCGTCATCCCAGCTGAATAAGGAGATAGACTTGTACAGCAAGAAGAAGCAGACATCGGTGTCTCTGAGGGCTCTGATGGAGAGCGGCCAGGGCCTGCATCTGTACAAGTTGGGAATGGGTGGCGCCTCCTCTGAGGATGGTATGAAGGTGGCGGAGAAGATACTGATCCAAATTGCATGCTTCCTTCATCGCGAGTTGCCTGTCAGAGTAGCTCACAGAGCTGTGAAATTAGAAGCATCTCCCTTGTTTATGAAATCAGGTACTGCTCTACAGAGTGAGGGATGATGTATGTGAGGGTAGTATTCATGTTGAAGCTATCTGACACAGCCTCCACCATGCATGCTCCTCTAGTGAATATCCAGAACGTGTGCAGCTGGTACAAGACCTCCTTTGGGCAGCTGCGGTCGTGTCCGGTGCCTTCCGACCGCGAGAAGGAGGAACTGTTCGCGAAGGTCATCGAGTCGGTGTACGAGCGGCACTCCTCCACTCTCATCACTATGGCCAAAGGCGCTCACGAGCTGAGGAACATAGTGAAGCAGGATGTGGCCTCCTTCGCCGACTCGAACGACATTCAAAAGAGGCTCGATGAGTTCTACATGTCACGTATAGGCATCCGCATGGTAAGTACTATAGTACTTCCTATGATTCGTCTCGTCTGATGTCCTTGCAATATCATAACACGCACGTGCATCGACTTTCTTCTGTTACTGATGGCTGTGCGGTGTGCTTAACCCACGGTAGCTGATCGGTCAGTACTTGGCCTTACGGAAGATGAGCTCCATTGACGGTCAGATGGTCGGTCTTATCTCGCTGAATGCGTCGCCCTATGAGATTGCCTCCCAAGCTGCACGTGATGCTGCGTATGTCTGCATTCGCACACATGGAGATGCGCCCGAAGTGAGTGTACTGTATTAAACTATATGGGCAACTTTTCTGAGAATGTCTGCACGTCTCCAGGTGATCATACACGGCAGGACTGATCTGACTTTCCCATATGTGTCGAGCCACCTCAGTTACATGCTGTTAGAATTGCTGAAGAATAGCATGCGAGCTACCGTAGAGACCCATGGCATAGATAAAATGCCGTCGATAAAGATCGTTATCGCAGATGGAGAGGACAACGAGGACGTGGTCCTGAAGGTGTCTGACGAAGGCGGAGGAATCAAGAGGTCCAACATAGACCGCATCTGGAGCTACCTGTATACCACTGCACACCCTTCGGTACTGCAGCGCATGCTAGATGATAGCTCCAATGACATGAAGGACTTCGACACCGCCTCCCCTCTGGCTGGCCTGGGATATGGATTGCCTATATCCAGGAACTATGCGCGCATATTCGATGGCGATCTAAAGATAATGTCGATGGAGGGCTACGGCACAGATAGCTTCATATACCTCCCTCGTCTCGGTAGCGGCGATTCAGCTCGAGTCTGAAGTATTTACAGAGAGTGACGTTAATAAATTGTGTTAAAATAATCACTGTTCCGTAAACTTACGACTTGAGATTGACTTTCTGTAAAGTTACGATTAGACTGTCTGCATAACATGTATGGCAATCGCTATGAAGATGACGAAGACAGACCGTCTGCCTTGTCGTCAGCGGGCAACTATAAGATGCCAGACCGTGACTTCTACCGCAAGAACTTCAACATATTCTCGTCCGTCTACCTGCACTTCCAGAACAGGCTGTATGTGCGCAGGTTCGAAGATCGAAGATACACCCAGCCACACTACTGCGCCCTTGCCAACACCATGACCTCCTATGCAAACGTGTCCAATCCTGCAGACGGTGTGTGTGGACATTTCTTGCGCCGAGGCTTCACGAAGCCCAACAAGATCCAGTTCAACTGCGCTGTCTGGTCGTCGGATGCCAGATGGTTGGTGCTAGGGACCCAGATTGGCGACCTAGCTCTTTGGGAGGGTGAGGCTCTTAAGGTGCACAAAGTGCAGTCCATCCCAGCTCACAAGGAGTTCTACGGGGATGGCAGCGACCGTGTGCGGGAACAGATCCCCATCACCGCCATGGCATGGAAGCACCACGGAGACATCCTAGCCACTGGAGATAACAGGGGGCTGATCCACTATTGCGATGAGACATTTCGTCAAGTCACCGTGACCAAAGATGCACACACCGGAGCCATCCGAGGATTGTCGTTTTCCCCCTTGGATTCTAAATTGATATCGTGCAGTGATGACGGTCGGATCCACATGTGGGCTGGTGGGAGAGACAAGCCTGAACAGGTGCTACTGGGGCATCAAAGTGACATCAAATGCGTCGACTGGCATCCGTACCGGTCCTTAATAGTGTCCGGGTCCAGGGACAGCTCCATCAGGCTGTGGGACGCCAAGGCGGGCAAATGTGTGAGGTAACGTGCACTCCCTCTTACAGCAGCAACACTGCATGATTACCGTGATGAGTCTATCTCATACTGTACTAGTGTTATAAATAGCCACAAGAAGCAAGTTAACTGCTGCTCTTGGAACAGCAACGGCAATTGGTTGGCGAGCGCCTCCATGGACGGGCTCGTGAAACTGTACGACATACGGGTGATGAAGGAGCTGGAAGTATTGAGGGGACACAACAGTGAGGTATGCAAGATCGCGTGGCATCCGATCCACGAGACGCTGCTATTGTCCGGTGGGTACAATGGATCTCTGATTTACTGGTTGGCTGGTCAGTCGCAGACCCCGCACACAGTCATATCGGACGCCCACCGGCAGTCTATCGACGTCATTGCGTGGCATCCGTCCGGTCACCTCGTAGGCACTTCATCGCATGATAGCATCCTCAAGTTCTGGTGCCGTGAGCCCCCGGGGAGTAAGTTGGAGCTTCCTGCCAACGAAGCGGCTCAGGAGTATCCACCAGTGTATGCACACGGTCCCATAGCTCCCGGCACGCCGTCCATAATTATCGCGAAGAGCGGACCATCATCTGAGGGTGGTGCTTCTGGAGGTGGATTCTCAAGAGGCGCAGGCCAAAGTAGCTCATCCCATGGAGGAGGACATCAGAGCAGATACGCGCCGAGGTCTCAGGGGGGCGGCGGCTCTTCATCCAACTCTGGACCTTATCAGAGGGACAGGAAGAGGAACAGGGACAGCTAGAGCAGACTCCTTATCTCTTCTTAACTGACTAGTCGTTTTGAACGGTACTGTTTACACTCGATAAGTAGGCTTAACAATATCACTGTAATTATTAAGCAGACAAGATTTCGAAAACGTATCTTCAAGTGACGATCACTGCATGCATAACTTTACAGGCGGTTAGACACGCGAGCGTCGATAGGGAATTCAGTATTCCTTGGGTGGCTGCTGCGTCGGTAGCAGGTTGAACCTCTTCTTGCATATTATCCGCTCTCTGCTGAACTTGTCGTCGGGGCTGAAGCGTGCCGGATGCGCGCTGGTGGTGGGGCGGCCGTCTTTGTCTACTTTCTGATGGAACAATCATGCAATGCTCAGCTGCTGCCTTAGTGAGTAAGTCAATAAAACATTCCACTTACCTTTAAAGTATAGATCCTATTCCCAGCATCATCCAAGATGAACATGAGGTGCATATTATCCCTAAGTTATATAATTAATTCAAGTGAGAACGTTGTTTTGTTCATTTGGTAGGTTACGCGTTCGTAAGTTAACCGTGCAACAGTTACACATAGTTAACTTACGAAAGATGAAGGATAATTAATTTAAGCAATTTGAGATGCTTGCAAAGATCCACTCCAGCGTTAGAAATATCAGTCCTAGAGGGGGATCGACCATTATAGAGGTAGACTTCATCGCATATCTGCATCGTTTGGGGTAAAACTAGATGATTGCTGAATTTAGGTGAATGGTCGAGTCATAATGTTCGGAGGTGCTGACAGGGAGCAGACCGCGTTTCAAGATATGATGGTCTATGACGAGACAACTGGCAATATATTCCGGAGCGTCACTACGTCTGGTGATGTCCCGATGCCTCGCAGTGGCCATGCGGTGGTGAGTTACGGAAAGTACATGCTCCTGTACGGAGGCATCGACTTCGCAGAAGAGGCGGTCTACAATGATCTCTATCTGCTGGACACAGGTAACAACTAGTAGGCGAGATGTCGCTAACTTTGCATTCATAGCTGATCTACGCTCTAGAGGCATCCGAATGGAGCTACGTCGGGGAGTCGGGTGTTGAAGTGGTCGCAAGGAACTCTCACAGCTTCGGGATTGTGGCGGATGCGGTCCGAATGAAGTCTTATCTAGTCATTTATGGTGGAGCATCGCCGGAGCATGGTCCCCTTGGTGATACACTATATGCTGAGATACCAGTGGACCCGTCGACCATAGGTAACGACTGCAATGCATTGAGTCCAGACTACCTTGTGCTTCATCACTTCAATGATACCCTTCTTGCAGATAGTAAATCGTTCTTTGTGCAGTGGGAGTTGCTGAAGATACCATCTACTGCAACAGTGTTCACGGGTTCGTCTATGGATGATAGTCAACCAGGCGCCAGAGAGATGCACGGCACCTGCAGTATTGATGGTGCGATGCTTATATCGGGGGGTAGGAGTGATCGCGGTCTTCTGTCTGATGTATGGATCCTCCAATCGAACAATGATATCGACTCATCGGAGACGATAGCAGCTCTGGAGCCCAGTGATGGCTATCCGGTCCACAGCAGCGACCGACTGCCTCTATTGTGGAGGCGGTGCTCAGACCTCGAGCTCTCTAGCGGCCTCTGCTCCCATGGGGCCAGCATTATAGCAATGCCCCGCGAAGTCGACAGTATGATCAGTGCTAATAGCAGCCCCAGTGTGAATAGCAATGACCTCTCTGACATTGCAGATGGGAATAAGGACACAGTCCCGAAGCACGACCGGTATGCCTTCGTGGTCATCGGTGGCTTCTCCGGGGACGGTATCTCTGATACAGTTATGGTGATCAATCTCCACAGTGATCTGACTGGGAGCAGGGCATCTTCAGCAGAGGTAGGATCGGCGATCAATAGCTGTCAATGGACTTCCATTGACCTAGATGCGCGACTAGAAGGCAGATTCGGATCCGCAGTTTGTTGCTTGTCCAGGCGTACATGCCATCAACTAGTCAACAACCCGAAATACGCTTCAGTATTCAATGCGGCATTGAAGAGCAGAATTAATGAGTCCATACTAGAATCAACCTCAATTGAACGCGATGCGACGAGAGGGAAGTGGTCTGACTCCTCTCCTGTCGCAGCGCTGATATTTGGAGGGGTGTGTATTGAAAAAGACTTCGGAGATTTGCACCTTCTTTTATTGTAATCTAATATGTGTTCGACGATCCTGAATCACTTATACATGGTCTTATGCAGACCCTATAAAAGACTTTATGGCGCTTTCGGAGGGGGAATGATGGCATGCCAGCTCCGGTCCCTCCTGTTACTCCAACCGATGTCCGCCGCAGACACCGCCTGGGGGTAGACAACTCCAGGCGGTCTCATCACGTAGCTCTTCTCGATGAAGTCGGAGCCGAAGGTCGGGTCCGCCAGCAAGATGTCGGTGATCACCTGTCGGATGTCGTGCGGCGTATCCTCTCTCCACGACTTGATCCGGGTGAACTTGACCACTCGATCGATGTTACGGAGCGAAGAGTCGCCCACCTGCTGCTGCAGCATGGAGGACATCTCTAGGTAGAACACGTCCACTCCCGCCGACAGTCGGTGTACCACGCCGATCCACTTGTCCCTGCTGGACAGCATGAAGTAGTCGTCGCAGATGTAGTAGGTCTGCTCAAAGTCGTTCAGGAGCATTGGGCTTCTCGGTCCGAAGTCGTTCCAAGCCGTGGCAACCAGTCTCGGATTGAACATAACCACGGGCTTCTTCTGCAAGCTAGCGTGGAAACAAAGCGCTTGTACATTCTCCAACATCTCTCTACTGTTGCTGTGACATAGATTATCTGGGTTGAATATAACAAAGAGAGAATCTAGAGTAGACACACTTGTATCATCCATGGCCGATATGACTATGTGCCTGTTGAGCACTGGTTTACTGTTGAAGGTGCGGTCGCCACCCAAGATTTCATCGCAGAGTCGGTTCCATTTCGTCACGTTGTACTTGTCATCGATGAAGATGTGGATGCGTTCGAATTCATCATCAACCAGCATGCACGCAGTCAGCACAATGAACTCCACCAACGGTCGCTCCCTCGTCAATAGTCTCGATCTGATGTCCACTCGCATCCTGTTCAACCTGTTGATCAGGGCCAGCTTTATGGAGAAGGAAGCATCCTGGGCCAACTCTAGCACAGTTTTCGGAAAGAAGGGAGGATTTTCGTAGGAGCTATCGATGTTATCTTCACCATCGTTGTCTGTACTCTGGCCATACCACGGGTCCATCTGCTGTCGTCCAAAGGTGTATCGACGATCACTCACGGAAGCTCTATGGTGCGCACAAGCATCTGAAGAGATTTGGTAGAGTGGAACCAGACAGCATGCGGTGCCCATCATAGCCATGAACGACAGCAACAGTAGATGCAACATCAAGTTTGATGAAGCAACAAGTAACGTCAAATTAAGTTACGAGACAGTCTCGTAACTTAATTTGACGTTACTTGTTGCTTCCAGTCTGGAGAACCGAGACCGTTACAAAATGCTGTTAAAGTTCTAAAAAACAAGTTAAAGCGAATCGTTAAATCTCATTGGAAAGAGGACGGATCATCGATGCAGTAACGCTGCACCTTTACATGAATCGCATGAAGGAGACCCCCGACATCTTATGGGATGCTCTCAACTTGGAAACCCTGGTGAGTTCCATGACTCCAGTCGCTAGTTTAGCCGAGAGCACATGGAAATCAGAGAGCTTGAGAAACAACAAGAACAAAGCCATGCGGAAATTCCAGAAGCTGGTGGAGAAGCCAGCCTACCATGCAATAATGGATAGATACCAGGCTCTGCCTCACAAGCTCCCATCAATCAATGCCTCCAAAATCAACCAACTTGCAGACCCCCTGAGGCTTCGATCTAGTCGCTACGAGAAGCTGCTGCATACCAACCTAAGCCCTGTTGCCGAGCAATCTCGCAGCAATCCCTTCGATGATAACGAAGAAAATGGTCGCTATTCGTCGCTGTCGCCATCAAAGAAGGGTTTCTCAGACCGGGAGTTTTCTCTCTCCCCTTCGAAGAAGCAACAAAAGGAGGAGACATCCGGCTTCTTCATCACTGGTGGGGATATGCTGATGGATGATGATATTGCATACTCGAAAGACAGCAAGACAGCCAACACAGCAAGTAAAAAGACATTGCGCTTAGGCCCTAGCAGCCGGAATAAAGTGGAGTTGGACAGGAAGACCACCAACGGGTTAGCGGCCGCACTACGGCATAAAGTGGTGGCCGCACAGAGGATGGATGCGCTGAAAGTACCTCTGCTGGATACGAGCGTCGGCATGAGGAATAGAAGGCGTTTATCCCCAGCCGTCTTGGATGATAGGCGGGTGGGCAAGTCCTCGACTACAGCGGCACCTCGCAGGCCCTGGGAGGACATCAACCACGTGGCGTACGACCAAAAGCGGTCTACAAAGGGTAGTAAGGCTGATGATGTGAATAAACAAGTGGACAAGAAGGCTACTGTGAGCTACAACAAGATTGTGAGCAGTGGTTACGGAGCGAAGGCAGAGAAGAAGAGCGTCAGGAGGAAGGTCAGCTTGCTATCACAACCCACTGCATGGACATCCGAACATTCTTCTCATTGTCAGAAGGGTTGATCATTACTTGTGCATTGCATTTTATATTATAGGCTCCACCTTTGAACTCTGCGAACAGACAAATGAGGTTACTGAAAAAATTGAGCATCAGTTCCAACGAACCTAAAAGTGAAGATACTGTCTCTCGACAAGATGCAGTCAACGCCAGGAAGAAGCGACTGCTGGGCAGCAAGAGCACGATAGACATACTGGAACCCATCGAGGAAACCCGAAGGAAGACGAACGCGGCCGCTCTCATAGGGAGGAATGCGAACAAGTCAGGGACAAAGAGCGCACCTGCACTTATGCGCAGCGCTGTCTTGAGACCCAAAGGTAGCGCGGACCACAAGATAATGAGTAACGGCAATGCAGAAACTACAAGTGGTGGTAGAAATATGCAGTCAGTGAATGAGGACAAGAAGTGGTTTTCTCTTGAAGGGTTGGAGAGAGTGCCCGCAAGTCACCACATAGGCCGGGCGAACAATCAGCTGTCACCTTTGAAGCCCGTGAAGGAAGGCCGGAAAGTGAAGACCCCCTCCATGCCTGTCGCAGTCGAAGGGTCGGGGGGAGCTGCCTCTCCTAGAAAGAAGTCGTTGCCATCCACCGCGGCGATCTCAAAGAAGCATGATGAGATTGCCGAAGAGGCGACTGCGGGGACTCTCAGCCCCACTAAATATGACCTGCATACGAGCATAGAGCGACTGACGAAGTACGAAGATTCGGCCTATCTCGACTATACAAAGCACACCGGCAGTGCGACTGGCAGTCGAGATAGCGTCGCTCGGGTTTCATACTCGAAGCCCGAGGTGTCTGCGGTCGCGATGCTGGCGAAGCATGCGAAGAACCTCAACGCTTACTTCTCCCACGCCCAGTCGCACTTGGATCAGTACCGTCTCTTGGCGGACCCAAGCACTCATAGCAAGGTTGCCGATCCCAACGCTTCTGATAAGACTTCTGATGAGAGACATATGATAGATCCTATGCGCGATGCTGACATAGCGGCAGGTGAAGATGCTCCTCACTTTAGAGATGAGATTAGCAGCTTCCGTGCGTCATCTCAAGTTGACTACAGCGCTTCGTATTCTCTGTTGGAGAAGGAGCTCACATGACGATGACCTATCCCCACCCTCTCTGTTTGAGAAGGAGTTACGGCGAATGCCATGCTGACATCTGACATTGTATTAGTTTCTTTACAATAATTGTTGCAGCAACTATCTTGACGACTGCTGTAAGTACACACTGTAATACTGTAGCGTCTACTTGATGATGATAAGAACAGCTGAAGTGATAGACCCGAATAGGACGATCAGCAGGCTGGTCCAAATGCCATATGCGGACCAGTGCTCGTACCTCTTCTTGGGCTCGCCGCTCTGGTAGCCCAACGCCCACTGCAGCCGGGCATACACCCACAACGCGCCTGCGATGGTAGTCACTAGTGGGTAGAGCAGTCCAGACACCAGCGATAGAGCCACGAATTGTGTGTAGGTCTCCAGGGCATGTTGATGGCTGCGTTGGATGCAATTGAACTGCTTGGCGTGCTTCGAGAACCCCTCAGCATACATCTTCGGGTACGAGAACCGATCTTCCGCATCCTTATCTCCATCTTTATTTGCTTTCTCGATGAACTTGTTTCTCGACTGTCCCACTTTGGTGCCCAGTATCAGCAGCACCACCGCTGTCGAGATGACATTGACGGCGATGACGAGTCCGTATATCCTGGATATCCCTGGCACAATGGAGGAGGATTGGTAGAGGGATGCAAACATCCACCTTAGCTGGAAGTGCTCCAGTGCTATGCTGGCCAAGATGGGTGCGGCCGTCTTCAAAATGAGCGATGTAGCCATTTCCTATTGTATATGCCACGAAGTACGTACTTTACAACAGATTTACTTCTTCGCTCTTTACGCAAGGCGTACGCTATGAATATGAATTTAAAATATTTGCAGAGAAAAGCTTGCAGAGATGTGGCATTGATAGTCGATACAGAAAACTTCAATCAAATCACAGCAGAGTAAGCTCATCTACATGCGGCTGCCATATCAGCAACAATCTCTTAAATCCTTTGAGCCCCGCTTTCAGTGGAGACCTGGACACCCGAGAGATCCTTGAAGTTCATGGCATCAAGCATGTCCTTGGTATCGCTGTCGATAACGATCACGTCTTGCTCAATGGCAGATCGCTGATGTTTAACGTAAGGGTGATAATGATTAGAATCGAGGGGCTGTGGAAAATGATATTATAAGCATGTTACCTCCGGGACGAAATCTAAGCGAGCCTCACGCTCTTCCTCCTGCAGTTTCAGTGATATACCTCTCACTGGGCCTCTCTGTATCCTCTTCATCAAATGCGTTATAAAGCCAGCAATTTTATTTCTCATTCTCTTCGATGGAATGATCGCCACTTCCCCAGTTATCTTCTTGTTCGTATGGAAGTCCAAAGTGAGCTTGGAGTAATATTTCTCGATTATCACTCTTGCGGATCTCTTTACAGTCTTGGTTCGGACACCCTAAAAAGTCATAATTCAGAAAGTGAGCTGTAAACATATATGCTGTAGGTGAACATCGTTAAGTCAAGTATTTACCATTATGAAATGATTTTTGGAATCTGATTACGATAAAGATACAGTCGGTCACACGGAATGCACTGCTAAGTGAACTCTAACTCAAGTAAAAATGTTTG
>Ga0164295_10004266_pt1 | contig 11360 bp, 11 predicted proteins | sample GEODES006metaG_FD_111798 | JGI IMG/M metagenome (GOLD analysis project Ga0164295, IMG submission 111798) | Oligotrophic lake water microbial communities from Sparkling Lake, Wisconsin, USA - GEODES006 metaG | ecosystem: Environmental > Aquatic > Freshwater > Lake | place: USA: Sparkling Lake...
GGCCCTGCCACTTACATCATATTGGGCCGGGGGAAAGCCAAATCGTTGGCGCCACTTTCGCAGTTGTTCAATGCCAAAGCCCGTTCTAAGCTCGATTTCCGACTGTAAGACAAAGGCTTTTTGAGGCATAGCCGGAAAGGGTAACAAAAAAAGAAACATTTGTCCCCCCTGTTGTGTCCTAGGCAAAAGTCTTAAATTGACGTGAGACGCATGGAGAAGTGCATTTTTCCTTGGCAAACCAGGCTGAAGAAAAACAAGGTTGCGGCTACGCCAGACATTAACGGCACTGAAGAGTTGATCAATAAATATAAATTTTATTCGAGGCAAAAAGTCCATGTTAGCCAAAAATTCAACAGATTCAAAACACAATTTTTTCATTACGCAGGGGAACACTCAGCCCGATTACCAGTCCTTCATCTTGTCAATCGTCGAATCACAGGTGATTCCCCGTTTGTTGAAAGCTGAGCGGATCAAAAAACGTCACCTGAGCTTGATGCCTTCAGCGCGTGCCTTGCCTACTCAAAAAGAAATAGAGATTTTTGTAGATCTTTGCATATCAAAAGATCAAAAAGTTTCGCAAACATTTGTCGAGCAGTTTCTTAAGACAGGCTTGAACAAAGAAGACATCCTCTTGGAGCTGATTGCCCCTGCGGCTCGGTACTTAGGGTCGCAATGGGATGATGACCATATGGATTTTTCGCAAGTGAATTTGGGATTTGCTCGACTCCATTCGGTTATCAATGAGTTTAGATTTGCCTCCAAAGAGCGTCTGTCTGTCAAAGGTAAAGTCAATAGAGTAATGATTGCTACTGCACCTGGGTCATTGCACATGCTTGGCGCGACTATCGTAGCCGATTTTTTTCGCCAAAAAGGATGGCAAGTTGAGGTTGCAATTTCATCTTCCTCGAACGAACTGGTTCAGACCGTCAGCAGTCAGTGGTTTGATGTCATCGGATTGTCCATCAGCATTGAAAAGCAACTTACGAACATAGCCGATTTAATCAATCAATTTAAATGCTCATCTCTCAATCCGCACGCAGCCGTTTTGTTAGGCGGGCCAATTTTCGCTGAAGAAAAATGGCACGCGATTGACTTTGGTGCAGATGGTATTTGTGTCGATGCAAAACATGCCGTGGCCTTAGCTACATCCTTTCTACCTGAAGATAAGATACGGCCAGCCTGAGATCTGACCTTCCCCTCGAAATCGTACTCCTTAGCTGATGGTTCAAAATCAGTTTTACGAGATAAGAGATGAGCGACCCCAAACGGGCGCCTTACACGCTGGTATTCAAGATGGATGCGGTCAAGCTGGTCAGGGTTGGCCAGGTGGCTGCGATCACTGCCAAGGTGCAAGGCATCCCTAAGCAAACGTTGGGGAACTGAGTCAGGCTTGACGGCAAAGGCAAGCCCAAGGGTGCGGACGACAAGCCCCTAAGCGCTGAGCAAATGGAACTGGCCCTGCTGCGGGCGGAACTGACCCGGGTCAAGATGGACGCGACATCTTAAAAAAAGCGATGACTTATTTCGCAAGGAATTCCTCGTGCGGTACGCTCGGACAGCCAGCAACAAAAGGCTTTGACCAATTTCCATGGTGTGCGACTTGCGCGAAGTCAGCGCCAGTGACTATTTCGCGCATCGGAGCCGCAAGGATGCGAACAAAACCTCCAAGCCAGGCGCCAACCGTCGTATCAGCAACGAGGCCCTGCTGGCCCACATTCGTGTCCTCCACGCAGAAGTCAGGGGGAGTATGACTGGCCCAAGGTGTGCAAAGAGCTGGTGGCGCTCGGCATCCAAGTGGGCAAGGAGCGGGTACGACGCACCATGCAAGAACACGGCATAAAGGCCAGTGGAAAGAGAAAGTTTGTCGTCACCACCGACAGCAAGCACGATTGACCGATTGCCCCCAACCTGCTGAAGTAAAACTTCATGGCCAATCAGCCTTAACAGGTGTGGACAAGTGACATAGCCTGCATTGCCACCGACGAAGCTTGGCTGTACCTTGCAGTGGTGCTGGACCTGTTCATCCGCCAAAGGGTAGGCTGGAGCATGCAGGCGCACATGCAAAGCTTACTGATAACGGGTGCGTTGCGCATGGCTTGGCTTAGATGCGAACCGGAGCCAGTCGGGGTGTTTCATTCCGATCGGTTGAATCCGCCCAATACTGCGGGCACGCGTTTCAGTCGGCGCACAAGGACTGCAAGATGAAAAGTTCCATGAGCCGCAAGGGTGATTGCTGAGACAACCCGCTGACGGAGAGTTTCTGGGGCCGGTTAAAGGTGGGCCGTCAGTATGACCAACGGTTTGCAACTTGCAGGCAGGCTATGGACGAGGTGATGGGCTGGTTGACGTTCTACAACCACCGCAGGATTCATTCGACATGGGGCTACGTCAGACCGATGCTGTTTGATCAAGGCTTGCTAGCGGCACAGCTTGGGAAAGCCGCATAATTCGCATGCTAAGAGGTACGTCAAAAAAAGGGCTGGGTCACGCTAACCATCAAGAACTGCTGAACCGAGTTTTTGGGTATTTGGTGATCGGTGACTCAAGCCAAAGTAGTTCAATGAGAAAATATTTGTACTTACTGAATGACGTCTGTTTTAGTAAAATTGACGACGCTAACCGCAGGTAAACCCAGCATGAAATTTTGTCATACGCAAAGCCCCTCAAGATCGTTTTGGCGACATGCCCACTGGGGCCTGTTCATTTTGCTTGTCAACTGGACGATGTCTGGCTCCAGCTTGGCACAAACCTATCCAGACAAACCCATCAAATTTGTCGTGTCATTCACCGCCGGTGGAACCACGGACATTTTGGCCCGTGAAGTGGCTAACCAATTGACACTGCGTTGGAAAGTGCCCGTGGTGGTCGAAAATAAAGCCGGCGCCGCTGGCAATTTGGGGACCGAGGTCGTTGGCCGCGCGGCACCTGACGGCTACACCCTATTGGTCAATTCATTTGGACCCATTGCCATCAATCCCACCTTGTTCAAAAGCTTGAACGTCAACCCCCAAACCGAATTGCAGCCTATCGCGTTGATCGCCGAGGTACCCACTGTTTTGGTGGTTCCCACGACAATGGGCATCAACACCATGGCGGAATTCATGGCCTACGCCAAAGCCAATGCAGGAAACATAAACTTTGGTTCTACGGGCATCGGAACGGCCGCTCACATGACGGGCTATTTGTACAGTCTGCGTACCAACATCAATGCGACACACATCCCCTACAAGGGTGCTGAAGCTACGCGCGATTTGGTAGCGGGACGGCTGCAGTACATGTTCGCCACCGTGCCATCGGTCATGCAATTGATCAAAGCCGGGCAACTCAAGCCTTTGGCCATTTCAACCAAAATTCGTTCACGCGGTTTGCCCGATGTCGCCACTTTGCGCGAACTGGGTATTGACATGGCCACAGGCTCTTGGTTTGGCATGTTTGCGCCCAAACAGACCCCCATGGCGATTGTGCAAAAATTGAACCAAGAGGTCATCAGTATTTTGGACGACCCCCAAATCAAGGCCCGACTGGTTGCGCAAGGGGCGGAACCCATCCCCATGTCGGTGCAAGAATTTACCCAATTCACACGCAATGAGTTCGAAACCTGGGCACCCATTGTCAAATCCTCTGGAGCCAAGCCCGAGTGAGGCCATTGCATTTATTGGTCTCGGCTGATGCGCTGAGTCGCTACCGCGAACGCTTTGCTCAGGTGGCATCCAGCGCCTCAAGACCTGCTGAAATCAATTGGGTATTGCCAAGCGACCCTGCTGCTGCACACGCCCTGATTGACATGGCATTCATCTCGCGCGATGTGACCGGCAACTCAACCAAAACGAACATCTTGCCTGATCTGGCCAACTACTATGTGGCACTTCGCAGAGCGATGGGTTTGCAATGGGTACATAACCATGCATCAGGCACAGACCGGCCTATTTTTGCCGAACTGCATGAACGCGGTGTCAGAATCACAAACTCCTCAGGTATCAACGCCAATCCTGTCGCCCATACAGCAGCAGGGGCACTCATCGCTTTGGGGCGAAAATTCCCGGCAGTTTGGCAAGCACAACAAGACATTCGATGGGCACCCATGATGTCGCATCTGGATTTGCACGACCTCGCAGGCCAAACAGCCCTGGTCATTGGCATGGGCCCTATTGGCCAAAAAATTGCCCGCATCCTTTCAGCCATGGACATGCATGTGGTGGGCGTTACGCATGACACAACCAAACACAAGACCTCGCTAGGCTTCAATCAGGTTCTGGACTTTGAATCTATGCTGCAAGCCATTCCTCGCACGCAATACGTGGTGCTCGCTTGCCCACTGACGACAAAAACGCACGGATTGATCGATGCGGTTTTTTTATCTCAACTTCCTCAGGGATCTTTCCTGATCAATGTCGCACGTGGGCAGGTGGTGAATCAAAACGATTTGATTGAAGCTTTGCATTCACACTTAGGAGGTGCTTTCCTGGATGTTTTTTCAACAGAACCTCTTGAGACCGACTCCCCACTTTGGCGCATGCCGCATGTGATGATCAGTCCTCATACCGCAGGCCATTTCACAGGGCATGCTGAAAAGGTTGCGCAGCTTTTCGTGCACAATTTAAACAACTATCTCTCTGGGCAACCCTTGCTCAATGAGTGGCAGCCATCCTAAAGAGGAATCACCATGAGCCATTCGGGTCGTTTGCAATTACCCTGTCTGAAAACTGAAGTCTCATCGCAAGAGTGGCAGGCACGAGTTGATCTGGCAGCTTGCTACCGGCTTACAGCCCACTATGGCATGTCGGACATGATGGCCAACCACATCACATTGCGCGTGCCAGGTCAAGAACATGCCTTTTTGACGAACCCCTACGGCATGATGTACGAAGAGATGACGGCCTCTTGCCTGGTCAAAATTGACCACGATGGCGAGGTGCTTTACAAGCCCGACTTTGGTGACTTGAATTACGGTCTGAATAAACCTGGATTTATTCTTCACAGTGCTGTGCACAAAGCCCGGCCCGAAGTCAATTGCATTATTCACACCCATACAGCAGCAGGGTTGGCGGTCTCCTCTCTGGCCTGCGGCATGCTGCCGATCAACCAAACCGCCATGCGCTTTCTCAATGTAAGCTACCACGATTACATGGGCGTGGTGCTGGACATGGCAGAGCAAGAAGTTTTGGTACACGATTTGGGCACCACCGACGCCATGGTCTTGCGTAATCATGGTCTGCTGACCTGCGGCCGCTCGGTTGGCGAGGCTTTTAATTGGATGCACCGGATGGAGTTGTCCTGCCGCGCGCAACTGGCAGCCATGGCCTGTAACACCCCTTTGCAGCCGGTAAGCCAACAGGTTCTGGACGAGACCTTCATGAACTACCAACCTCAAACACGCCGTCCCTTTGGCGTGATGGAATGGCCCGGACTGCTGAGGATGCTCGATCGCATGGACCCCAGTTTCAGGGACTGAATTGAAGATTCAATCCAGCAAGGGGATGCCGGCCCGCTTGATCACCTCGGCCAATTCACTGCGTTGAAGCCTGGTCGCCTGCGCCATGTCTTGACCGAATAATGGTGCCGGCGGCATACCGCTGCGCTCGAAATACTCTTTCATATCGGCATCATTCATGGCAGGCCGCAAAATTTTGATCATCCTGTCAATGATTTCAGCAGGCGTGCCTGCAGGTGCGTAGACACCCAGCCAATTCGTGAAACGCATGGTGGGCATGCCCAATTCGGCCGTTGTGGGCACATCCGGCAAAACAGAAACACGTTCAGGCCCCATGACAGCCAAGCCTTTAACTTTGCCATTTTTGATCTGCGGCGAAGAATTATTGGGCGAATCAAACATCGCTTTGACTTGACCTCCCAACAAATCAGTCATTGACTGTGCAGCCGTTTTGTAGGGAACGTGCTGCAATTTAACGCCCGCTATGCTCGCAAAAACCTCACCTGCCAAATGCAGCGCCGTACCGTTGCCAGAAGAACCATAAGTTACTTCCTCAGGATGGGTGCGGGCATAGTCTATGAATTCACGCAAGTTCTTAACCGGCAATGAAGGGTGAACGACCACCACAGAAGACGAGCCCCCCGTCGACATGATCGGAATAAAGTCTTTTTCGGCGTCATAAGGCATTGTCTTGCGCACAACAGGTTGCACAACTTGCGTCGATGCCGAAGTGATCAACAAGGTATAGCCATCTGCAGTCGCTTTGGAAGCAGCAGTCACACCAATGGTGCCACCGGCACCGGCTTTGGCATCGACGATGACTGACTGCTTTAACCCCGCTTGCAGTTTGGACGCAATCAAGCGTGCAAAGCTGTCGGTTGGACCCCCTGGAAAGGGGTTGATGATCCGCAAAGTTTTATTCGGAAAATCTTGTGCATAAACCCCTGTTGCTAAGTTGGTGATACAGGCCAAAGTCAGCCAAATAAATTGTCGACGCATTTTGAAAGTCTCCTGATATACATGCAAGAACCCCAATGGCCTTGACTTGTATGTCTTGCTTGCAAGATGATAGATGGATGCAGATTTTTTCACAATTCGAATGAACCAAGGGTTGACATGGCAAGACTTCCTTATCTCAACGTCACGGATTTGGCACCTGAGCATCAACACCTTTTAAAACGCAATATCAACCTGCTTCGATTGATGAGCCACAGCCCCAAGGGGGCTACCGCTTTTCATACCATGGGGACATACATTCGTTTTGACAGTCCGCTCAATCCACGCCTTCGTGAGATGGCCATCTTGCAAATTGGCTTCATCACACGCTCAGTTTATGAATATACGCACCACATCAAAATCAGTCGAGACTTCGGTGTCAGTGATGAAGACGTCCGTGCGATTGCGGCTGAAACCGCCGGCAAGACAACCCACCTTGATGAATTGACCCGCGATGTTTTGCGCGCAGCCCGGGAGATGACGCAAAGTCTTGCCGCGTCCGACACCACCTTTGCAGCACTCAAGGCACAGCTTGATCCGGAATCACTGACCGATCTGGTATTGATCATTTCTTTCTACAACGCTGTCGTTCGCTTTTTGGCGACCATGGAAATTGACAATGAACCCGAATACCAAGTGCTGCTCGCCCAATTCCCATTCGATTCAGCCTGACAACTTGTTGGTTAAACTGCACAACTCAGCACGCCGCATGACGCGCTATTTTGATTGCAAAAAATCCAGTGTGATGCTGCAAGCACATCTCTAACCCGCATGAGATTCATCGCTTCACAAAGCGCAGCGTAAATCGGTCGCTCTCACCCATCGCTGCATATTTGGCGCGGTCTTTGTCTTTGAGCCTGTAAGCTGGCGGCAGGGTCCACACACCCTCAGGGTGATCTTTGGTGTCCAACGGATTGGCGTTGACTTCAGAACGCGCTTGCAGCTGAAAACCCGCCTTTTCGATGAGCGCAATGGCCACATCTTCCCGCACGTACCCCGAAGCAGTCTGCTGTAACTGAGTTTGATCGGTCCGGCCTCGGTGGTCCACAATGCCCAGAACGCCGCCCGGTTTCAAGGCCTTGTGGAATGCGCTTAATGAAGCGTCAAGTTCGCCATCGAGTAGCCAGTTGTGCAAGTTACGAAAGCTGATCACCGCGTCGGCCGAGCCTGCTGGCGCTATGGCATGGCGGTCAGCACGGAATGAAGTCACCTGTACTTGGCCATACAAGGCGGCCTCATCGGCCAAGCGTTTCAATAGCTTTTGATGGTCCGGTACGTACTGCGGTAAAGAGCCGTCACGGTTGGCAGCAATATACAAACCCTGGCCCTTTAGCCATGGCGCCAAAATTTCCATGTAATAGCCGCTACTGCCGGGTAAGATTTCCACCACGGTGCTGTTCGCTTGAATACCAAAAAAGGCCATCGTTTCGGCGGGATGTCGGTAAGGGTCACGAACCACATTGGCGGGAGAACGATGGGCACCAGCCAACAAGGGTCGAAAAGTTTCAGGTGTTTGAGTCTGGGCAATCACCAGCCCCGCGAGCCAGGTCCACCCCAGCAAGATGCAAAGCGCATATTTTAAAAAATTGTTCATAAAATCATCAGTCCATCTGCACAATGATTTTGCCAAAATGTTGATTGGACTTCATATGCTCGTAGGCCGCCGCCAGTTCACTGAATCCAAAGATTTTGTCTATCGGCATCTCAAAGCCACCCGCCGCAAGAGCAGGCCACAGATCTTTCATCATGGCTGCCGTAATCGCCGCAACTTCAGCTTTGGTGCGGGTTCGAAACGTCACCCCGATGTATTGAATTCTTCGCAGTGCATGCAAGTCAAAATCGAAATCAAAATGGGTTCCAGCTAAGCGCCCCACATTCACGATACGGCCCAAAACGGCCGTAGCCGCCATATTTTGATTCGCCACGCGGCCAGACAGTTGATCCACAATCAAGTCCACACCTCTGCCTTGCGTGGCGGCCAAGACTTGCTCGACCCACTGGGGGTCGTTATTGTCAACAGCCCGTGTGGCGCCGTAATCGGCCAGTCGCTCGCGTTTGAATGCTTGCGTTGATGAACCCACCACCACAGAGGCACCACGCCAACGTGCAATATGAAGTCCCATCAAACCCACACCTGTGGATGCGCCCTGGATCATCACGCTTTGACCCGCCTGCAAACCACCATTAGTGATGACTGCGTCGTGCATGGTATTCAAGGCCATGGGGTAACAAGCAGCTTGCGTTGCGGTCCATGTGGCAACCGGCAAGGGCATCACGCGGCCTTGATCAACCACAGTGAATTCGGCCATGGCGCCTTGCCCCGAGCCCATCACGCGATCGCCAGCTTTGAAGCCGTCAACATGGCTTCCAACGGCATCGACCACGCCGGCCCACTCCATGCCCATGACCGTTCCGGCGCCACCAACCGCGCCATGACGGTTGCCAGCCAATACCGCCAAATCGGCTCGGTTGAGTGCTGCGGCTTGCACCTTGACCCGCACCTCATGGGGCCCAACTTCAGGGACAGGGATGTCCTTGAAAACCAATCCTTGCAAACCGACTGTGGCTGCTTTCATCATCTCAACTCCTTCATATTGATCAGGGAACACGCACAAAGACCCGATTTTTCGAGCCTTCAGCGGCGAAGCGCAACGGCAAAACCCCGCATCACTGCAGGCCGTGCCATCAAGGTGTCGTACCACCGTAGTACATGGGGAAAGTCCTTCAAATCGACTTGGTGCCGGGGGTGACGCCACACCCAACCGAGGACAGCAAAATCAGCAACAGAAAGATCGCCAGCAAGGTACGCATGTTCGGCGAGCCTGCGGTCCATCACGCCATAAAGACGACGCGTTTCAGCCATGAATCTGTTCAAGCCGTAACGCTTATCTTCCTCAGACGCCAAGGCGATGAAGTGGTGCACCTGACCCGGTGCGGGGCCAAAATTACTCATCTGAAACATCAACCATTCCAACACAGCGACCCGTCCGCGTACATCAGTGGGTAAAAATTGCCCCGATTTTTCAGCCAGGTAAAGCAAGATGGCACCCGACTCAAATACGCTGATGGGTTGACCGTCTGGGCCATCAGGGTCAACGATGGCCGGGATTTTATTGTTCGGGCTGATGCGGAGAAAAGCCGGCTCTAATTGTTCACCTGCGGTGATATCCACCACCCGAACTTCATAGGGCAGATTCATTTCCTCCAGAGCCACACTGATTTTGCGGCCGTTCGGGGTGTCAAAAGCAAAGAATTGAATAGGCATTTGCGCTCCTCAAATAATGCATTGTGCAAGACTTTTGCATAAGACAAATACCCCATGCGACAGCATCGTGAATGCTGTGCATGTTGTGCAGCCTTCAATGAAAACCCTCTAGGCAGCGGGTCGCGCATATGTTAATTTGATTCAATTAAAACTGTTGAATCCCTCCACTTTGACCTACTCTGCTCCCCCACTTGAAGGCATTCGCGTCGTCGATCTCAGCACCGTACTTTCTGGCCCCTTGGCAGCCTCCATGCTGGCTGACCAAGGTGCACAAGTCATCAAGGTGGAATCTCTGGAAGGTGACACCTGCCGACTGATCGGACCTGCAAAGGGCGATTTGTCCGCCATGTACATTGCCACCAATCGAGGCAAAAAGTCCCTCGCCATGGATTTGAAATCACCGCAGGCCAAAGAAATCTTGATCAAGTTGCTGGTCAAGGCCGATGTTGTCATCAACAACTTTCGACCCGGCGTCATGGCGCGATTGGGATTGGACGACGACGCGCTCGTCGCGATCAATCCACGTTTGATTCGCATGTCAATCACCGGTTTTGGAACACAAGGGGAAGCCCGCAACGACAAGGCTTATGACGCTGTCATTCAAGCGGTGGCTGGCGTCGCTGCGACGCAAAGAAACCCCCTCAACGGTCAACCCACCGTGTTGGCAACGGCGGTATGTGACAAATTAACCGCATTAACTGCATCACAAGCGATGGTGAGCGCTTTATTTGCACGCGAACGAGATGGCAAGGGAAGACGCATCGATTTGTCGATGTTGGATGCCAGCTTGGCCTTCCAATGGCCTGACGCCATGTACAACCATGTGTTCATGGATGAGCCCCCTGCAAGCTTTCCTGAGTTTGGCATCAACCAGAAACCTTACAAAACATCAGATGGTTTTGTGGCCAGCATGTGCCCCCAGCCCTCCGAGTTTCGTGGCCAATGCAAAGCTTTGGGCAGGGAAGATATAGCCGATGACCCGCGCTTTGCCACATTGCCTCTTCGAAGTCGTCACGGCAAAGAGTTACGTGAATTGATAGAACCTTTAATGGCCACCTTCACCACGCAGGAACTGATTGAAAATTTCCGACAACAGAGTTCGCCCATTGGCCGCATCAATGAGCGGCATGATGTACTGACTGATTCACAAGTGATGCAAAGCGGCTCACTTGTTGAATTCGAACACGGCAAACTGGGCAAGGTCAGGCTGCCCCAACATCCAGCTCTTTTTGACGGTAAGCGATTGACGCAAGACCGCGTCGCCGCGCATTTGGGAGAGCATGGGCGTGAAATTTTGCAAGAACTCGGCTACTCCGAAACCGACATTCAGTCGCTTTGTCAAGCACAGGTACTGAAAATTTAACGTCACTCCAAGCCCTCCTGTTTTTCAAGCAGGCTGCCCGAAAGAGCCTTGGTTTCGGATGATTGAGCGACTACAAAGCCGCGCCACTAGGTGATCATCCCCTTGCACCTCAGGCGCATTTACTGCAGGATATTGCCTTGCTTAATCCCTAGGAAAGTTCACCATGAAACTCACACCCCGAAGCATCATTTCATCGGTTTTGGCCACTTTGAGCGTCTTCGCTGGAGTCTCAAGCTGGGCACAAACTTACCCTACCAAGCCCATCAGCTTGGTGGTGCCTTTTGCGGCGGGTGGGCCTACTGACA
>Ga0164295_10004267_pt1 | contig 11360 bp, 10 predicted proteins | sample GEODES006metaG_FD_111798 | JGI IMG/M metagenome (GOLD analysis project Ga0164295, IMG submission 111798) | Oligotrophic lake water microbial communities from Sparkling Lake, Wisconsin, USA - GEODES006 metaG | ecosystem: Environmental > Aquatic > Freshwater > Lake | place: USA: Sparkling Lake...
AAAAACTCAACGCAAAAGTATAAACTCACAGGCTGATGAGTAACTACAGCACAGAGACCTTCCACTAGAGAAGTTCCTGTTACTGATTTAACGTAGGATGCGTCCATGATTGAATAATATTTTAAATTTTAAATTCAATCGTTTGTTAAACGGTTTGTTTCGCTCTCTACTTTGACCCGTCCAGCCTTGACTGTGCGTATTGAACTAGCAGATTGACAAGAGGGTTAATAGTCTTGGAGATTTCTTGGCTTGACAGGACAGCATTGCAGAAAGCAGCCACGCTTGCATCATCCTCTCTGCCTGCAGCAACAAGTTTAGAAAACTTGTCAGCGAGCTCCTCCACTTCTGGGCCTGCACCAGCAGTGTTCTTGTCGCCTCCTTGCCCGACAGTGATAACTGCAGCAAGGACTGCATCAACTTTTGATTCTAGCTGTGACTGGACCTCTGTTCGAATTTGAACCTGCACTTCTCGAGGCAGGCTTGACGCAGCCGCAACGGCCCTATCTAGGTAGGCCTCATTTGCCCTGTGCATCGTTTCTCCAAGAGCCTCCAAAAGGGCAGGCGAGGGACGTGGGGCTCCTGTTTGAGTTCCTGATCTGCTGTCATAGGCAGCTGCTGCCTCGCGGAATAATCGGGCTTCCTCATTTCCGCTCGTGACACCTGCGCCCTCTGCTGGCCTTGTCTCGTGGTACTCAACGACAGCAAGGTGCAAGAAGGAATTAACATCAATAGTGCGCGAATCTGCCTTGGCTGTCTTTTTTCCAGACATATTTCGCTCAATCATGGCCATAAACGTCTTAAAGAGAGGGTCTGACTCTGAGCCAAAGACAACTCGTGAGACCAGGCTGCAATCGCGAATAGTCATTTGGAGGTGGCCGTGATTGTTCGGGGTATTGATTGATGGTGTAGAGCTCGATTGGCCGTATCGTCCAAGCTCACTCCATCGAGACCTGAAGTTGTAGCTGAGCTCCTTTTGCACGACTGAACGGACATAGAGGAAAAATAATAAGTCATCGGGGTCATAGGCTTCTTCAAGAAAGCGCGCAAAAACTTCAACCTCGGTGTGATCTCGTCGCAACTTGTGCGTATTGTAGAGAAGGTCCCAGACGTGCTGATCAACAAGGCTTCGCAGTCCAAATCGCTTTGTGATGAATTCAACGACAAAGGTCGGGAAAGGAATAGGTGTTTCATTACTGCTTGCAGACTCCTCTCCTTCCTTTTCCTTCAAATCAGCAGTGTCTTTTGCATACCTCGAGTCGTAGATCTCTTCTATGAGTCGCATAAGCCAAGCACTGTGGGTCGTCCTGGATCCTCCAGCTCCAGGGACACCTGGGTCCTCGACTTTCGTTCGGTCTTTTGGAAGGGTGGCCTCTGGAGGACCGATTAATGAGCAAACGCGGCTATATCCGCTAAAGTCAAATAGTGATGCAGCACCTCCACCTGGTGCTAGCTCATTCGCTGCACTCTTTTTTGCTTCTCTTTCCTTTGCTGCAGACGCTCCATTTGCAGGCCGCGGACCTAATACGTCCTTGTCATACAGGCGAATGTTTGCTGCATACGAACCATCCGAATCTTGAAAGAACTATAGAATAGAGGAGTGAAGGGAGAATAAGGGTTAGTGCATCCGTTGTATTAGTAATTGTATTTCGTTTAAGTTCGTCTCGTCGTTGTTCGATAGAGAGATAAGTGAGCCTCAATAAGGACGATGAGACGGAGAGACTTTCTATGCAAATACATATATACTCACAGACACGTTATTCTCCGCAAAGAAACGAGTGAACTGATCGCGCTCGTGCTCAGAGCAGCTAGACCACTTAACGATTCTCGACGAACTAAATACAGGAGAATTCATTTTTTTTAACGCAACAGTTCAATATATACACTCGCTTATCAGATATGATGCTTAAAGGTTAGTTTTATATTATCGATACACCGACTTCTCCTTTCGAAAATCGTCTTTTAACCTACGCCTGCGAAAAGGGTTTCAATTTTTCGTCACCTCTCTCTTCTTGATCTAACCTAACCAACTTTCCATCGTTTTGCTCATCTATTCAACTCACTCCCTACTTATTTCTGTTAACAGTTTTTGCATGCGTTGCTCTAGCGGCATCCCCAGCTCTAGCTCAACGCGGTTATAGATCAATGCCTCAAGAAGTAAAGCTCCACAAGCTCCAGACTGATCTACCTGGCGCCCACGGAAAGGTTCACACTTCGTCTGCACTCCTTGTGAAGTCAGGTGAGTGGATTTCGGCTGAGGCTATCCCAGCGGGCGAACCAATCACCCTTGTTTGTGGATTTATCAATGGAGGATCGTCAAGGGTAAACGTTACGAGTGTGTCAGGCCTTGCAACAGATCAATATAATTTCATGCAATCGCTCTTTGAGATCAACGCAGTTGAGGTCGGCTATGAGGCAGATCCTGCAAAGGGGACATCAGAGCTCTCTATGCAACTATCGTTTACCGTGCCAACGAGCTTCAAGGTTCAGGATCCCTCTTTTTCTGGTTTCCCTTATACACTGAGGATTGCAGGCGTTGTTTTTTACAATGAGAGGTCTAGCCGATATTCATCGACGTTTTTTAACGAGACTGTTATGATTGTTGCTCCTCGCAACACTCAGATCGACGCTCCGTCGCTTTTGCCGTACATTCTTGGCCCGATCGCTCTCTTTGCCTTCTTGTATATGATAATGGATGCGGTGCCTCAGTTGGGCGAGATCCGTGGAGCACTGAAAGAGTCTATTTCTATTCCAGCAAATGCAAGTAGTGCCGCAAAGTCTACAGACGAATCTTCAAAGGCTTCAAATTCCTCTGCTGATGATATCCACTATAGCATTTTGACGACAGGGAAAAAGTCAAAGACAAACTAGAGAGCTTAATTGCTTAATTGGAAAGTAGTTGTACTAATAGTTTTACATAACAATTCGATACGTCACGTACCTGCCTGCCGTTTCACTGGGTCTAACAATTTTAACAACCTCTCCTCTCTTTAAGCCATAAAAACGTGCGATGGGGTCGCCCATTTGAATTCTCGGCAACTGGCTTTCCTTCAGCTTATATCTTTCCAACAACGCAGCCTTTTCTTGCGGAGTTAAAAGCTGGTGCTTAGGAACCAGTTCGTGCTCTGTGATATCAACCATTAATTCCTCATCGCGAAAGTGCTCAATAGAGAGCGCTGGACTCAATTCAGCTAAAGAGAGCTTTGCAAAGTTGCTAAATTTTCCATTAATCACTAATATCGCGCTGCGCACGCTGTCATCCCTCATCCTCTGCGCATATGTCTTGCATTGAGGCACACCCACATCGCTTTCTGGGAAGAATACAAACATTCGGTTATCAGCATCGTCTTGTTTAGCGACAAGAATTGTCAAATTTTCGCGACCAGGAAAGTCTCCAAAGCGGGCTAAGAAGGTCTCTGCGCTCATTTCCAAATCGTCCACAGGAACATTATAGCCTCGCTTATTGAGAAGAGCAAAACAAGTCTTTCGTATTCTGAACAACCTCGCAGCTGATGAATTTAGTCCTTGAGTTAATTGAACCATGTTGATCGGTCCACCAAGAGTAGTCATTCTTTACCTCGTTTATAGAGTGTGTCTTTAGATGGATTTGTGAGGAAAGCGCTACTATAGAAATAGGTTATTTCGAAACAAAATCCACGAAATACCCTAATTTGACTTTTATGATACAGCTGCAAAAAACGAAATTTTTGACGGCAGTATAGCGAAATCCTACAACTTTATAATTGGATAGGTGGTATCTTGTTTTAATTCTTTTTCAGCAAGGCATAAAAAGAAGTAGCTCAGCCGACGCATAGGTGGAAGAGGTAGCTGAGGAAGCAGCTGAGGAAGATGGCTTTTCGATTATTATCTGCATTGCGATGGACTCCTGTTGGGATTGTTTTTCACGATCACGTTTTTGGAATCGCCTCTACTCCTCTGCACGCAGAATCTCATTTACTTTCTGATCCTCATCATAATCATATTACCAGTGATGATCAACTCATTCTTTACCGACGCACAAATACCTTTACAAACCAATCACTCGTGATCTTTAACTCTCCGTCTCATTTGTCTCCTGGTTCTGCGATGGCGGTGGGAAAAGTAGAAGCAACACCTGGAGATCTTATCTACGAAGATGGGCACTTTCAAATCGTTCAAAGTGGACAAATTTCGCTATCTCATCAAGCTGCTCGTCTTCAGACTAATTTGTCTGACTTATCATCACTATCATTACCATCGTCAACTACTAAATCAAGAGAAAGGTTGGAAGAATCTTCTAACGTCGTCTTTGGAGAACAAGAGGGCTTCATTGATGAAGTGGTAGACACCCCAAGTCCTACATCTGATTTTGGGGGATTAGTGCCTTTCTCAATGGTAGAAGGAGAAGCGTTGGCGGTTATTTGGCCTCCGTCTAAAATTCGCAGTCTTTTAAAATAGAATCATTCGTATGTATACGTTTCATTTCAACATTTACGAATTTGTTTGAGCCGGAGGAACGTATTTCTTCTGCAAACCGAGTGACCTCTTTATACTCTTAATTCGCTCTCGGACTTGTTCATTGCTTCTGCACCCTCGCATGTGTTCCGATATCAGTTTAGGATTATGCTCTCCGTGCAGTCGAATTCCTTCTTCGAATAGAGCAATCTCTGCAGGAGCCCATTTCGACCGACTCTTAGCAGGCCCTGCATCAAGTAGTGTCGTCATAGCAGCAGGCGTTGATGATATAGGTTCAGCACTTTCGTCTTCTTGCAAACGGGTCGATCCGTTTGATCCTTTCATAGCCACATCTGTTCTAGATAAAGGAAGGAGATTTGCGTCTGTTGATTCAGATTTTTCTTTACCAGTAGCTTTTGGAGCTCTCGAGATCGCTTCGCTGGGCTCAACCTCCGCATGCGGCTTAACCTTGGTCCTTTTAGAAGACCCAGAGTGAGGTTCTTCTTTAACATCGTCTGCAAATAGAGACGCCTTACTCTGACCAGTAGATTTGTACGCTTGACCAGAAGCAGTAGCCGTTATTGTTGTAGAAGGCGTGGAAAGAGGTAAGAAAAACTCGGAAGGAGAAAGTGTTCCAGGAGGCGTCATGTGATAAGCCGAGAGCGCTAAAGCAAACGAATGAAGCAACTCGTTCCTGGGGTCAAGTGCAGCAGGATTAGAAGATATAGTTGACGTTCCCTTCTGCAAAGGAGTAGGAATAAGTTGAGGAGAAGGAAGTCCATGACGAAGCGTTTGAATGTCAGCAATTCGACCTAGGTGTAGAAGATTCTGCTGAGAGCGTTCAAGCAGAGCTACACAGTCTTGAAGAGCACTTGTCGATGGAGACACGCCATTGTCTATGGAATCGAGAGGATTGCTAGAAACGGTCGAAGCGACAGACTCTCGAGCACTAGATGCAGAAAGAAGCACAGATGATTCCAGTAACACCGCGTTTGCCGAAAAAGATCTCATATTCAAAATAGGTAAATGCCACCTACGACAGCTTTAGCTCGTGCCTTTGCTGCAAGAAGTAAACTCTTTCTGGCTAGATCGCAGCTTTCTTTCTTTCCGGAATTAAAAGAAGCCGACAAAGTCGCGAGAGCTGGAACGTCGCCAGTGTTTGTTTCAAGAAGCATCCCTTTCGCTAAACGGGACGAGATTCATAAAGGCCTCAAGCGAGTTGTGGACGTGTGCAGACAGCTTCCAGGAGGTGCGAACAGTGATCTTACCCAAGCTGCTCTTTTTCGCACAGCAGCGCTCAGTGAAAGCTCGCAAACTTTGGCAACCACTCGAAGCGCGATCGAAGCTATAGAGACGTTTCATTCTCCCTTCGCGATTGATGGCTCTACGAATTTGTTAGAGAATACGCTAGGTACAGAGCGCGCAGCGATTGCTGAAGCATTCCTAGCGGCAGCTCGGGTGAAAGTTCTAAATGCAACAGGAGCTGGCGAAGATATTCAGTCAGCTGATAAATCGCTTCAATGTAGCATAAGGGCTGCGTCAAACGTAGAGGACTTACAATACCTCGCTACAGAAGGCGGTTTCATTGACGACTCTTCTCGAGAGCAGCTTGTTCAGTCTTTGTCTGCATTATTGCCGAACGCGCTTGCACTAAGTCGCGCTCACTCGCTAAGTGTTATTGTCTCCAAGCTTTGTGGAAAGAGCGCAGATTCTGCTACTAAGCCAAAGAAAATTTCTCCCGAGGTTGTAGCCTCGAGTGCTGGAATTGAAGCAGTATCCCGTGGCAATCCCGCAGAGAAAACGCCAACACCATCTCTTCAGCAACTCCACTTACAGGTTGCTCTAAACGCAAGCGATGTCGCGGATCTAGTCATAACGGGGACTGTTAACGGACGTACTACAGAGACCTTTAACGAGACTGTGCAGGATACGCGGTTCGTTCTTTCGCGTACAGCATTAGTGCGAGCTATGGCGCGCCGAAACTTTGCCAGTGTTTTGTTGTTTGAAGCGTCGGAGGCTCTTACTGGTGAATCAATTCTTATTCGCCCCACTGGTGATACTGAAAGGGAAGCAGAAGTACAACGAGATGCCGCAAAGAGTGAATTTGGAGCTCAAAGTCTTGCAATGTCACTCACCACTCAAGCTCAAACGCAGATCACCTCTGCTCTAGAATTGGTTGATAATGCCTTGGTTCGTCTTAAAGATCTTAACTTGAGTTTACGAGGAAATGAGTCGAAATCGGTAAGCGATGAAGTTAATGAGAATTCGTGGTCTAATTTAGTGATCGATCTTCGACTTATGCGGGCTGAACTGACGTCAGCAGCTGCAGAACTTGGATTGGTTACTGCCTTGTTTTCGATCTGGCAACAACCGATACAAGACCCGAAGAATGCTGTCTTATTTCCACTGGCAGATGATCTCGCAGATGCTATAGGTCCTGTTTTAAAAACTGTATCGGCAGCTGCAGAATCCGCCTTGAAACAAACCGAGGAGATTGAAACGTTGTTAAAGTCTGGAGCATCGTCTGCTGACCACGGTTTGTTCCTAGGTGTTGCTCAGCCATTATCAACAATAGCATTGCTCCAATTTGTTGCCGGAAAAGCAGTCACAGGAGAAGGACTCTTTCGATCAGCGATTGATCGATTCTCTGAAGCTTCACAGGAGTCGTCCCCTGTCTCAGCAAGAACGGCTGCAAGTTCTGGAATAGAAGCAAGTGTTGCTCTCTGGCAATCAAGACTTTCAGTCACTCAGCAAGCTCAAGCCGCATCGACTCTTCATGTATATGGAGCGCTTTTGAAGCAGTGGGAAAAGAGAGAGTCAGAAGCAAAGCAGGTGTCTCGTTTATCTGAGTCATTATTTTCCTCTGCGTCAAAGCCGTTGGGTATTTCTTTTCCTAAAACAGTTCTTTTTGGCGGAAATGATGCTCGTCGTGAATTTCTTTCAAGTAGAATCTTTGCAAGCGCACTGACATTAATTCACACTGGTTCATCGAGCGGCGTTTTTCTTATCGATTGGGGTAGAATGTAGACGAAAAAGGGGGGGGGGTGTAAATAAAATCGTTTCACAGAATTTTTAATTCTTTTCTGAAGTAGCTGAAAGGCGCTCTTCTAAGGAAGTGAGCTCCTTTTCTGAATCCGCCTCTAATTGACCCTTAACTTGTTCAATACTCTTCACCTCTGGGATATAGTGCATTAGCATATTTTCCACGCCATTTCTCAACGTTGCTGTGGATGAAGGACATCCCACGCATGAGCCAGCCATCCGAACCTTGACGACACCTGTATCTTCATCGAATCCTTCGAAGAAGATGTCCCCTCCGTCTTCTTGAACAGCAGGTCGAATGCGAATTTCAAGAAGCTCTTTGATCATAGCAACAACTTCTGAGTCATCTGGGCTGATGAGCGTATCTGCATTAACAGCTGCATCTGACGCATCATCAAGAATAGGCACCTTGTTTGAGTCCAGCTCATTGTATGCATCCATTATAGCATCGAGGATGATCGGTTTCAAAGGCGCCCACGACGTTTCTTCTAGTTTGTTAACAGAGATAAACTCACGACCAAGAAAAACACTCGTAACTTGAGCAATCTTCAGCAACCTACGAACTAGCTTGCTCCCCTTTGCTGAAGATACAGTGTCGAACTGGCGCCCAGAGCCTTGCGATTCTAAAAGAACGTCTCGTTTCTCAGGAACAAACTTTAATGAGTCTGGGTTCGGTGTAGATTCAATCTTAACAAAGAGACTTCGAGACTGCCCTCCATTTATTGTGCTAAATAAGGAGTGTAGGCCTGGGGCTGCTTTAGGAGGATGAGCATTGCGAAGAGCAAAGAGCAGTCGAGGTGACGTGTTTATAAAACCAGCAGCAAAAAAGGGTGAACGCACTCTTGGAGCGCAAAGTGAGCGAACCTTGCTTATAGACGAAGTCATTATTGCTTGTAACACTGTTTATATTTTTATTTTTTTGAATAATGAACGATGTTTCTCCAGTTGATCATCCAGTTGAAGCTGTTAGCCGCAAGTCAAAGTTAAGGTGGGGAAGCGTGTTTGTTAGAGAATATGCTAGGTACGTTGGCGGAGGATGTGGAGTTCCTGAAGATGAAGGAAGTGACTGGCCTCTTGGAATTTCAGACACGATCGTTGTTTATGATGAGCGCGGTTCGGTTACAGGAGTAAAGGCTTTTTCGAACGGCCTCGAGCACGTTCCTGTTTATTATCATGATTCTGTATCATCGGCCGTTTCTTCTCCTCTCCCGTCGCCGATTTCTTCAGGGGCAGAGCAAGCGTCTCTCGGAAATGTTAAAAATTTAGCAGCACCCGATCTTTTGTCACCTCCTCTTCATAATTCAAGAGAGGGTTTGAAACACGATGAAACGTTGACGCAATCAGCTATCGATTCGCCCCTGTCCCAAATCCAATCCAATCCTTCACGAGCTCTACTTCCCGGAGAACAATTTGGAGGCACAGTAGAAGAATACGATGTCAAGCTTTCGTTATTCAAGCTCGAACGTGAAGAAGCATCCATGAAGGCGGCTCTAGCTATGCAAGGAGGAGGAGGAGGAAAAAAGAAGAAGAAGAAGAGGCAGAGCACAACTGCAGCTTCAGCAAACGTGATTGGCTGGAAAAGTTTATCTCCGTTAGAAAGGAGGAAATTGTTCTTAGAGGTGAGTGTCCCGTTGGCAGTTCCGGTTGACGATTTGGTCACTACGAATAGATCTACGTCCAACGAATTGCAAGAACTTGTTGAGAATCGCAAAGAATCAAACACGGGTTGTACCTGTGCCTTGTATACTCGCGAAGGTCTTGTTATCCAGCCGATAACGTCAATACGGACAAGGTGCTTGATTCGCGGAATCAGCTCTGAGGGCGGAAAAAGGGCGCTCATAGCAAAGCTTGTTGAACACAGCAGATTGCACCCAGGCTGCATGAGAGGTGCAATGGTGCAAGCAGTAGAAGCGTCTTCCTCAGTGGTGGTGCCATTGGAGACGTTGGCGTCCTCAACAAATTCAGACGACACTGGAGCACAAGCGCCTCCCTCTCGGAAACGAAAACGCTCAATCAGCGAAGGTGCTGACGACCTTAATCTAGAACAAAGAAGTAGTTCGTCAAGCTCTCTTGAACTAAGCAGCTCTTCCTCTTCTTCTTCCTCCTCTTCTTCTTCTTCTGTAAATGATGCTCCGTCGATCAAGTCAGAAACAAATGCATTTGTAGACTCGCTCGCGACATTAGCAAGGGCTCACAAGTCTGCGCAACAGCTGTCTGAGAAACTTCGTACTCCAGAAGTAGCACCTCCATCAGGTGGTGGAACCAGCAGTTGTCCTTGCGAGGCATCGGGTCTCGGTTGTCATTTCAACACGTGCGCTTGTGATCCGGAATGCTGTTCTAACCTTCCATTTGGCGATCCAAGTGCTGCTTCTTATGACGACGGAGGAATTTTCGTAAGCCGAGATATCATTATGCGCATGGCAAAAGAAACAAATGGTCTCTTCTTTACTCCGGAAGACTGCAAAGTCCGTCGAAATCAATATCTGCAAGAACTTGAGGACCAAGTTTTGCAAGAGATCAAGATAGAAGAGGAAGAAGAAAGTCAAGGAAGGGTAATTGCTGATGATCAGGGAATGATGCCTTCTGATGCAACGTTTCAGAGCGATGCGATGCGATTAATTCAAGCTGCTGCTTTTGGGAATGAAGAAGAAAGCAATGGAGAAGACGATGAAGATGATTTGCCACGAGCGAGCAAGAAGAGAAGAATTTGAAATGTTTTCAACTAGTTTCAAAGATTATGAAAAGGGAGCTACCTGGTCCCCTAACGAGAGAGCAAGGCAAGTTTTAACGTGCCGCTTCATATTAGAAATTGCGGTAAATGTTCTACTGCAAACACTGCATGAATATTGCCTCACCCCTTCGTGTATATTGACGTAGTGATCTGTCCTTGAAGACGGGTGCCGAAATGCTCGACCACAACCTGGAAACGGGCAGACATAGGGCCTGTCTCCAAGGTGACCTCGTTCATGTACCCGAAGATTTGACACGTGGGCGAAGCTCTTTGTACATCCAGGGAAATTACATGCTAGCGGCTTATCACCACTATGTATTCGAACGTGAGACGACAAGTCCGATCGGCTCCGAAAAACTTTCTCACATTCACTGCATTTGTGAAACTTGTCCACGGGAGCAGAAGATGAGGAGGAGGAGGAGGAGGAGGAGGAGGAGAAGGAGGAAGAAGAAGAGGAAGAGGAGGAAGAAGAAGAGGAGGAAGAAGAAGAAGAGGAAGAGGAGGAAGAAGAAGAGGGAGAGAAGGAGAAGGAGGAGGAATTATGTGCAGAATGTCCAGACGGTTCTATCGTGGAAGATGAAGAAGAGGGAAAAGACGGTTGCAAAGTTTCAAGACGAGGTGTCAGTGTCCACGGAAGCGATGACCAATCCGCAACAATTTCATCAGTTGTAGTGCTTTCTAACAACGGAGCGACATCACTAGATGATAACCAGAGAGTAGAGGAAGAAGAATTTGCAGTATTAATTAATGAAGATGACGAATCAGCAGCTAGAGGAACAGCAGATGAAAGTGACACTGTCGTAGATGAATCAACAAAACCGTCTGCTGCTGAAGTCGATGAGTTGACATGTAACTTTCTCTTCTTGTATGTCCTCGCTGCAAGACTGCCGTCTCCTTCTCCTCCATCTCCGCCTCCACTGTACGAAACTTGAGCTAACAGGGAAAGATTATCGCCGCTTGCAAACAATTCATTCGGAAGATCTTGCAGCGGTGGTGAGGTCCGCCGGTACGTACGTCTAGCTAAAGAAAAATCACTCCCCTCTTCTCCTGGAAGAGAAGATGATGTCGGTTCTGAAATAGTAGGAGGAGGAGCCACGAGACAGCTTGCATCAAGTTTTGGATAAGTTCGTGCAGCGAGACTTTCGTGCTGAGGTGG
>Ga0164295_10004269_pt1 | contig 11356 bp, 4 predicted proteins | sample GEODES006metaG_FD_111798 | JGI IMG/M metagenome (GOLD analysis project Ga0164295, IMG submission 111798) | Oligotrophic lake water microbial communities from Sparkling Lake, Wisconsin, USA - GEODES006 metaG | ecosystem: Environmental > Aquatic > Freshwater > Lake | place: USA: Sparkling Lake...
ACAGAGAACATTGAGTTGAATCAACAATTAAAAGCAGCATCTTCTTTTACTGTGGCTGTCGAAGCAGCTGAGAAAGAGATCTCCAGGTTGAAGCGGGAGAGAGATGTGCTAGAGACTCAAGTGGAGTCAATGAAAGTCGAGAAGAATAGTCTCCTGTCCGACCTTGATGAGGCCCTGAAGGAAGACGAGGTTCTTATTTCAACAGTGATGAAGGCAAATAACATTTGTATTGCTCTCGATGCTGCAGAAAACGAGCTCAAAAATCTGAAGGATAAGCATGAATCAACAGTAGGCGATAATGAGAAGCTGCGCAAGCAATTATTGACTGATAACATCGAATTAAAGCAACATGTAGATCAATTATCGCTGGTTGCTGCTAAGGATAAATCCGACCTTCTTAAGCTGCATGTGGAAAATACTGAATTGAAGGAGAAGTTGGATTCATTGTCTTTGAGCACTCTGGTGGAAGAAGCTGAACTATTGAGGCTACTTGCTCAGAATTCTGAGTTGAAGCAGCAAGTGGAATCTCTATCCATGCTCACTGTGGATGACAAAGTCGAGTTAGCGAAATTGATCGCTGAAAATGCTGAGTTAAAGGAGAAAATTGATTTACTATCAGCTGTGTCAACCTTTGAACCTACCGTCGAAAGACCTGGAGTAGAGGAGGAAAATGAGCTGATCAAGTTGCAACTATCTAATTTACACGCTGAGAATAGTGAGATCAAGGCTAAGCTCGAAAAATTGATCTCAACTGAAGCTTCTGGTAAGGCAGAGATTGATGAACTGCATAAGGAGAACTTGAAATTGGCAGGTAGAGTGCAAGAGCTGTCTAGTTTCGCAATTGCTGTCGAAGCGGCAGAAAAGGAGATAATGAGGTTGAAGACTGCAAGAGATGAGTTGGAGGCTGAAGTGGAGTCGATGAAGTTCGAGAAACGCAGTCTTCTCTCCGACCTTGATGATGCACTGAAAGAAGATGAGGTTCTCATTACAGCAGTGATGAAGGCAAATAACATTTGTATTGCTCTTGATGCTGCAGAAAACGAGCTCAAGAAACTGAAGGAGAAGCATGACTTGACTTTAGGTAACAATGAAAAGCTCCGCAATCAGCTAATGACTGAGAATAGTGAGTTAAAGCAACAAGTTGACCAACTATTGCTAGTTACTGCTGGGGACAAAGCGGAATTGCTTAAGCTATTAACGGATAACAATGAATTAAGGGAGAAAATCGATTCCTTGAATGCCCTCACTGGAGAAGAAAAGCACAAGTTTGCGCAATTACAATTAGCTAATTCTGAATTGAAAAATAAACTCGAATCATTAACGGTGTCAACACTCGCTGAAAAAGAGTTACTGGCTCAATTGCTTCTTGATAGTTCTGATTTGAAGGAGAAACTTGAAACTCTGACCTCCGTTGAAGCTTTTGGTAAATTAGAGTTAACAAAGCTTCAAACCGAAAATGTTGAGTTAAATGAGAAGTTGCAATCATTGACTTCAATCGTAGTCGCTGTCGAAGCTGCTGAACATGAGATCACTAAACTAAAGCTTGAGAGAGATGAGCTGCAGAATAAAGTTGAGGCAATGAAAGTTGAGAAAAAGAGCATACTTTCCGACCTGGATGAGGCCTTGAAAGAAGACGAGCTCTTGATCTCTACAGTGATGAAGGCTAATAACATTTGCATTGCTCTCGATGCGGCTGAGAAAGAGCTTAAGGATCTGAAAGTCATAAATGAATTGAAACTAGGAGATATTGAGAAAGTGCGCATACAATTACAGATCGAGAACAATGAGTTACGTGAGAGAGTAGATGCATTATCTTTAATTACTACAGAGGACAGAGTCGAGCTGATGCACCTTCATGCAGCGAATTCTGAGTTGAAGGAAAAATTCGAAACATTAAATGCTTCATCACTCTCAGATAAGCAAGAGCTAATTCAATTGCAGCTTGAGAGTACTGATTTGAAAGAGAAAGTGGACTCCTTGACCTCCGCTGAGGCTTCTGGTAAAGCCGAATTAGTGAAACTTCAAAGTGAAAATGTAGAGTTGAATGAAAAACTGCAATCATTATCTTCAATCACGAAAGCGGTCGAAGCTGCTGAGATAGAGATCGCAAAGTTAAAGATAGAGCGGGATGAGCTGCAGAATAAAGTTGAGTCAATGAAAGTTGAGAAAAGGAATATTCTTTCCGATTTGGATGAAGCCTTGAAGGAAGATGAGCTCCTGATCTCAACTGTTATGAAGGCGAATAACATTTGCATTGCTCTTGATGCAGCTGAGAAAGAGCTTAAGGATCTTAAAGTGAAGCACGAGGTGACTGCAGGTGACAGTGAGAAGCTCAGATTGCAATTACAGACCGAGAACAAGGAGTTACGGGAGAAAGTAGATGCATTATCCGTGGTAACTGGTGATGATAAAATCGAGTTAGCTCAGTTACAGACAGCAAATATCAATTTGAAAGATCAACTTGAGGTATTGTCATCAGCAGCGTTAGCAGAAAAAGAAGAGTTTGCAAAATTGCTGTCTGAGAGCGCAGAGCTAAAAGCTAAAATTGAGTTGCTTTCTAGTGTTGAGGTATCGGGAAAAGCAGAAATTTCAAAGCTGCTTTCAGAAAACTTATCATTGAAGGAGAAGGTAGAGTCGCTGTCTACAGCTGCTTCTGCAGTTGATACTGCAGAGAAGGAGATCGTAAAATTAAAGCACGAGAGAGATGAACTAAAAACAAAAGTGGAATCGATGAAAGTCGAGAAAAGGAATATTCTGCATGACTTGGATGAGGCTTTGAAAGAAGACCAGCTCTTAATCTCAACAGTTCTGAAGGCGAATGATATTTGTATTGCTCTTGATGTGGCTGAGAAAGAGCTTAAGGATCTTAAAGTGAAGCACGAGGTGGCAGCAGGTGATAGTGAGAAGCTCAGATTGCAGTTGCAGACCGAGAACAAGGATTTAAAAAAGAAACTGGATGAATTATCCCTGACTACTGTCGAAGATAAAGTTGAATTAACTAGACTGCAGTCGGAGAATGTTGATTTGAGGGATAAACTTGAGATATTGTCAAGTGTTTCATCTTCGCTACCTACAAGTGAGAAATCAACAATACACGAAGACAGCAGTGCTTTGTTAAAGGATAAAATTTCAAAATTGCTTATGGACAACAGTTTATTGAAGGAGAATATGGAATCTTTAGTCGCAAGTGAATCATCGAGCAAATCGAAATTAGCGAGCCTTCGAATCGAAAACTCGGAAATAGAAGAGAAATTACGGTCACTATCCTTGATTGTTGATCAGAAAAAGGCTGAAATTTCAATGTTGCAGTCAGAAAACACTCAATTAAAAGAGAAATTGAATGTTTTGAGTGCTTCATCATTAGATGCTAGTAATATTTTCAAAGAAATGGAACTGACGAAAAAAGAACTTGCGAACCTATACTCTGAACATGATGTACTAAAGGAAAAAATAGACACTTTATTAAGCATTGGAATCAATGACAAAAAGGATCTAGCGATATTACGTACAGAGAATTTAGACTTAAAGGAGAAAATAGCTTCAGTATCCGCTGTAGCTCCTGTCGTAGATCAAATGGAAATCGATAAGCTACGGAAAGAAAATAAAGAACTTGAGCAGAAAATGGATGCAATATTCTCTGTTGCTGCGACTAAAGTACAGGAAGAGAATCAAATCATGAATGTAGAGATTGCTAAATTACATGCTGAGAATAATGAAATGAAAGATAAATTGGCTGCGTTGACAACGGTTTCTAATGATGAGAAATTACTTTCATCAAAATTACAGTCGATGATTATAGAGTTAAATGTAAAAGTAGCAACTTTATCGGCTGTTTCAACTGCAGAACAAGCTGAGATAATCAAGTTGAATGAAGAAAATGCTACTTTGAAGGAGAAACTTGATGGTTTATTTAAAACTACAGTGAACAAGGTACAAGAAGAAAATAAAATTATGAATAGTGAAATGGCCAAACTTCATGTTGAAAATGCCGAATTGAAGGGGACCATGGAATCATTATCCTCAATAGCTGTTGCTGAGAAAGAAGAGATCTCGAAATTATTATCTGAATTAAAAGTCAACTTGCAGCCTTTCTCATCAAATGCAGCAGCAGAAAAAGTAGAGCTAGCAAAATTACAGACAGAGAATACTGAGCTTAAGGCAAAGATAGAGTTGTTATCAGCTGTCTCAGGGACGGATGACGATTCTAATATATTAGAAGAGAATAATTCAATTAAAGTGGAGCTTGCTAAGGTGCTTATTGAGAATACTGAATTGAAGGAAAGATTACAGTCATTAACATCGTTTGTCGCAGTTGGAAAAGCTGAGCTAGATAAAGTGAACTCTGATTTAAAGATGAAGCTTGGATCTTTGTCTGCCGTTTCCGATAGTTCTAATCTTATCAAAGAAAAAGAATTGTTACAAGCAGAAGTGTCTCGCTTGCGTCAAGAGAATGCAGATTTGGAAGAAAAGCTCGGGATTTTATCTTCTGTTTCGGCATCAGAACCTATCATTGAACATTCTATCTTTCATGAAGAGAATGAAAAGCTACGAGCTGAACTAAATACTTTACTCGCAGAGAATGCTGCTTTAAAGGAGAAGTTGAAGTCTTTGTCTTTGTTAACGATCCCACCTGAAACAGTTTTCGACAATTCGAAGATTTTAGAGGAAAATGAAGAGCTGAAATCTGAGTTGTCTAAATTAAGTGCAGAGGTGGTGAATTTAAAAGAGAAGGTGCATGCACTTTCTGCCGTTGCTGAAGTTGTTGAGATCGCTGAGAAAGAGATGTCTGAGTTGAGGAATGAGAGAGACGAATTGAAATCAGCCTTAGAGGCTTTGAATGTAGAGAAAACTAATCTTATTTCGGATCTTGATAGAGCTTTGAAAGAAGATGATATATTGATTGCAACAGTATTGAAAGCGAATGATGTTTGCTTAGCTCTAGATGCTGCAGAGAAAGAATTGCAGGAATTGAAAGAGAAACATGAGTCCAACAATGGTGACGGAGAAGAACTCCGCAAGCAGTTTGAATCTGAGAAAGCTCAATTGAATGCCGAAATAATTACATTAAAGGATGCCTTGTTAAAAGCATCTGAAGAATCGAAGATCGTAAAGTCTAGTTCTCCTGGGCAAGATGAAGCAACGATTGCTGAACTTGCCAGACTACAAACTGAAGTTGTTGAATTAAATGATAAATTATTGGCATTATCTTCTGTGGCTGCTGTCCCAATAGACAATACTGTACTTGAAAATGCAAAGAAAGAGATATCTGAATTGAAGATTGAGAGAGATGAATTGCAGACAAACCTTGAAACTTTAAAGTCGGAGAAATCTAGTCTACTCACTGATCTTGATGAGGTCTTGAATCAAAAGGAAATGTTGGTGTCCACTGTTTTAAAAGCAAATGAAATCTGTGCTCTATTAGATACAGCGGAAAAAGAATTACAAGAGTTGAAAGAGAGGCATGAGTCCACTGTAAGTGATAACGAAAAGTTACTTCAAAAATTGGATACGGCCAAGCCTATGAATGCTGATCCTATTTTAGTCCCTGTAGCGTTTTCACCTCGAGGCATTGCTGGTTCAACCGCACAAGCAGTTGCTGATTACGCTGATAAGCAAGGATTGCATGATGATATAGATGATTCTGATTCATTACAGCTGAATATCCTTGAAAGTAAGTCTGAAGGTGATCGATTATTACGTACAAATAACGACTTGATGAAAACACTTTTGAGTAAATTGAATGATGATGAGGTACCTGATTCAGACTTGATCGAACGTGTGGCAGCTTTACATCTGAAGACATCTGACTTCTTATCAAAGACTGTGAATCGTCGTCATCTATTCGACAAGTTGCCTTTCAAGCAAGAAATGTTAGTTGCATATCCAGGAACTACTCAAGGTATGTACATATCACTGCACATAATTATTTTAGAATTATGAATATTCTTGAATCTGATTGAACTTTATTCGCATGTTGTATAGGTGAATCTGGGTGGTACATAAATAATGACCAAATGTATTACTTCTGTATTGACAAAGGAGAGTACATTTTGTTATGTGGACCACTAAGTATGGATCTATATGATGCAGCAGTTGAAGAGTTAGATAAGTTCACAGAATATAAGAAGTCAGTTCCTTATCCATTAAATCTTCAGTTAAATCGATTAGGATTGCATGCTACCAGGATCCAGATTGAGACTCTATTAGATGATTTATGGCATCTTGATAAAATCTTGAAGAATACAGAAGATGAACTAACGTTGTATAAAAACTTAGTAGCGCATGATCAATATGAACAGTTGAACGATGATGGTGTGTCGATCATTGTCAATAAAAACAGTAATGCCTTTATCCAGCTGACAAGTATCATGCGAGGATTCTTAGCTCGCACCAGAGTAAAGAAGATGATAGCGACTAAAGCTGCCATGTCTACCGGTGTACTGATTGCCACTAGTAACACGGAACAAGGTAATCGTCATCGATAATATTTTTTTGAACAAGATAATTATATAATTCCTAATCTCTGTGACACAGGTAAAACAGGATGGTATTACGGACCTGACAGAGGAATTTATTACTTTGTATTGAAGGATGTAAGTTCTAGTAATTGAATTGTTATCTTCTGATACTGCTACTACTTTGATTTAATACACCTGACATAACGCAATTATGTTACTATTGTAGGATAATTGGATCCATACAGCTGGCCCATTGACAGAATCTGAATTTGAAATGATGAGAAATAGTTGCAGAGAACAACTTATGTTTAACTCTGATGACTTGTTGTTTAGATGCGACATTCCTCTCTTCGAAGCATATCAAAATCTTCAAGATCATGGTGAGATCTATATGACATCCAAATCAAACAAGCGATATAGTGAGAAACTTTTCATTGCTATTCCTGTGGATGATTTCATGCCTTCCTTGAGTCTATCCGAACAAGTGTCGATCACTCAGTCAATCTTGGGATCTGGTCAGTCCCTAGAGGATGAGTCTTCCTTCTATTCTTCATTCGAAAGTGGTGTACAAGGCGAAACTTCAATCGGAATATTTGGAAGTTCATATACGGAGTCATCTCTCTTTCAATCCAATACAGAGACAGATGAGCCAGATAATGGACCAATCTTGGAGCATCTATCGAGCACAATTTCGGATGCCGCGTTGTTCCTTCCTTCTGATGAACTACCACTTCCACCTGATTCCAATCATGAGCAAGTTAAAGAAGGCTCACATGGAGAGGAGAAGAAAATGGAAGAGTTGTTATTAAGTAATAATGTATAGAAAACAACATTATAGCCACAGAAGTAGTATAGTTAGAGTAGCAGTAGTATCAATTACGTACACTGTAAGATTAAGTTTATGCTGTACTGTAAGACTTAACTGAAAAGATCGTAAGTTAACTTTCTTAGCCGTTACACTTTTTGTTAATGTATCGAAACTTGCTTAACGTACAGCAGAAGATTGAATTTCCATGTCTTGGCAGATTCGTGCATCGTAACTACTTAGTTAGAGCATTCAATTTGTAGGGATATATTCTATTGCAGACTTTTTTGCAGTGATACTGAAGAATAATGAAGATATTGAATCGTACAACTTTTGTAAAATATGTAGCTAATTCTTCATCAACTGATGATTATAAGGAGATATATGTCTTATTTGTCAAAGCTAATGAATCCTATGAGCTGATCAATTGCTATCTACTTGAAAGCAATGAGAAATCGAGCACAAAGGAGGTTATAGTCCCACTACTAGAGAATATTTCCAGTGTATATCTATCGCGTAACTTAATTTCCGAGTTAGCATTAGAGATACTCTGGAAGCAGTTCCCAGCTATTTGGTGGGTAGACTTATCCTACAATGCTGTTGAAAGCTTGGCTATTCAGTTACCGTTGGCATTAGGTCTGTTGAATCTATCTGGTAATAAGATCGACATCGAAGCTAATCTATCTTACCTTTCATCATTACATATATTAAGACTACACTTAAATATACCAGAGGATATGCTCAGTGCTTTCGACATGTCTGAAACTGCTTTTGTTGCTATCAAACTACCAAATGTATGGGTTATTAATGATGACTATATAACAAAAGCTGATAAAATGAAGAGTAAATCTATGGATCCACGAATAGATATAGTAGTAGCTATTGCTTTACCTTCCGAGAAAAAATGCGATGATGATTCCGTGATAACTGATAACATCACTAATCAAGTATCCTCTTCAAATGATATCGGGCTATCATGTACTCATGTATTTGCAAATATACACTCAAGTAATCTCATGAGAGCAATTCAAGAGTGTCCATTGGAGGGAATCGTTGAAGATGAATATAGGCTAGACATACTCTTAGAAGATTACTATCAGCAAGCTGCATACTTCAATCATTTTGCTGAGAATAACAATATGTCGCATCACTCTCAACATGGTCGTATCAAATATATGCCGATTGTTGACCTATATTCTCTCGTTAAACTACCGCATCGACTACGATTAGACTTAACAGCTGTACTAACTATTTCATTGCTTATGCCTATACCAAAGAGCTTGCTCCGTGATGCATTAGTCATTCAACTCTCTAACTATATCTCTTTGGCCGACATCGAATTCTTTATTAAATTACCAAAATTCGTTAAGACTGCTTTGGTATCAATTTTGCGACGAATTTCTAAGAAAGAAAAAGATGATTTAGGGTATTATGGACATTTGAAGACTAAGTCTATCGTCGATAAGGATTTGAAGAAGAAGCAGATTGAATTCGTCCAATGTTCATCATTTATATTACCTCAATTACATTATATGAGTTGTGAGGGATTCTATTTCTTACGTGCGATAAAGGCTTACTTAGATGCCCCTCTCGATTATAGTAAGATGAAGACGAATGCTTCATCATCGGAGATCTTACCCTCAAGTAAAGACGATGAATTCACTGCACTAGAGTTGGAAATTTTAGATAAATTACCTGATATTCCAAATAGTGCTTGTCTGAGTTATCAGAAAAAAGATGACATACCTGCAATGAAATCAATGGATTGGGTATCATTTGCAGCGAGGCATACAGTATTGATATTGACGAAGTCGCCATCATGTCCTCCATTAACTCGTGTACAACGATCTAAAGCGAAGCAAGATTTATACATCGACTTATTACCTCTTTTGAGAGCGGCTAGTATGACCTTGTCTGATCTCGATATCCATACCTACGGACCTGAGAAAGACGGTCGTATCCTATCGAATAGAACTAAAATGCTGGGTATCAGACGACCAATTAATGACCGATCTAAAGATAAAAGACTTGGTGATGATATTGATTACTTGGGTGCAAGAATGCTACCTTTTGGAGCAGGTATATACTTCTCAACTTCCTAAGTATGATGATGAATAGCTATTATAATTTCTTTAATATCATGCAGGTCTACCAAACGCTTCACCAGCAGATACATTATCTTGGAAGGTACAAGAGGTTTCCCGACCATATCCTACACCATGGAAGGAATCAGATATAATTGTTACTGATGAAGTGATGGATGATGACAACTATGCAAATGCTAGCTTGACATTTCTCACATCCAATGAATTACCTCGGAATAACCTTACAGCTACAAGGACTATTCACAGTACCAGTGCATTTTCGATCAATCAATTCAGTAGTTTGGGTTCGATATATGATACCTTAAATGTGCCTCTTGCTGCATCATCAGTCATTCCTTTACCAAGAATAGATCTTAATGTTAAAGCTAGAGATGGAAGACATATACAAGATTTCATTGGTGATATATCGAAAAGCAAAGAATTGCATGATATTTTAGAGGAACAAGTGGAAAATTTAAAATTAGTCGATCCTCAGTCGAATACAATGACTCCGGGAATAGAATTCAGCTCATCTCAAATGTCTGAAGGATTACAACCAGCTGCAAGTCTCACAAGTATGAAAGCTAGTGATATAAATAATAGTCCCCAAAAGGCTGAAGGTATTATAGACGATGATTACGGAAGTCAACGATTGATGTTTACATCGGATGTATTAGACTCTGTATCCAAAACTGTTGATATGTCAATATCTCGAGAAATAATGAAGAAAGTTCGAATCGACACTGCCGCCTTCCCTGAAGCTGATCATCATTTCAAAGATTTGATGACAAATATAAATAAAGAACACTTAAAGAATTCCCGAATAGCTCGACCAGTCCGTGGTTTCAGTGCAGATGCTAACTGGAAGAGCTGCTTTGTGCTTGCCCCTCCGCGTGCTATCAACCATACTAATTACCTATCTATTCATGGCAACGAGGATCAGCGTGATTTGTTCAACTACTGGGATGTAATAGAGCGTCCGCCAGTCATAGTTCATTCACCGACCACTAGAATTCCATTTCAAACAGTTCTCAATTCTGTTCCATTGAGAGAGGTCGACACTATAAATGCACATGACTCGATTCTCAGTAATGATCAAGCCGCTACAGCAGAGCCTTCGCAATCTACAATCAGTGAAGCTTCTATGTTAGCGGCACTTCCAACTCTTCAAGGAACAGTTAGTCAAAAGAAAGAACTATTATTTTTTGATGATGAATCTACATTAAATGAAACAAAATCTCAAATTATGGAATTGAAATCGTTGCCTCTGATTGTAGACGATACCAAGACAGCAAATTATGCTCAAGATGAATCTATCAACTCAACTCAAGTGAATTTTAAAGATCTCACTATCACCAAGAATTCAACTTTACCTTCAAATAAAGAGAAAGATGATGTAGTGACCATTAAACCTAACGAATCTGAACTACCGCAGTATATCATGAAGTCTCAGCGAAATATTGCAGGTATATAACCAATAATATGTACTTTTTTGCTTGTCATTTATTCTCCAATAATGACGATATTCTAATAGATGATGCCATGAGCTTACTCAGAGACATGGGCACTGTCAGAAATATGCGTAAATTCATCGAAAGTAAGAATAAATCCATGTCCATAATCCATGGCAAGCCGCAATCTAAAAGGTGAACACTAGGTTATTGTAGACTTATCAGCAGGGATAAAATGACTATTTTGTGTGAAGCTTTGATCTGATTTTGCTTAATATAATTTTTTTTGATTGTTTTGTGTGTCTTTAACCTTTCGATTACTAACTATAGTGAGCAAAAGGTTGAGATTCCCCTCATTCCAACATTCTGGGCAACTAGACAGCTAACGCAGAGTGTAAGAGTCAAGTCAAGCGATGATAGTGGTACATTTCTAACTGGAATTAATAATGAGTTCGAGCAGCAAGACGAAGACGAAGACTCTATCTCTCAATCCAAACCAAGTACGAGTCCTGCCTTACTGTATGGTAGTGATGAGAATTCGATTGAATTTAATTTAGA
>Ga0164295_10004271_pt1 | contig 11354 bp, 8 predicted proteins | sample GEODES006metaG_FD_111798 | JGI IMG/M metagenome (GOLD analysis project Ga0164295, IMG submission 111798) | Oligotrophic lake water microbial communities from Sparkling Lake, Wisconsin, USA - GEODES006 metaG | ecosystem: Environmental > Aquatic > Freshwater > Lake | place: USA: Sparkling Lake...
AGTCAAGTTCTATACCCTTGGTACCGACCAAGCCGTAATGAAGCTCTGTAAAATTGAAGTGAGATAAGAAGAATCAAGAGTGGGCCCAGACGGGCTCGAACCGTCGACCCACGGATTAAAAGTACGTTGTCCACTTGTCCACGCTTGTCCTGCTTTGTATAACGAAGTTTAGCCCAAGCTAGTGACAAGTGAAAAGAGTCAGAATGGGGTCTTATCCAGAAGAGTTAACTGCATCCAGGAACTGCATCCAACTCCTACCTGGGGCCTAGCAAAATGTGGGGTTTCCCTTATCCAATTGCTCAATAGTGAGTGCAAATATGCATTTGCAAAGTGGGTGACTTTTGAAGGGCTAGTCCGTTGACTGGGGAACAGATAAGTTCCCACTTTGCTTTTTTAGGCTACTGCTCAGCATCACGATTCGTACCTATCCATAACATCTGGAGCTCATTCCTAGAAGAAGACGTTAAAGGGTGGGGGGGTTGCTTTTCAGCTCTACGGGTCACTTGGCCGTTGGTCGGTAACTAAAAATGAGAAGGCAAAATTAAAATGCCTCGATTAAGGATATGTCCTCGGTGTTTAGGGAATAAATCTCATAAACCACCTTGTCTATTTCTTTTTCTAATTCCAAGGATTCTGACTTTCGCTCAGTTATCTTCATTTCTAGCCGTTTATCAACTAGTTGAACAAGCTTATTCTTAAGCTCCTTTGATACTTTAGTAAAATCTGGAACAGGAATATTCTCGACGGCATACTTCCTCCATTGAGTAGTTCCCATTCCAGAACTATTTGAAATAAATTTAAAGTAAAAGTTAACGACTGACGAGTTCATTACTCCAAGCAATGCCTTCAATTCTGGGCCGACAATCATCCAAGATGTTCCCGCAAGTGTGTATTCACCGTTATTGGTGTATGCGAACTTATTTCGGTCGGAAAGTTCAATCCAGACTATTTTCTCACCTTCCATCTCCGGGTAGTAAGCACAGTCTCGAAGGTTCATCCAGTGAGCGCCCTGGTCATTTCTGCTCCTAATTCGACCTTCTAATTCCTTATCGCGCTTCTCAAGGTATTTGGCAATTGTCGGATAAAGCTGAGTTACTGAGAACTCATTCTTTGTCGCAATCATCCAGCTTACTATTGGCTTAATTTCATATCGGGCAATATCACGTCCTCTTATTAGAGGTTTCAAGATTTCCGCATTCTTTTTATCAAGTTGAATTAGGGAGTCTTTCGTTTCCTCATCAACGCAAAATGCTTCATTTATTCCAGTTTTTATTCCATAAAATATTCTGTAGCGAGAGTCCTTCATTAAAGGACCAACTGCCTTTATTTTATTCTTCACATCTTCAGTAACATCATCATTAAATGCCCATGCTTCACTAGTCAGCTGTGCTTGTGGCACTAATACAGGTGGAGCATCGATAGATTTAAGCAATTTAAATTTATGGTCTGGCTCGGGTAATTTTGATGTTAACTGGACCACCCAAGTGTTGGTTATGGCAGCAAAAACGTGCTCATCCCCATAATCAACCAAGTAATTAATTTCTTTTTCAGTCGCAATTAGACGACGCAAACCTTCCCCGTATAGGGCACGCCCATACTTAGAAGACGTGATGTAGCTGATAACCCCTTCAGGTTTTAGATTTGTGAAAGCTAATTCAAAGAAATATGTGTACAAGTCCGCTGTGCTGGTGAAAAGTGAATAGTCAGAAATCGAATTCTTGTATTTAATTCTCTCTTGCCTTACATAAGGAGGATTGCTAATTACAATGTCAAAACCATCGTTCATTCCAAACATTTCAAATTTGTCAAAGAATTCTGCGGGCGTGTCAGAATTGAATGGCTGGTAACTCAAGAGTTGTTGCACTCTGTCGGATACAACATCCGTGTGAAGCTTAATAAACTCTTCATATTGGCTTTGCAGTAATTTTTTCTCTTTGGGACTAACAGAATAAAAATACTTCGTTTTAATTGCTGCCATCTCATCTTTAGGCTCTTCAAAGAAACTAAAGGTGTTGGAATCCTCATTCTTTAATCGAACGAGCGAATTGCAACAAATAAAATGGAAATCAAGATTTGGAAGAGCGTCAATATTGCCAGACTCTTCTTGGTCGACAATTAGAGATAGCCATGCTCGGAGTTTTGATATTTCGATTGCCATCGGTTCAATATCTGTACCAAAAAGTGACTTCTCCAAGTAATGCATCTTAATTTCATAAGTATCACTCTGGCTTGTAAGCCTTTGATGTAACTTCACCAATAGTTGCAACATACCCATGGGAAAAGCGCCTGAACCGCAAGCGGGGTCATAAATTCTGACTGTTTCTAAGGCGGCGAGGATTTCTTTCTCTTGCCCTTTTAGAGCATCCCGTTTGCTATTTGTTCCCGCCGAAGCCCACTGTGCGTCTGTTGTATCAAGAAGAGCGTCAATTGCCGCGACTGCCTTTGTGTTGAAATTCAATTTAGCACTGAGCGTTGACCTAATAGCCTCGGTACACATGTGTGTGACGATGCTTCGAGGAGTGTAAAAAGCTCCGATTGCCTGACGTGCCTGGTCTCCCGTGCCATCGACCTGAGTAGCTAAGAGACTTTCAAAGACCTTTCCAAGCATTTCAGGGTCAATAGCTACCTGTTCGTATTCTGGGCTGGATTCATCTGTCGTGAAGTTGTAAGAGTCGAAGTGTTCGTAAAGACGAACAAAGTAACCGGCAGGGAAATTTAGAATAGGGGTGCTGAAGTGGTCATTCTCGTGCGCTTCGAACAATCCTCCATTTAAATATGGAGTCACCAAGTCTGCGGAAATTAGTTCTTGAGTTCCCTTTGAAATAAATTTCTTAGACTCTTTCAAGAATTTCGTAAGGCCTTCAGAGCGTTCATTTACAGGTGTATTCAAAGTTAGAAAGAATAATGGCTCTAATCGTGCGTGATAATAATCTGTCGATTCTAAGTCCTGAATATCGAAGTATCCCTGCTCAGTATCTAAAATATCCCTCTTCTTCAAGAACCAACAAAAAAGCAATCTTCCAATCAATCGGTTCACAAATTGTTTTGAATCAGCCTCAGTCATTTCTGGGACAGTTGAATCTAGATGTTGCACTAATTCTGTGAAAGCATTTGCTATTCCGACATAAAACTTTTCGTTTACCGCTTGTAGCTGGAATGTTTTCCACAACGCAGAATGAAATATTTCTGGAGCGGAAGCTCGACTTGATTCCGTCCAAGCCGTGAATATTTCGACTTGGGTTGCCCTCAGGCGTTCATTCAATTCGACTAGGCGAAGATTCCCACGGTCTGAAAGTACAACCAAAATAGATTCGGCATTTGCGGTTAAAAAGAAATCTATGCCGACTTTGTAGCCTTCGACTCGAGTGAATTCACTATCTTCCCAATTTGGCGAAAAATGCACCCCACCAGAAATTGCCAGTTTTGACTTCTTTTGTAGCCAATAGAATTTGGCTTGCAATGGCAAAACATCCGAGTTCACTAATTCGAAACAGCTTCTATTGCTCTTAAAGAATGGGTGGGGCTGAAACCAATGGTCATAACGCTCAGCATTTGGTAATTGAAGTTTTGTTAGTTGAATGTCTTCAGCGCTTTGCTCTGGTTTGCAGCCAAGCAAATTTAAAACTGCCAATGCCGTGTTTAGTCCAGACTCTAATGACCTCGATTTATATTGCTCTTGAATCGCCAAGTCCAATTCGCGAAGTGCAGGATTCTTAAGAGACATAAAAGAGCACAGCCTCAACTGATTCAATAGTTTTTTCTTCTGGCTTTGCTTCTACAAGCTCTTTATGTAAAGACGTAAATAGCTCAAGAGTATTCGGAAGTAATTGTCCAAAAGTCTTTAGCTCACGATTGGCAGCCATAAATAACTGTTCAGTTTTCCGCAGTTGCTGCTTTGTTGAAATGTTTTTCATAGCGAGAGATAGGCCCAATCCAGGCAGGGCAATAGCTAAATTATCTAGCACTCTAATTTTGGTCGGCGTTAGTCGTACTGCTGATTGACCATCCTTAGCTTCTTCTTTTGATGCAGCTTCGACAAGCTTCTTGACTAAATTACGGTTGTAATCGAAATTATCGACCTTGCTCTTTACTTTTGAGTCTTCACACTTTATGTAACCAAGAGCCTCGATGATGTCTACGGCATCTACCATGTAACCAGATTCAGGGTCAGCCTCGATAAAGAAGTGTGATGTAAAATCTTTTCCCGTAGCTTCAACATATCCAGATGTTTCAGTGAGAGAAAGAATTCTCTTTGCAGTCATCTTCGTATCTCCAGGTAAATGACCCCATTTACCCAAAGGAATCTCCTTGACTCGCTTAATTTGCTCCTGGGTTGCCGTCGCAAGAAATCTTCTCAATTCAATAATGAACTCATCTTCACTTAGCAATTCATCATCATCATCAAATTTGTCCATTACGCCTGAATTTTCAGGGTCCTGATACATGTCTAGTACTTCTTTCAAAGACTCATCCTCTTCGAATCCGTCAAGGAATTCGATTGGGTTTTCTTCTTCCCCCAGAACCGATTGGTCTGTGCCAATGGTGAACTTGATTGCATTTATTTTTCTTTCAAGTCTGTTTACAAGTTTCAAGTAAGAATCCAACACGGTCTCTGGATGCATGTTATAAATGTAAACGCTTTCGAATGCTGAACCTAAGCGATTTATACGACCATTTCTTTGAATCATACGAACTGGGTTCCAGTGCAAGTCATAATTAATTAAGTTTCCACAGTCTTGAAGGTTCTGACCTTCTGAAAGTACGTCTGTCGCAAAGAGGAAATGAATCTCATCGCTACTCTGAACTCCTGAGTTTGTTGAGACTGGTGAAAAGCGCTTTACGGTGTCTTCAAGCAACGTCCTATTTGCGCCTGATAGGAAAGCAGATTTATTTGCAAATTCTTCATCGGTAATTAACTCAGGAAGACGCTTCTGTAAATAGTTTATTGTGTCTGTGAAATAACTAAATAGAAGAATCTTTTCTCCAGCTTTTTTATTCTTTCGAATGTTCTTGATTAATTCCACTAGGGAATTCAACTTGTCATCGTGATTATCTAAAACCATGCAGCATTCTTGAATCGCCGCAATAATCTTCTTGTCTCGTTGAATATCAGCCTTCATTTGAATTATCTTGTACTTATCTTCAGAGGCTGGAATGAGCTCTATATCGAGAACGTCGCGAACCTGTTCTTCTGACCAGCCAGATGTGTCCTCACCAAATTCTTTTTCTATCTGGTTAATATCTCGAATATTCGCAATATGTCCATCTTCGAGATACTTTTCAAATTTATCGAGTCTACGTAAATATTGAGCCAAAGATAAACTTAAAGCAGCTTGGGATGACTCGAGGCGCTTCAGGAAAGTTACTCTCATTATGTTGTGAACACTCATCTGACTTCGAAGTCTAAAAGATTCGTCTGGAGAGATATCAAACTCTTTTAGTTCTTCATTTGATTTTCCATAATACTGATTTAAATAGGTAGAAGACTTGTACGGTGTGAACCCAAGGAGCAGGATAAGGCGGAAGACTTTTTCAAATACCCCTGATTCCTCATTTTGATTTGCGACTTCCATCAAATCTAAAGGATGCTTCGTCCGCTGTGTTTGATTTAGCAAAGTCTCTAGATTGACTAATCTTGGGTCTTTCCCTTCAAATGCTTCTATATTTCTAGCGATTGCTTTATCTACTTCAGAAGATAGCGCGTCCGTGTACTGGTAAGGATGACTCTTAACTTCACTCTTAGGAAACTTTGTAAGAGTTCCGTCATCACTTAGTAAGCCACCATATTCAGCTTCAATTCCTCGACGAGTAGTTCTTACAAGAAAGTGTCGTAACCCTTGACGCATAATTCGGCTAATTCGATTGAAGTCAATCTGCTCTCCTTTGTTCTCAGCCGATTGCATATCTGCAGTTAGCCGCTTAACCGCTTCGAAGAAATCAATTACTTCTCGTTTCTTTGATGTTGGATAAACGACTGGAAAGGCGGCAAGGCGGCCTTTTGCAGCCAGTTGTATTTGGTTCACAAAGTCAGTTAGTTTGTTGTTAATTGGGGTGGCCGTAAGCATTAAAACATGGCTTGAAGGATTGTTGCTAAACCAATCAAGAAGTTGTTCATGTCGCGAGCCGTTTGGGTTTCTTAAGTTGTGAGCTTCATCAATTACAAAAAGGTCGACGTCTGCATATTTGTCGATTTCCCTTACACGTTCAATTTCTTGAAAGTCCTGCATGCTAATAACTTCAAATCCTGAAACTAAGTTATGGACCTTCGCCAAGTCTCGTTTCCAGGACTGAACTAATGAAGCAGGCACAATTACATAGATTCTGCGAGCCTTGTATGTATCTTTATACTCCTTGATAACTGCACCAGCCGTAATGGTTTTTCCCAGTCCAACTGAGTCCGCCAACATGGCCACTCCGTACTTCTGAAGTTTTTGAATTAGAAGACGAGCATTTCTTTGTTGAAATGCAAACAGTGTTGAGCTCGTACTTTCTGCAATAGTGGTGGAAATATCAACTTCTTCTTGATAAAGCTCCCAGAGAGTTTTCATATACATTTCGTAAGGTGTAAAGCATTTCTTTCCTAAAGGGCTTTCCGCGATTATCTGACTGAATTCACCATTCCAATCCTCGGAAAGTTCGTCAGACCACATCTCTTCAAACCAACTTAAATGACCATGTTGGTCTTCTGTTGACTCTGGTTTGTACTTAACGATGCGGCTTTCATCTTCAAGAGCATTGAGTTCAGTATTTGTAGTTAATCCTGCTCCCGTAAAATTAGAAGAACCGATGATTCCTACAGCATCAGAGTTTGAAGAATTTGAAAATATATAAGTTTTAGCATGCAAGAAAGCCCCACGATAAACTTTTACTTCAATCTTGCCGCTCTCGATGTACTCGTTTAGTTTTTCCGCAGTATTAACCAAGGACATTTCAAACTGAGTATGGGTTAAATCCCACTTCAAGTCTGCCTCTGGAAAATCAGTTGTTAAATCCTGTTTTAAGACTTTTTGAAATCTCGCTCTTATAGGTTCCTGCCCAATTAGGATTCTGATTTTCTTATACTGGGAAATGTGCGGCATCAATGCGCTCATGCCTTTCAAATCCCAATAGCCTGTTGCGATAGAAATTTGGTCAAAATTAGGGGAAAGTTCTTCAAGGACGCTAAGAAGAGTTCTGCGACGGTTGTCAATGACTTTGGGATACGCCACGACTTCCTCCTTCGCATGTAGATTCAAATCTTACGAAACATCACCGACAAAACGTCTGGTAGTTATCCACAACCATGACCAAACTTAACCTAACGTCAACTGGGATTTAGGGATTTTCCGCTCGCGTTCATCCCTTAAAGGTCATTGCGAGCGCTTTTTACTAAAACTGGCCACTTTATTTGGATTTCGAGTGGGGACCGCTGATTGTTTTTTTGTTTGCGCAAATATAGCGTGCTCATTTCGCTCCACCCTGCCATGTTGGAGTTGACAGCATTCTTAAAAGTTGAGCAAACTTTAATCTGTCATCAATAGTTGCGGAATTATTTACGACAAAATCAATATTCTTTGATGATACTTTCCTTTTAAATTGTGGACTTACGGGATACATGTATTTCCTATTCACTATTAGCTACTGTACTTATTTGATTCAGTGAGACTGGCCGCGCGACCAGGTTTCCATACCTAATACTTCATTTGATGACTCAATAGAAAGCTTTCAGTCAAGCTATTGCCACCTACCTTGCAGAAAATTACTTATGCAAGATGAAATTCCGTTTTTGAATGACTATTTCGGTCTAGTGAACTTGCAAGTACGATTGCAAGCTACATGTCCACAATTATCACTGTCTGCCGATTGCGAATGTAGTCTTCGATATGTTCACTCGTGAATCTTCGATTTCGTCCAACTTTCAGACTTTGAATCTCCTGTCGAGAAATCATGCTGTAAATAGTCCCTCTAGATACGTGCAAATAATCTGCTACTTGATTTGGGGTGTAAAGGCTAGGCATTTCCATAATTGCTCCTTAATGAATATTGAAGTTCAATAATGACATTTACTATCAAAGCTGTCAGCGTAAAGAGGGAATGCACTAAATCAATATCTTTGACCAATTACGCTGCCATACATTGAGTAGATATTCCGATGCTCTCGCCATGTGAGCATGTCCGACGTATCACTCTGCTTCCAGCACAAACAAGGCCGTGAGTGAATTTCAAATCCACAACCTAGACAAACCGTAACTACCTCTTCTTCAGCGGGCAGCTTGCCTTTCCAGGGTTCAATGTTTTGGTAGACACGATTCTGTGTTCTGGTACCAAGATTCGGGTATTCCTGACCATAAATTCCGATACGAACTAGCCGTTCAGAGATTGCTACCGGGGTGCGGTGATGGATATCTGCTATCTCATCCAGTGTTAAACCCTTTGCATACTCTGCTCGTAGCTGATGTTCCTCTTCAGGGGTCCATTTGGACCAAGCATTTGGCCGTTGCTTCTTAACTGCTGCCTGGTAGTCATGACTTTTCTGTGCAATAACTATTGGGTGCTCTGCATCAAGCTGCGGAATAGAAATACCGCTTACTTGGCCACAAGCCCACTCGCCAACAATTTCACCATCGTGGGAAACGAATTTAGCTGAAGCTAAGTCATACTCCATTACTTCGGCTATAACCCAGTGCTTGGTGCTTAAAAACTCTGTACCGTCCTGCAAATCTTTCCCGGCGACGGGCTGGTTGAAAGTAACACTTACTTTGCATTGCCTTAACATCTTTTTCTCCATTTCTTTTTCGTTTCTTCTCGCCGTTAGGCGAGCTATCGCCCCGCAGGGGCGCTTATCAAATTGTGTTTTCATCTTCCTATCAACGGTCTTACTGTTTTTGGTTTAGAGCGCCTGCGGCGCATTGCCCGCCTAGCGGCGGGAACGAAAACAAAAACGAATATCTAAACCGAATGCGTTGCAGAGCGCTCCCCCCCTGCAAAAAAATAGACAACTGAACATCTACTCTTTTACAGAGGGAAGCGAATCGATTTGAAACTAAATTGCTCTGACAAGTAATTAGCTGGTCAACAGGACTGGGGTGTAGATAACTCCGTTCTCTTTTACGAGAACCTATGTGTGTGATGCTCCGAGTCTGCCTTTACGCATGGGTTATCTACTCGGTAATCCCTATTGAGAATCTTCCATTCTCTTCTACTCTAGCTGGGCGAGGGCCATGTCAGTACTTTTTTTACTACGGCTCTGCTTCCCCGTAGAAATGCTATTTTGCTAGTTGATAACACAATTACCCAACTACGCTATTAAGTTGTTTGCATTCAGGTTAAAGCTAAATTGCTTTTTTGTAAGCGTTAACCTTGCACTACTTTGAAAACTACCAAGAGGCGTTCGCTGTTTGAGGGAGTTTTCCTCGAAGCCATTCATTGCCTTCAGAAGTCAACACCAGAACTTCTTCTCCATCTAAGCCACTCAAATACTTAAGATGATTTATCTCAAGCAAATAGTCGATTACAGATTGGTCAGCGTCTATTGACTTCAGGAATTTCTCTAAGCGTTCACTTGTGACGACACTGTCTTCGGTTTCTATGGCGAGAAGTACTCCGATACGCATTGCATAATTTTTCATTTAGATTCCTCTGATATTTTGAATTTGAGTTTCATGGGTAGTCCCGAGTGACTCCACAAATGTGGCGATATCCTGCTTTCTAAGGCGGCGTGACCCACCAATCTTGACGGAGGGCAATCCACCCTCCTTTATCAATCCGTAGACTTTGGACCGACTCATTTTCAGCGTTTCTGCTGCTTCTTGAACTGTGTAAAGAAATGACTCCATTTGGTGCTCCTTAGTTAGTTGAACTTGCCTGTACCCCAAAGGTCTCAAATAAGTTCCAACCTGTCTGCCTAAACTAGAAAACATTTATTTAGCCATTTCTCCAATCAAATCTGCTGTACTGACAAGCATCTGGGTGTTTACATGCTGGTAGATGTTTTGGGTCGTTGAGATATCTGTATGCCCCAGATAATGGCTAACCACTTTTGTATCGACATTCTTTTGGAGCATGACCGTGGCAAAGGTATGACGGGCTCCATGGAGTTTTATGTGAGTAATTCCCACTGCCATAAGTAGCTCAGCCCATTTTTTAGCAGCTTTGCGTGGTTCCATCGGGTTTCCCACCGAGTTGGTGAAAATGAAGTTGTGTTCCCCCCAGCCGCCCAATTGCAGTCTGAATTGTGCTTGCTCAGATTTCCAAATCCTGAGAAGAGAAAGCGTGGGGCTGTCGAGCTGAATAGTTCGCTTATTTGCATCGGCTTTCAAAGTTTTAAGAAGGAGCCCTTTTTCCTTTTGGCGTTGCAGTTGCCGATGCAACCGTAAAGTTCCTTCATTAAAATCCAAATCTTCCCAGGTGAGTCCAAGGACTTCACCCTGTCTAAACCCTGTTAGTAAATGTATTCGCCACATCACAGTCCACATAACATTTTCATGTTTAGCCGAGAAATCCAAAATAGAGAGCATCTGAAGCTCACTTAAGGGTTGTATTTGAACTCTTTTTCGTTTCGGTGAATCCACATTAGCGAGAGGATTTACCGCAATCTTTTTATGCTTCATCCCTCTCTTGATTGCTCCTCTTAAAGTCGCATGGCAATGAGCCATGGAATTATCACTCAGAGCGAAATCTCTTTTTATTGTTGAGTAGGCGATTTCGATAATGTCCGAAGTCAACTGGTTTAGTTTCAACTTACCCAGAGTAGGAATTAGATAATTGTTAACATCTAAGGCATAGCGCTCTATTGTCTTAGGTTCCCGCTTCCCTTCGAGAGATTGAATGAAGGAGACTAAGAGTTCTTCTACCGTCCCAGCTATTGAAGCCATCTCTTCGAGAGTGTTTGAATCTCTTTTGGTCAGTGCGGAACGCAACTTCTTCTCAACATCACGTTTAGTTTTTCCAGTGATGGTTCTTCTATGTCCATTGGCGTCGGGATACTGAGCTCTAAATCGCCCTTCATTTTTTGCGTACCAAATAGTGCCTTCGCCATTACTGCGTCTTGTTGCCATTTTGAACTCCTGCTCTGGTTGGGGTTGTCCCAGCAGGATTAAGGTCTCAAAGTGGCGGAGTTCTGTCTGTCTAAACTCCAACGGACTTTATTTAGTCCAAGAATGACTTTATGAGTCAATTGCATCCAAGAACTGCATCCAGAATTGGTGATTCGCTGTCAAAGCACACTCAACTGCGCATTTCATGCGCTAAATGAGTGGGCCCAGACGGGCTCGAACCGTCGACCCACGGATTAAAAGTCCGTTGCTCTACCGACTGAGCTATAGGCCCCACTGCACGCTCAATTGCAGGGTTTTACCCCCACGATTTTGCCGCAA
>Ga0164295_10004273_pt1 | contig 11352 bp, 8 predicted proteins | sample GEODES006metaG_FD_111798 | JGI IMG/M metagenome (GOLD analysis project Ga0164295, IMG submission 111798) | Oligotrophic lake water microbial communities from Sparkling Lake, Wisconsin, USA - GEODES006 metaG | ecosystem: Environmental > Aquatic > Freshwater > Lake | place: USA: Sparkling Lake...
GGGCTGCAACAACACCATGACCCCTGTTCGCGAAGAGATCTTTGGTCCAGTCGTGGTGGTTGTTCCGTTTGATGAGCCCGAAGAGGCCGTGGCCATTGCCAATGACAGCGACTTTGGTCTGTATTCATACGTGTTCACCAAGGATCACGGTCGGGCATTCTCTGTGGCCCAACAGCTGCGGTCCGGCAACGTGGGCATCAATACCTTGCAGCGAAATGACAATGCTCCGTTTGGCGGATTCAAGCAGTCGGGAGTGGGCCGCGACGGTGGCCGCTACGGCATGTTGGCCTATTCCGAACAGCAGTCGATCGTGTGGTCGGCCTGAGGTTCGGCCGGCCTCGGTCAATGGCGGTCGCGGACCGCTCGATATGCCGAACGGATCTCACCTGACATGCTCGCCGCGGCCGTTGGCTCAACGAAGGAGCCAGCTGCGAGGGGCCACTCAGATAGTTGCGCTTCCACCGAGCAGCCGTTGACCACTGCTGCTGCTTGGAGCGCTGCACCTCGGGCCACGAACTCCTCATCTGACAAAACGTTCCACGTGCTGCCAGAGAGATCGGCGAGTAGCTGACGGTAGGCGCCGGACCGTGCCCCGCCACCAGTCAGGACGTACCGTCCCGAATGTTGCGTTTTCATTGAGGCTGCGAGTTGGTCGAGACCTTCGAGGAGTCCGCACAGCACACCCTCTGTGGCTGCTCGGGCGAGTTGTTCCCGAGTCACATCAGTGCGCAAACCTTCAAGCGCTCCTGTTGCGTGTGGGCGGTTGGGGGTCCGTTCGCCGTCGAACCATGGCAACAGCACCAGACCATTAGCGCCCGGATGACCGCTCAGTGCGAGCGCATCGAATCCCGCAGCGTCCACGCCCATCAGCGATGCGATTGAGTCGGTGACTTTGGTTGCATTCAGCGTGCAGACCAGCGGCAGAAACGCTCCGGTGGCGTCCGCGAACCCTGCCACGATTCCGCTTGAGTCAGCCGTAGGGCGAGTCGATCGTGCGGACACGGTTCCGCTGGTACCCAATGACAGACACACATCGCCAAGAGCGAGACCAACGCCGAGCGCTGCAGCCATGTTGTCGCCGGTGCCCGCACCAACGGCGATTCCCGCGGGAAGCCCGAGTTCCTCGGCTGCTGTCGGGAGCAACTCTCCCGCCATTGCATTGGGGGCAAGGACCTCAGGAAGCCAGTCGGGTCGGGCGGAGTCTGGCGCGGCAATTTCTAGAAGGTCGCGCCGGTAACTGCCTGTTGCTGGCGACCACCAGCCGGTTCCGGACGCGTCGCCTCGATCTGTGACACAGCGCCCGGTGAGTCGGCGCGTGAGTTCATCGTGGGGGAGCAGTACATGGGCAGTTCGTTCGAGCGACTCTGGAGAGGTTGCTGCGAGGTGGGCCAACTTGGTGATGGTGAACGAGGCAACAGGGACGCTGCCGCATGCGGCCGCCCATTCGTCTGCCCCAAGAAAGTCCACCAAGGCAGCAGCCTCCGGGGCGCTCGTGGTGTCATTCCACAGCGCTGCCGGGCGAATGGGTTGGTAGTCGGCATTGAGCAGCACCAGGCCGTGTTGCTGGGCGGCGATTGAAATCGCCACGACATTGGATCGCTCTGCACCGCAGTGACCAAATGCGTCGACAAGCGCTGACCACCAGTCGTCGGGGTGCTGTTCAGAGACAGGCGGGAAAGTCGCCGGGTGCGGAGAATGTCCAGAGGCGACCAAGTCGCCGGTAGCGAGATCGCGCAGTTCAACTTTGGTGGAACGCGTGGAGGAGTCGACTCCAGCAACGAGCGGTCGATTCATGGCCCGGTCCGGTGTCAACGGATGCCGAGCAGTAACTCGTTCACCAGTTGGTCCAGCCGTTCGTGACCGTGACCTCGACCTCGCAGCGGCTCGACGTCAAACGACTCGGCCCGAAGCGCAGCAACGGCGTCGGGGTCATTCCAATCAACCTGCGCAGTGTGAAGCGCCGCGACGTTGGCAACGGCGAGTGCCTCTGCAATCTCGGGATCGGTGTCGAACCTCTGGGCTTTCTCGGCCAAGATTAGGTAGGTCCTCATGCAGCCGCGAGCAAAGTCCCAAACGCCCTCGTGGTTCTCGGTGCGGTAGGCATGGGCATCGAAATGCCGCATGCCGTCCCAACCCGAGGACTCAAGCAGGCGAACCGTATAGAAGGCGTCGCGCTGACCCTCGGAGCCGAACCGGAAGTCCTGATCGAATTTGCCGATTCGTTGGGCGTTGAGATCGATATGAAAGAGCTTGCCCGCCCAAAGGGTTTGAGCAACGGCGTGGTGGAACGACAACCCCGACATCGTCTCGTGGGCGAACTCCGGGTTGAGGCCGACCAGTTCTGGCCATTCGAGTTGCTCAATGAACGCAAGCGCGTGCCCCACAGTGGGAAGAAAGATGTCGCCCCGAGGCTCGTTGGGTTTGGGTTCGAGAGCGAACCGCAGTCCGTACCCTTGCGATTCGGAATAGGCGCACAGCACGTTGACCGCTTCGGCGTACCTATCAAGCGCCGCGCCAATGTCTTTCGCGGCGTCGACCTCCATGCCCTCTCGGCCACCCCACATGACATAGATCTGAGCGCCCAACTCTGCGCCGAGGTCCATGGCCTTCATGGTCTTGTGCATGGCATAACGCCGGACGGTCGGGTCATTGGCCGTAAACGCGCCGTCTGCAAAGACTGGGTCAGAGAACAAGTTGGTGGTGGCCATCGGCACTTTCATGCCAGTGTCATCGAGCGCACCGCGGAACCTGCTCACGATCGCATCGCGTTCGGATGCGGTGGAGCCTGGCGGCACGAGGTCGTCGTCGTGGAAGTTCACGCCATAGGCACCTAATTCGGAGAGCTTGCGAACACTGTCCACCGGATCAAGCGCAGGTCTGGTCTCATGACCAAATGGGTCGCGTCCCTGATTGCCTACGGTCCAGAGTCCGAAGGTGAATTTGTGCTCTGGCTGAGGTAGGTAGGTCTCGGTCATGGTGCCCCCGCAGATTCGTTGTTCTGTCCGAGGACAGCCGCAGCAGGCTACCGTCGCAGCCATGAAGGCACTTGTTTGGGACGGTAAAGAAGCAAATGTGGCAACCGACGTGGAGGTCCGTGACCTGCGCGCCAATGAAGTTCGGGTGCGCATCGCCGCAGCTGGACTGTGTCACAGCGATGTCAGCGTGCTCAACGGCACGATCATGTTCCCCCCGCCCGTGGTCCTTGGCCATGAGGGAGCGGGCGAGGTGGTTGCTGTTGGCGACGCTGTCACCAACGTGAAGGTCGGCGATCATGTCGCACTTTCCACGCTGGGTAACTGCGGTACCTGTGCGTCGTGTGACCGCGGCAAGCCAACGTTTTGCCGGCAGTCGCTTGGCAAGTTGGGCCGCCCCTTCTCAATGGGTGACCAAAAGGTGTTCCAGTTCGCCAACCTCGGAGTGTTCTGCGAAGAAACCGTGGTCAAGGCAACTCAGGCCATCCCGATTCCAAAGGACTTGCCGCTCACCTCGGCTGCGCTGATTGGTTGCGGTGTGCTCACCGGAGTGGGCGCCGTGTTCAACCGGGCCAAAGTCACGCACGGCGAGTCCGTCGTGGTGATCGGCGTGGGCGGAATCGGTCTCAACGTGATTCAAGGCGCGGCGTTGTCCGATGCCGAACCCATCATCGCCATCGACACCAACCCGGCAAAAGAGGCCATCGCCCGGGAGTTCGGCGCCACGCACTTCATTTGCCCCGGACCCGACGACAACATCGTGGAAGCAGTCAAGGAACTGCAGCCGAACGGCGTGAATCATGTTTTTGAATGTGTTGGTTCCACCGCATTGATCCGTGCTGCCACCGACATGTTGGATTGGGGCGGCAATCTGATCATGCTGGGTGTGCCCAAGATGGGTTCAGAGGCGTCATTCGTGGTCAACACGATGTACAACGACAAAACCATCATGGGCTGCAGGTACGGCTCATCTCGCCCGCAATATGACATTCCGCTGATGGTCCAGTTGTACCGAGCGGGTCGTCTCAAACTCGATGAGCTTGTGTCCGCGACGTACCCCCTCGAGGACTTCAACAAAGCACTCGACGAGTTGCACGAGGGCAAATTGGCCCGCGGCGTGCTCACTTTCGACTGAGGGCTTGGCTCAATCCGATGCCACTTCCGGGTGATCTCGCAGAACTGTCCGCCAAGGTCTCCAACTGGGGTCGTTGGGGTGCTGACGATGAACTTGGCACGGCCAACCTCCTCACCGACGAGGCAACTCGCCGCGGGGTCGCCGCAGTCCGCTCCGGACGAACAGTGTCGCTCGCAGTCGATCTCAAAGCCGACGGTATTCAGGTGGGTCAACCCGCCCGCCGCTACAACCCCATTGTTACTCTGACCTCGCTCAACGAGCGCGACCCTCATGCCCCTGGTATCTGGGAAGGCACCGACGAAACCTTCATGATGTCGACCTGCGCTGGCACTCACATCGATGCGCTGTGCCACGTGTCGTACGACGGGTTTTTTTACAACGGCGTGCCGACATCGGCCACGACGGCGCAGGCGGGTGCCTCCAAGATGGGCGCCGAGAAGCTCCGGCCCATCGTGACTCGAGGCGTGCTGTTGGACCTGCCGCTGCACAAGGGTGTTGATGGCCTCGACGAAATTGCTGGCGGGTATGCAGTGACCGGCGAGGACCTTGACGCCGCAGCAGACGCAGCAGGAATCACCGTCGAGCCGGGCGATGTTGTGCTGGTGCGAACCGGCGAGATGCGGCACTACCGCGCTGGTAATCGGAAGCGCTACGCCATGGGCAAGGACTACCAACTACCTGGGTTGTCGGTGCACAGCGTGCAGTGGATGCGTGACCATGATGTGGCAGGTGCGTTCACCGACACCTATGCCTACGAATGCATGCCGCCGACGCAGCCCGATTGGTCTGATTGCCTCGCGGTCCACTTGTTGCATGTGCGCGATATGGGCCTGCTCCAAGGGCAGAACTGGGATCTCGAGGATCTCGCTGCCGAGTGCGCCGCGGCAAACCAATGGGAATTCCTCCTTACCGCAGTGCCCGAACCGCTCGTTGGAGCATCATCAACGCCTGTGGCTCCTGTGGCCACGCTCTGAATCGTTGACCGATGCCGAACTCCGCTGCACCTCGAGGTCCGTCGGCGTTGCAACGTTCGAGTTTTGGAATTTGGGGATTTGTGGCGATGTTCGTGGTGCTCGGCGGGCTGGGCCTGCTCGCAGCGCTGTTGCTTCCTTCTCGCAATAGCGAGACCTCCCAACTTCCCGAATCGCTTCCGTCGGCAACCGCAACCACAGCGGTGACCCTGCCGGCGGACTCCGGTGGCGAGTCGGGTGGCGGGTCCGGAAACGAGTCCGGCGGTGGCGAGTCGCCGGTGACAGTTCCCGGGGGCGAGCCTGCTCCTGAGGGCGTTACGAAGGTGCTGGCAACGGGTGGGTCAACTGCGTTCTCCTTTGCGGTGCCGGAATCACTCAAGGGCAGCCGGGTGAAGGCAGCTGTGCCAGCCGCAACTGCAACTCCAAGCGCGGATGAAACGCAACTGCTGGTCACCGTCCGCTGTTCGCTGGTCAAGAACGAAACCTTGGCGCAGGTGGCGATCAGCGAGGGAGATTCGGTAGTCACCGTGTTGCCCGTCGTGCTCATTCCGGAGCGCGGCGAGCCATGCGTCGCAGGATCGGTGCTCAAGTCAGTATCGCTGCCATTGGCATCGCCGCTGGGCGATCGGCAAATTTTCGTTGCGCCGGCCGGTACAGCGGTTCCAACGCCAAACTGATTCGGATTGCGTGGGAGATGTTCCCGGGGAGATTGTCCTCGGCGCGAGCGACCCGTCTGACTACCTAAACTCGACCACGCATGCTCGCCAACTGAGTGAGCAGTAACGACGGGGAGTTCAGATGTTGCAAGGCCGCACGCTGTGGGAATTGATGGAGAAGCGGGTGGACGCCACTCCTGACGCCCTCATGGCCGTGGACGAGGACATGCGGACGCTGTCATTCGCGGAGTTCTGGACCGAATCTGAGCGAGCGGCTGCTGGACTTGCTGACTCAGGCGTGAAGGCAGGCGACGTGGTCTCGTGGCAGTTGCCCACGTGGATGGAGTCGCTGGTGCTCGTGGCTGCGCTGAGTCGGCTCGGAGCCATTCAAAACCCGATGTTGCCCATCTACCGCGAGCGGGAAGTCGGGTTCATCACCAACCAGGCTCAGGCCAAGGTGCTCGTGGTGCCATCGGTGTGGCGCAACTTCGACTTTGAGGCCATGGCAACTGGACTGTCACGGGATGGCGGCGGCGCCATGCAGGTCCTCGTTGCCGACCGGGCGCTTCCACAAGGCGACCCGTCATCGCTTCCTCCGTTGCCCGAACCGCTTGACCCTGACGATCAGGCCGTGAGTTGGCTGTTCTATACGTCCGGCACAACTGCAGACCCCAAAGGGGCCCAGCACACTGACGCCTCAATCGCCGCAGTTGCCTACGGCATGGGAGAGCGACTCGCCCTGATTGAACGCGATCGCAACGCGCTGATCTTCCCGTTCACGCATATTGGCGGCATCACCTGGTTGTTCTCGAGCCTGCAGTCCGGATGCTCCAACATCTTGATGGAGGGGTTCCACCCGGAGCAGACCCCCGAGGTGCTGTCCCGTGAAAGCGTGACGCTCGCCGGCTCCGGCACGGTGTTTCATCAGGCCTATTTGGCTGCGCAGCGCAAGGTCGCCCAGCCGATGTTCCCCGACGTGCGTGGCTTCCCCGGCGGTGGCGCCCCGAAACCGCCAGCTCTTGTCGAAGAGATGCGGCAGGTCTTCGATGCTCCGATCCTGTCGGGCTACGGACTCACCGAAGCACCGATTCTCACAATGGCCTCCGTCGATGACTCCGACGAGGAACTTGCGCTGAGCGAGGGAAAGCCAATGCCTGGCGTAGAAATCCGACTGGTCCGGCTCGACGGAGAGCTCTCAGCGGAAGGTGAGGATGGCGAGATTCGCGCCAAGGCTCCTCAGCTCATGAAGGGCTACCTGGACTCTTCCCTTGATGCAGAAGCGTTTGATGCCGACGGCTACTTCCGCACGGGCGATATCGGACGATTCGACGATCGTGGGAATCTGATCATCACGGGTCGTGTCAAGGACATCATTATCCGTAAGGGCGAAAACGTCTCGGCCAAAGAGGTCGAGGACATGCTCTACACGCACCCCAAGATTGGCGACGTTGCGGTAATCGGTTTGCCTGACCCTGCCTCCGGCGAGCGGGTATGCGCTGTGGTGCAAACTTCCGAGGGCGCTGAGGACATCACCTTTGAGGAGATGGTGGCGCACCTGAAGGAGAACGGGTTGATGACCCAAAAACTCCCTGAGCAACTCGAGCTCGTCGATGTGGTGCCCCGTAACCCTTCGGGCAAGGTGCTCAAACACGTCCTTCGAGACCAGTACACCGCCTGACTCCTGCGTAGCCCCTCCAACCTCTGCAGATCTGCTCACCCCGCGCAGCGCTGCCCGACTCTCCGAACTTGGGCGTTTGCGACCTCATTTCGGTCGTAGCTACCCAAGTTCGCGGTGGTGGGGTTGGGTTCGCAGTTTGTGGGTCCGGCTTGGTGGCCGGGAATCTTGATGGCGCGTAATGGACGATTGTTCATTCTGCTGGGACCATCCGCGCCCGGTGAAACACGGGTTTCTACGATGTTCTGACTCTGGCGCTCTCGCGCCCGGTCCAATGTTTGGCTTCGGCTGAGAAGGGGTCCTAGATGGATTTTAAAAAGATGAGCAAACAACTTGGAGCCGAATTTCTCGGCACCTTCCTATTGGTGTTTGGTGGCTGCGGTTCGGCGATTTTCGCCGCCAAGGCACTTGCCCCCGCGAAGGGTGAATTCGCAATCGCTGGCATTCCGGTAGGCACTGCTGGAATCTTCAACCTTGGCATTGGCTACCTGGGCGTTTCGTTTGCCTTTGGTTTGACCGTGCTGTGCGGCGCATATGCGCTTGGTCATGTCTCCGGTGGTCACTTCAACCCTGCAGTTTCAGTGGGGCTTGCGACCGCCAAGCGTTTCGATTGGAAGGACCTGCCCGCGTATGTGGTTGCGCAGAGCCTTGGCGCCATTGCTGCTGTGGCAGTGATGTGGGCCATCAAGAGTGGGGCTCCGGGTGGCTTCAAGATTGGCCAGGGCTCGTTTGCGTCAAACGCATTCGGCCAGAACGTCAGCGGCAACGGTCGGTTCTTCTACAGCCTTCCGGGCGCCTTCGTGGCCGAAGCTGTGCTGACTGCCCTGTTCTTGATTGTCATTCTCGGCATCACTTCCAAGGCTGCATCCAAAGGCTTCCAGGCGCTGGGAATTGGTCTCATGCTGACCCTTATTCACCTCATCAGCATTCCGATCACGAATACCTCGGTCAATCCAGCCCGCTCGCTCGGCCCCGCCCTCTTCGAAGGTGGCGTAGCGCTTCAGCAGCTGTGGCTGTTCATCGTGGCGCCCGTTGTTGGCGCAGTGGTTGGTGCACTTGTGTGGAAACTCGCCACCGGCGGCGATGATTACCAAACGGGTGAGGTCATCGGCGAAGGCGAAGCATCTGCCTGATCCATGGCGTCCGAGTTGGACGCCATCTTGAGAAGTAGCAACGGGCGGGACTTCGGTCCCGCCCGTTTCGCGTTCCAACGATTTCCTTCCTGAGCCTCGATGTTGCGCGTCGGGGCCTGATGGACAGCTCCATGACGGCACCGAACATGCAACGGGTCGCGCATTGGTCGTCTTCTCGGAAGTGAACAGCCAGCGATACTCGGTGGAGTTCGCTCCAAAGTCTCAGCGTTAGGCACGTGACGGATTTCCAGTGATGAGCACCCACCCGTACGATCTGACGGTTCGTCAGAAACCGTTCGACGGGAACTCAGGAGATACAGACATGGGCATGCTCGACGGCAAGGTCGCAATCGTCACTGGTGCAGGGCACGGAATTGGCCGTGGCCACGCAATGGAACTCGCCAAGCACGGCGCCAAAGTTGTGGTGAACGACGTAGGTGGCTCTGTGAGCGGCGAGGGCGCCGGTCGTGACGCCGACCTCACGGTCGACATCATTAAGTCCCGTGGTGGCGAAGCGGTCTCGAACTACGCCGACATCTCTGACTATGACGCATCTGGTGAGATGGTTGCTCAGGCCGTGGACGCCTTTGGCCGGCTCGACATCTTGGTGAACAACGCCGGAATCGTGCGCGACTCGGCGATCTTCAACATGACCGTCGAGGATTTCGACGCCGTGCTGAAGGTGCATCTGCGAGGGACGTGGATTCCTTGCAAGCACGCTGCGGTGCACTGGCGCTCGGTCAATAAGGAGACCGGCGTGCCCGTGGGCGGACGAATCATCAACACCATCTCGGGAGCAGGGCTGACCGGCAACTTCGGCCAGACCAACTACGCCCCTGCGAAGGCGGCGATTGCCAGCCTGACGCAAACGCTCAGCTTGGAGCTCTACAAAATTGGCGTCACCGTCAACGCAGTCGGCCCGGCCGCGGCAACGCGAATTACCGCCACCATGCCCGGTGCCCCCGCAGTAGTGGAACCCGATGAAATTCCAGAAGACGAGTGGAATCGCATGGACCCGGCGGTGTCCTCACCGCTTGTGGCGTGGCTTGCCTCCGCCGAAGCCGATCACGTGACCGGCCAGATCATTCGCGCCGTTGCCGAAAACATCATTCTGATGAAGGGCTGGAGCGATGGTCCGACCATCAACAACAAGGGCAATCGTTGGGACGCCACGAAACTCGGTACTCAAATGGCTACCGATGTGTTCTTCACCCGGGCTCCCGGTCTGCGCTACTAAAGGACACGACGACGCTCGACGCTCCTGCGTTGCAGGGGCGGCGGGTCGCGTGGTCATAGGATCCGAAGGTGCCCTCCCGGTCTGACTCTGGTGATGCCGGCGAGCCTTCGGGCGACAGCCGCCCTCGGCGGGGTACGGCCACGTCCAACTTTGGTGTCTCTAAACGCGAGAGCCATGACGCGAGCGACTTCTACGCTCGTTTTGCGGCGCCGGTAATCGATACCTCCGAGCGCCCGGCTGGGGTCGAGGTTGATCGGGCTATTGATCGCATTGTCCACGGGGATGCTCGGTCGATGGATGCAGTTCCGGATTCATCGGTCGCACTCGTCGTTACGTCGCCGCCGTACTTCGCTGGTAAGGCCTACGAGGAAGCGCTTGGCGAGGGGCATATCCCCGGCAGCTATTTGGACTACCTCGACATGCTGACGGAGGTATTCGCCGAATGTGTCAGGACCCTTGAGCCTGGCGGTCGAATTGCTGTCAACGTGGCCAACCTCGGTCGACGGCCCTACAGGTCACTGTCGGCCGATGTGGTTGCGATTCTCCAAGACCGTCTGCAGCTGTTGCTGCGCGGTGAGATTGTCTGGCAGAAGCAGCGCGGAGCCGGCGGAAACTGCGCATGGGGATCGTTTCAGCGACCTGGAAATCCGGTGGTTCGAGACCTCACCGAGAGAATTATCGTGGCGTCAAAGGGACGATTCGATCGCTCGATCACCGCGAAGGACCGACTACGGCGCGGACTGCCATCCACCGCATCTCTGACTCGCGACGAGTTCATGGATGCGACGCTTGATATTTGGGATATGCCAGCGGAGTCGGCAACTCGGGTTGGTCATCCTGCGCCGTTCCCGGTTGCGCTACCGGAGCGACTCATTGGCCTCTATACCTATGTGGACGACTTGGTACTGGACCCATTCATGGGTTCGGGCTCCACTGCAATAGCTGCGCTTCGAACCGGGCGACACTTCGTTGGCTATGACACCGATGAGGGTTACGTCGAGCGCGCTACGGAGCGCGTGAGCAAGGAGCGGGTGGTGCTCGCTGCCCAACCGGCGACCATTTCCCCGATAGTTGTGGCACCTGGTGGAACCGATCCGGCCGATCAATTCACCGACTCGGTGGAACAGGCGTTGGTGGGGGGCCGGTCGGTGCGCGACGTTGCCCGCGCCGCGCTCGAAGCCGCAGGGTTCAGCGATATCTCTGATTCGGTCGCGCTACCGGGAGGCATCGAGTTGTCGTTCTCGGCAGTGGACCGTCGAAGCAAGACTGTCTTCATTGAAATTTGTGGCGGCTTCTCGGCCACTCGACCAGGTTTGCGGCGGGTCGACCAACTCTGGCGGGCGCTTGGCAAGGCAGCGGTGCTTGCCGCAACGCAACCGGGTGCGGAACTGATTCTCCTGACCACCGACTTGCCGAACTCTGGCTCGCCGGGAGCGCAATCGCTCGATGCTGTACGTGGACGCGGCAGGGGGCGCACTGTGCTTGATGTTGTCGACATGCGTTCCGCAGCGGACCGAGAGCGGCTCGCTCAGGTGGCATCAGGCCGACGACCGAGGATTCAGACCAACCCAAC
>Ga0164295_10004274_pt1 | contig 11352 bp, 9 predicted proteins | sample GEODES006metaG_FD_111798 | JGI IMG/M metagenome (GOLD analysis project Ga0164295, IMG submission 111798) | Oligotrophic lake water microbial communities from Sparkling Lake, Wisconsin, USA - GEODES006 metaG | ecosystem: Environmental > Aquatic > Freshwater > Lake | place: USA: Sparkling Lake...
AATCAGTTTACCGAAAATTGGGAATTGTCCGTGCGACCCAACTGCCTTGGGCTATGGGAAATGGGATTCCCCACGTAACGTCTAATGGAGAAAGAGTGCATAAGCTTCATGCGGAGGCGCCTACCGGTCCGTACCTTTCTCCTGATGGAGACTAGGAGAAGCAAGTGAAGTTCAACTTCTTCGAAAAAGGAATGAACACGGGAGCTGGGGTTGTAGTCTTTGGGACCAGCTTTGTTTTTTGGACAAAGCTCGTTCTCAATCTTTCTTTCGTCCTGCCTTGTTGAAGCCTCGTTTGGGGCTGGGGAGTCGGCTGCTCTTTATTTTCTAAAGCCCTTAGATTGCTTGAAGAAGATGCTGGCAAACTCGCTTGGCTTCGAAGTGTTCCTCTGCCATTTGACGAGCTGCTTTTGCATGGTGTGAATACTCTTGGGTTACTCGGGCAATGGCTTCGGTGGCTTCGGCAAGATCGGCGAAGGAGAGTGCCCCATGACCTGAGGGGAGGTGTTTTGTCCAACCTGTTTCTTGCACGACCACGGGCCGGCCTAAGGCTAAGTAGCAGGCACTACGACAACTAAACCAGCCGGTTTTTCCTTGGACGTAGCCGTGTTTGGCGACACTCCACTCGGCGACTGAATTTTGAAGAAACTTCCTGTAGGTAAGGTGGTCGGGAACAACCTCCTGGGGTTCAACAAGTTCCCACCCGATCTGGCGAAGATGGTCGGCTGGACGTTGGGCATTAACCCCGAGTCCCATGGCTAACTTGAATCGGGCTGGGGACATTTTTGGGAGGTCGTAGAACTTTTTAAATTCGATATCCTTCTGACCACAGGGGCACCCTTTCCAGGTTTTTGGCGGATAGCTGGACCAGTTCATCACTGTGGTCCATGGGGCGTGGGGTGGAGCGGGGGTAACGGGCCAGTGGTCGAGGGCAATGGGCTGAACCGTAGGTCGCCAAGTGATGCCATCCAGAGGAACTGGGCAATCGGGCTGGCCAACGGATAGGCCGAAGGTGAAGTGGCTGTGGTGATCACGTAGGCGACCGGCATACTGGGGATTGGAGCCATCGAGGAGGCCGACTTGGCAGAACATCGGATCCCCATCGATAAACATTTTGTGCCCGACCCGTAGATCATAATCGCGAAGCCAGCCAGCGCTGGAGACGTTAACAAGAAGATCGCCATGCCGAAGCCACTCGCGGGCAACGGTTTCGCCTGCACCATAAAACTTCCCATCGGCCCCGTTGCGGTAAACCCAGGAATCAGCCAAATCGAAATCGGCGAAGATTTTCTGGAGAGATTGAAGAGCAAAGGAACAGTCGGCAGTGATGGTGCCGGCGACAGGGTCGTAGGGCCATGCTCCTGAATCTTCGAGATAGAGAACTTCATGGCCTAAGCTACGAAATCCTAGGAGGTACTGGAGGTAGTCCCAAATAACTCCACCGAAGGGGTACTGGCCGACTAGGCCTGTAATAATAATCCGCATCCGGCTGATTGTAGATAGAAACAGGAAAGGGTGAAGGAGATTAGGGTCGAGATTGGTTTTGCTTGGTCATTGGATGGGTTTTTCGGTTCAACCAGTTGATTGAAAATCGACATATGTTGTCGGTCTATGCACAGGTAACTCTGTTGTGGATTGAGATTGGGGGTGGAGTAGGGGAAAACAGGAGGATGGCTGAAGGCACGACTCCCATGATGAGGCAGTACCAAGGGCTGCGGGCTCAGATTCCTAAGGATACTCTGCTCTTTTTTCGGCTAGGAGATTTCTACGAGATGTTTTTCGAGGATGCCCAGGAGGGGGCGCGTTTATTGAACCTTACCCTGACGAAGAGAAATGGGATTCCGATGTGTGGACTGCCCTTTCATGCGGCGGAAGGTTATGTGACAAAGCTCTTGGCGGCTGGCAAAAAGGTGGCGCTATGTGATCAGGTTGGCGAAGTGCGTACAGGGCAGATGGTGGAGAGAGCGATCACGCGTATCTTAAGTCCTGGATGTGCGATAGGGGTCGAACTAGCTGAGCCTAAAATGCCACGTTGGCTCGCGGCAGTTCGAAGGGGAGATGGTAAAAAAACGAATTGGGGATTCGCCTTGCTGGATGCGACGACGGGAGATCTTCGGTTAGCGGAGCTGGTGGACGAAGCTGCTTGTCGTGAGGAAATTCGGAGAACAAACCCTGCAGAGATTTTGATTGCGGAGGAGGAGAGCGAGATCGGTGGGTGGGTGGAGAGAAGTGCAACCGTAACCAGGGTGTCGGAGTGGACTTTAGAGGAAGATGCGGGACGAACCCTGCTGTGTGATCATTTTAAAGTGCAAAGTTTGGATGGATTCGGTTGTGGTGGGATGCACTCTTCGGTGGGCGCAGCAGGCGGGTTACTACGATATCTGACTGAGACTCTCAAGGGGGTAGCGAAACATCTGCAAGCACCCAAGCCTTTCCGATCCGAGGATTGCCTGCGTCTTGATGCGGCGACTCAGAGAAACTTGGAACTGCTCTCCTCATCTTCGACAGGAGCGGATACCAGTGTCATTCGGGCAATCGATCAGACAATTACTGCGATGGGAGGACGCGAACTGAGGGGATGGCTTGTCCGACCGTTGCGCAATCTGGAGGAGATTGAGGGTCGTCACGAAGCGGTCGCGGGATTCCTAGAGGATGCGGGGGCTTTAGATGATTTCCGGGAAAGTCTGAAAGATGTGCGGGATTTGGCTCGGTTGGTGGGGCGGTTGGCAGGAGGTGCAGGAAATGCACGGGATTTGGTGGTCTTACGGCTTACGCTAGAGGCCTTGCCTGGTCTCCAAAAAATGGCAATGAAGGTACGAGGTAAAAAGATTCAGGATTTGAATCAGCAGGTGGAGTTAGAAATTGAACTGGCGGCGGAGCTAGCGCGGGGCGTGGCGGAGGAGCCTCCTGCGCTGGCCAGGGAGGGTGGAATGATTCGGGATGGATATGATGCGGAGTTGGATGGATATCGGGAGGCGATGCGAGAAGGGCGTGGTTGGATCGCTGATTTACAAGCGAAAGAGATTGAGCGAACAGGAATCAAGAGTTTAAAGATACGTTTTAATCAAGTATCGGGATATGGGATTGAGATTACCAAGACGAACTTGGATCAAGTACCAGCGGAGTATGAGAGAAAGCAGACTCTCGCTCAGGCGGAGCGTTTTGTGACGAAAGAGCTGAAGGATACTGAGGTTAAGATTCTTGGCGCTGAGGAGAAGGCGATTGCTAGGGAGATAATTCTGTTTGGTAAGCTGAGGGATCGGGTTGTAGCTCGATTGTCATTTTTGCAGAAAACTGCCTGTGCAATCGGATCTCTTGATGCTTTAGCAGGAATGGCGTCGACGGCTCGTCGCTGGGGCTATGTGCGGCCGATGATGCGGCAGGATGGGCAAATTCAGATTCGGGGAGGTCGGCATCCTGTGGTGGAGCAGATTTTGGCGGGTGGGGCGGAACCCTTTGTGCCGAACGATCTTTTTCTGGGGAATGAGCATGGGACGTTGATCGTTTTGACTGGACCGAATATGGCTGGAAAAAGTACGTACTTACGGCAGGCGGCCTTGATCTGTCTTTTGGCCCAGATGGGTTCTTTTGTTCCTGCGGTGTCGGCTGAGTTGCCGGTATTGGATCGGATTTTTACGAGAATTGGAGCGGGAGATGATTTAGCGCGAGGTCAAAGTACCTTTCTGGTGGAAATGAATGAAACCGCGATGATCTTGCATAACGCCACAGAGGAGAGCTTAGTGATTCTGGATGAGATTGGAAGGGGGACGAGCACTTTAGATGGTTTAAGTATCGCTTGGGCGGTGGGGGAACATCTTCACGATGAAGTAAAGGCAAAGACTCTTTTCGCGACCCACTATCACGAGCTAACCGAGTTGGCCTTGACCCGGGGCGGGGTTAAAAACTACCGAGTGGCAGTTCGGGAGGAAAAAGACCGCGTAGTTTTTCTTCGGCAGATTATTGAAGGAGGGGCGGATCGGAGTTACGGAATTCAAGTAGCACGATTAGCGGGCTTGCCTGTGGAGGTTTTAGATCGAGCGACGGAGATATTGAAAGGCTTAGAAGAAGGGGAGACCGATGCTACGGGAAAGCCTGCTAGAATTAAACCTAAGGCTGTGCCTGGTGGTAAAGATGCGAAGGGACAACTGGATCTTTTTGGGGGAGGAGCGGCAAAGAAGGCAAAGAGGACGAAGCTTTAGAGGTTTAAGAGGGGCTCTTTTTTGGTTACCATCCTTCTGCGTGAAAAGTCTTAAGAAGGTTTTGATCCTATCGGCAAGTGCGGGGACGGGACATGTCCGAGCCGCTTCAGCGATCGAGAAGATATGTCGAGCTACCCCAGGGATTGGTGAAGTGGCCAATGTGGATGCGTTGGCTTTTACGAACAAACTGTTCCGCGACTTCTACTCGAAGCTCTACTTGGCTTTAGTGAAAGATGCACCGACTCTGCTGGGTTGGTGGTATGCGAAGAGCGACGAGCCTTGGAAAACTGACAAGATGCGGATTCTCCTGGATCGTTTGAATACCCGCCCTTTGGTTCGTTTGCTGGCGAAGATGCAGCCAGATATCACAATCTGCACTCACTTCATGCCTGCGGAGATTATTTCACATCTAATCACCACAAAAGCGATTCAGGCCAAGCTTTCGATTGTGGTGACCGATTTTGATTTTCATGCGATGTGGTTGTCGCGCGCTTTCCATCGGTACTTTGTGGCTTTGGACGAGACGAAGGCGTATCTAACCACTTTGGGTCTGCCCGCGGAACGGATTACGGTAAGCGGAATTCCGGTGGACCCAGAATTTGGGCGGAATACGGATCAACCAAGTTTGCGCAAAAAGCTGGGCTTAGCGTTGGATCGTCCTGTTATTTTGGTTACGGCTGGAGCCTTGGGAGTCAATCCCGCCGAAGCGGTAGTCAAATCCTTGCGGCAGTCATCGCAGCGAGCGCAGGTGGTAGTAATTTGCGGAAAGAATCCTGAGGCGAAAGAGCGGGTCGAGCAGGAGCTAGCTCGAGGGAATGGCTCCAAGGTGGATTTCAAGGTGATGGGTTATGTGGATGAGATGCCTTCTTGGATGGGGGCGGCAGATCTCCTGGTGAGCAAGCCAGGGGGGATGACTTCTGCGGAGGCGATGGCCTCGAGCTTGCCGATGGTTATTTATGATCCAATTCCTGGTCAGGAGGAGAGAAATAGCGATCAGCTTTTAGAGAAAGGGGTGGCGATTAAATGTAATGAAATCTCCATCCTTGGATATAAAGTAGGCCAACTCTTGGGGGATGCTGGACGATTGGAGCAGATGCGAAAAGCGGCCCGAAAGATGGGTTGTCCTCACGCAGCGGAAGTGGTGGTAAAAACCCTCCTGGCCGACTCGGGGAGTGATCCGATCCAAGTAAACTCTGATCAGCAAGAGGAGATGGCGGAAAGTGTTCGAAAAAGATGAAGTCGGCTACTGGGGATGGTTCTTTTCTTTGGGGGGTGTCCTCCTGTCCTTATCAGCACGAGGGCGGGTACAACGAGGAGGGCCAACCGCAGAATAATTGGGCAGCATGGGAGAACGCAGGAAAGGTGGAGCGCTCGGGACGGGCGGCTGATTTCTGGAATCGGTATGAAGAGGACTTTGATCGGGCAGAGATGATGGGTCTGACCGCGTACCGTCTGGGGTTAGATTGGACGCGAATTCAGCCAAAAGGGCTTGGAACAGAATTAGACGCAAGCGTCTTGGATCGCTATGCGGAGATGATCGCTGCCTTGAGAGCGCGGAAAATGGAACCGCTGATTACCCTTTGTCATTTTACAACCCCTGCATGGCTAGGCACCGATCCATGGCTGGAGGAGACAACTCCCGAAATCTTCGCACGGTTTGTGCGACTGATGTTGGAGGAGCTGAATCGACGCTTGGTCAATAAGGGTGTGGCACCACCCCGTTGGTTTATCACACTGAACGAGCCGAACATGTTGGCGGCATGTACTTATAACGTCGGAGCCTTTCCGGCAGGGCGACGGGCATGGTGGGCGGCGGCTCTTTGCGCCCTGCAAACCATGTTGGAGGCGCACGTGAGAGTTCGTCGTGAAGTTCACTCTCTTTACGCTGAGAATTCTGATTGGGGTTTGCCCAAACTTACTTTCAATAACTTTGCCAGTGATCTTTATTGGATGGATAAAATGTTATTGGATGTTTTGGAGGGGGCTCGTCAGACGCATGGCAGGGAGCCGATCATTACCTTCCTCAACGACCGATATCGTGAGTTTACTCGAGCGTACCGAGCGATGGATTTTCCTCATCACGGCCTCTTCTCTGAGGGAGTGGGGGAGTTGATTAAGCAAGTTCAGCATGGCCTGAGTCGCCGTTTTCTCCGCGAGAGTACTTTTTCTCGCTTGGTTAGTCTGGTGCGGGAGCGTCGGGAAGAGCCGGTGGTCGATTATATCGCCTTTGATTATTATGATCCCTTTGTGGGAAACGCTGTGCGCATGCCGACGATTTCCGATTTATCGCTCGGCCGGGTCGGACTTCGGGAGTGGCTTACCCAGAGTTTGACGACCAAGTGGTGGGACTGGAAAGCGCTGCCTCGTGGCCTGCGGTTTTTTGTGGAACGCTACGCGGCAGAGTACCCAGGCCTCCCGATCGTGATTGCGGAGAACGGAATGGCGGAACGGCGCTGCACGGGAGAGGTGGCCTGTGATTTACGAGGAGACGAGCAGAATCGGAGTTATTTTCTCAAGCAACATGTTGGTGAGGTGATTAAATTGCATCGGGAAGGATTGCCTTTAATGGGATATTTCCACTGGTCCCTTACAGATAACTACGAATGGGGAACCTACGCACCTCGATTTGGTTTATTTGGAATTGATTTTAAATCCAAGGGACTGGAGCGAGTTCCTCGAGATGAAGGGGGAGATATTCCTTGGGAAGCTTATGCGGCACTCATCGTAGGATCTGGTTTTGCAGGTCACAATCCTACCTCGTAGGTTGATTGCAAAACCTTTTTACTTATCGGTACCTGCTAACGGAGAAATTGCGGTTGGTGTTCGCGAGAACTCGTGGTGGTAATCTTGTCCCTTTTCAGTGGCTCATGAGACTAATATGGAGGCGATGTTGGGGATGAGGAATTCACAGTTTGCCAGAGAGTACTCTTTCCGTTAGATATATGGGTATGCTAACTGTAAAAGATTCCCAAATTGGCGTGGCAACTATTCTCGAGTGCAGTGGTCGTCTGGATGTGGTTACTGGTCCGATATTAGACGCAAAGATCCCAGATGGCGGAGTTGTAGTACTGGATATGGCGGAGTTGAACTATGTGAGCAGCGCAGGGCTCCGATCTATTTTGCAGGCCTTGAAGAAGTTGCAACCCAAAGGGGGCAGTTTGCGTTTGAGTAGTTTACAGCCTGACGTCCAGCGGTTGCTTGAGCTTTCCGGCTTTCTCTCCTTGGTGAAGGCCTTTCCGGATAAGGATAGTGCGGCGAAGGCCTAGTCGTTCCCGGATACTGTAGCAGGGCGGGCCCTGAAATGAGGCCGTTGGAATTTAAGGGAAGAGGATTCGAATGAGCGAGAAATCGTCGTCGAGAGGGCCTGGGCCGTTCATGGTGTGGAGCCAATCGAGAAGCTTTTTGAAAACATCCGGTGCCGCTCCATGGGTTTTCATGAAGGCCTTAAACTCGCTAAACTCAAGCATGGTACCATCGGGTTTCTTTACTTCATAGGTGCCGTCACACAGAACAAGAAGTTTAGAATTGGGCGGAAGAATACGAGTGGCTGAGGAGTAGGGCACGCCGGTCATGTAACCAATGACCAACCCAGGCTGATTGAGTTCCTCGATTTCCCCATCTGGGAGAAGAAGAAAGGCGGGTGGATGGCCTCCGCTGGCGTGTCGAAGGCTACGAGTGGGAGTGTGGTAAACACCGTACCAGATGGTGAAGTACATGTTATTGTTTCTGTCCATTGGGAAAGTTGTATTAAGAGCAGCAAGGACGGCTCCGGGATCACGAAAGTCGACACCGGAAAGACCTCCCGCGCGAATGGCGTTAATGGCACTGACGGAAAGAAGGGCAGCTCCGACGCCGTGACCGCAAACATCGAGAAGGTAGATGGCGAAGTGAGATTCATCGATCCAGTGATATCCGAACGAGTCTCCGGCAAGCTCTGTAGAGGGCTCGTAGTGCCAATCGATAGCGGAAGCACCTTGGACGGGCTCGGGAAGAATACTGCGAACATAGCGGGCGGCCTCATCGAGCTCCTGGGTTAAACGTTTTTGGGTAGCTTCGAGAAGCTCCTTTTCTTCTTGAAGTTGAATAAAGCGGAGGCGATCGAGATCGCGCAAGCGCTTCTTTTCAAGGGATGAGGTGACTCGAGCACGGAGGAGGGTTGGGTTAAAAGGCTTTGGGAGGTAATCCTCGGCGCCAGCTTCGATACATTTGACCGCATTTTCGATTTGTTCCGCACCTGAAATGACAATAATGGGCAGACCTTTGAGTAGTGGGTTTGCCTGAACGGCTTGGAGAACTTCCATGCCATTCATTTCGGGCATTTCCATGTCGAGAAGCATGAGATCAAAGGATTTTTGCGTAATCAAATCCATGGCTTGGCGCCCATCGTTGGCCTCCGTAATATTTGAAAAGCCTAAGCCATTGAGGGCGCGGATAAGAACGAGGCGCATCGTGCGACTGTCGTCCACGACGAGAACGTTGGCTTCTTGAATCGGCTTTACAGTGGGATCGAGGCGCGGAGCGGAGACACTGGGTTGGGTTGCTGTGGTCATAATAGGGATTAGGGTCGGGAGAGAAGATAAGCAGTTAGGAGTGTAAGGTCAAAGACGAGGAGGGCTGCGCCGAAAGATTGTGAACTTATCAAGAGGGTAGAGTTTAGGAGGCGGTGGCCTGAGGGTGGAGTACAATAATTTTTCTAACCTTAGCAATTAAGGCCTGTTCTTGAAATGGCTTTACGATGTAGTCACGAACTCCTAGGCGGGCAACGGTCGAAATAACCTTTGGGTTCGATTCGGCAGTAAGCATAATCACGGGAATTGATTTTAGTTGGGGATCATGGCGGAGATGTTGAAGCATAGTCACTCCATCCATAACGGGCATATTGTAATCGAGAATAATAAGATCGGGCCGTACTTCCTTGGCTTGGGCCAGGCCCTCCTCCCCATTACCAGCTTCGCGAAGTTCGACTTGAAATGGACGAAACATGCGAGCGAGAAGAAGTCGAATCGTTTTACTGTCGTCGATACTAAGGATCTTCTGTTTCATGACGCGTTTGGGTGGATATCGATAGAAAAAGTAAAGGAGTAATCTCCACAGGTCCAATGGGTACGGCAGAGGGTGGCCGTGGGAGAATTCGCGCTGCCTGTCGGTGAAGTGCTACTTAGTACAGGTGGATGTAATATGCCTGTGAGACCTCGGTTCCGCAGTTCCGTGGAAACACGTCCGGCGACCATATTACAAAGTTCTCCCACTACATCCTCTAGGTCCGTCTCCTCGGTGACGCAATTGCCGGACGTGCCTAAAAGATTCTGGACAACCGAATGGGCCCCTGCGCTGGAGATGGTCAGAACCATTTCCCCTGAAGCGATTGAGCTAGTCCAAGCAACCGTGGCGATTCGAGGTGATGGAATTGGTAGACTTAAGGTTGGGCTGGGCTGAACCTCTTTTTTGAGTTGGGTTCGCCAAACTTCAGGGACGGATCGATTTGCGAACTCGATCAGCTCTTGTTGAGAAAGTGGGTTGGTCATTTGACTTTCGGACTTTTTAAGGCGTGAAGAATGGCAGCGGCCATATGAGGGAGAGTGACCACCCGATCGACAGCATTAAGTTTAATGGCGGCTTGAGGCATCCCGTATACGATGCAACTGTCTTCGTGTTCAGCTAAGGTGGTGGCTCCGACCTCGTGGAGGGCAAGCATTCCTCGGGCCCCATCAACACCCATTCCCGTGAGTAAGGCGGCGACGGCATGTTCTTTCGCGTGTTCGGCTCCTGATCGGAAAAGAATATCCACAGCAGGGCGGCAATGGTGAACGGGTGGAGTCTGGGTGAGGCGGACTTTGTAACCACGGCCCGATGGCAAAAGGGCCAGATGAAAATCTCCTGGGGCGATAAGGCAGAGTCCTGGATGTAGTTCCTGTCCTTGTTGGGCCTCGGCGACGTCGTATGGGCATACTTCGTTGAGGCGCTCCGCCATCAAGCGGGAAAAGTTTTTTGGAATATGTTGGACGACAACGATAGGGGGAAGTCCGTTCGGAAGTTTAGGAAGCATGTAACGGAGAGCTTCGACGCCGCCTGTGGAAGCACCGATCAGAACGACTTGCCGAGTTGAAAACGTTCCTGAAGGAAGAGCGGGAGAATCTATGGCGACGGGTTCTTCCTTTAATTTGGGCCGATGCGAGACTGCGGCGGCTTTGACATGATAGGCTAGCTGGTGGGCGAGTTCGCCAAGGCTCCGACTGCCGTCTGGTTTGGCTAGGACATCGACTGCGCCTAGAGAAAGGGCTTCCATCGCTTTGGCGGACCCCGCTTGGGTGAGGGAACTAACCACAACAACTGGAATCGGATGGTGCTCCATGAGAATCTTAAGGAAAGTGAGGCCATCCATTCGAGGCATTTCCAAGTCCAGGGTGATCACATCGGGTGATAGTTCCAAAATCTTTTCACGAGCTTCATAGGGATCGACGGCGCCCCCGACGACTAGGAGCTCGGGGTCCTGTTTTAAAGCCTCGCTAATGGCACGTCGAGCGAGGGCAGAGTCGTCGACGACCAGGACGCGGAATTGTTTACCTGTACTCATGGTTTGTAGTAGACCCCTTGCTGGATAGATTCTAAGGAGTGGCGAATTCCGAAAAGACTTTCGGAGTGGCCGACGATGAGATAACCACCTGAGGCGAGCTGCTCGGTGAGTCGGGTAATAAGAGTGGCACGGGATGGGGGATCAAAATAGATCATGACGTTTCGACAGAAAATCACATGTTGCCGCTTGGGGATGGGAAACTCGGCTTGGAAGAGGTTGATACGATGAAAGAGAAGATGCTCTTTAAGTTCTGCCTTTACGCGACAGTCTCCTGTGCGCGTTCCCACTCCTTGTTGAAAATAGCGTTTCAGAAGGTCTGGTTCGATTGGCTCGACCAATTCCATTCGGTAAATGCCATGTTGAGCTCGAGCTAACATTCTTTTTGAGATATCGGAGGCAAAAATATTCCAGGGGATGGAGGGATAGGCTCGGAGAGCCTCCGCCAGGACGATGGCAAGAGTGTAGGGCTCTTCTCCTGAAGAGCAGGCTGCAGACCAGATATTTAAAGGAGTCGCATCTTTAAGTAGGCGTGGGAGAAGTGCAGGAAGAGCTTTTTTCGTGAGGAATGAGAAATGTTCAGGT
>Ga0164295_10004275_pt1 | contig 11349 bp, 5 predicted proteins | sample GEODES006metaG_FD_111798 | JGI IMG/M metagenome (GOLD analysis project Ga0164295, IMG submission 111798) | Oligotrophic lake water microbial communities from Sparkling Lake, Wisconsin, USA - GEODES006 metaG | ecosystem: Environmental > Aquatic > Freshwater > Lake | place: USA: Sparkling Lake...
GCGGCGGCGGCGCGAGCGGCGGCGGTGCGAGCGGCGGCGGTGCGAGCGGCGGCGGCGCGATGGGTGTTGCTGGGGATGCCGCAGGAAGCACCGGCGGAAGAACACGAGGCGCAGCGGGCGGTACCGGCGACGGTGCTGCGGGCGGCACTGGCGGCGGTGCTGCGGGCGGCACTGGCGGCGGTGCAGCGGGCGGCACCGGCGGCGGTGCTGCGGGCGGCACTGACGGCGGTGCCGCTGGCGGCACTGGCGGCGGTGCTGCGGGCGGCACTGGCGACGGTGCCGCTAGCGGCATCGGCTGCGGTACAGGCGACGGCGCAAACAGTTTGGGTAGCGGCGCCGAGGGGGGCTGCGGCGCGCTGAAGGGTGATGGCGGCGGTGCTACCGGACGCGGCGGCGGCGCGGGCGGTGGCACTGGGCCGGCAGGCACTCGCGGTGGTGGCACGGGCGGTGGCACGGGCGGCGGTCCGGGCGGTGGTCCGGCCGGGGGCCGCGGCGCGGGCAGCGGTCCAAGGTTGGCCGACGCCATGCGACGGTCGGTAATACCAGGCATCTTAGGCATCGCCGCAAGCTGCTCATCCGTCATGGTTGTCGCGAGTGTTGTCGCGATTATCTTGGCCGTCTCCTTGTCCTTCAAGTCGGACTTCTTGACGCCATTGTCTTTAAAGAACTTCTTCCACTCGGGCGGCACGTTGTCGATCTGGAAGCCCTTGTTATCGTCCCAACCGACGTGCGTGATGTGCTTGAAGTTGGTCGGCGCCGAGATGACCATCTCCGGTGGCCCACTGCCGCCGCCACCTTTCTCCTTATTGAGTTTATCGCGCGCCTTGGCCTGCTTCATCTCAAAATTGTATCTGTCCTTGGCCTCCTTCTCCTTCCTTGCGTCGTCCTTGCTGTTGACCTTCTTCGCCGACTTCGGAGCCATGACCGGGATCTTCTTGATAAACTCGTTTGCTTCCGCGGTCTTGTCGAAGCACGCACCTATCACTTCGTCGAACTCAAAGATGTGGAAGCTGTGCGTGCCGCGGCTCGTCTTAAGTGATTGGTAGGTATCCCCAAAGTTATCGTATAGCTCCTCGTCCATGAGCGTGTTACCATTCTCCATGTTGAGCAATTTGAACCACTGCACGCCAGTGCGCTGCTCCATGCACCACACGAGCCTGCCGACACCGATCTCGACCCATTTTTTGTTATTCTCGCCCTTGAAAAGTTTGACCACGCCCTGGCAGATGGGAACCACGCCGGCGCCCAGCGCGGCCGAGACCATTTCGGCGTCCATGGTGCGCTCGACCACCGCGTCCAGAATTCACGCAACGCCAGAAAAGGCAGTCCACGGTCCACGCCACGCAAAACTTCTCAACAAAACTTCTCCACGAACTTGACGTGCACCTGGATGAGAGGTTCGTTCGTTCGTTTCAGGGGCCTCTCGGCCGGACGCACACCCAAAAGCCCCGAAAAGGCATGCGAGGGAGGCGCTCAACATGTTGCACAACATGTGATGAGATGATAAGTTCAGTATGCACCTACAACTACAAGTATTGAAGTCATGATTGAAGTATTGTAGTTCCCACACAAAGGCGCACGCAAAAGCGACTTAAGCGAGAACCTTGACCCGGCCTCGAAGCTCCTCGAGCCTGCCTGCGAACCGACTCATCGTTACACATGTACTACAGGTTATGTGTTACCATCAGCACACTCGACGTTAATTTCCGAAAAACAAACTGAATGATCATGCGTCATCTGACACCGGTCAACCGAACTCACACAGCGCACCGCACTGTAGTGCTGGAGACGCACAAGTCCCGGCGCAACCGCAACCCACAAGTATCAAGTTGACCGGTGGGAGCGCGGCGAGCGCGGGCGCTGCGGCTCGGGCTCATCACACCGCCACGAGCACACATGCAAGTGCATACAAAAGTGCATGCAAGCGCGCCACGTCACCGAATCTCGATCGTGATGTCGCGCGCCGCCTCGTGCGATGCCGCGCGCCGCCGCGCGCGATGCCCCCCCGCGCACGTGTGAGACGTCACTGAAGCGAATGTGTGCGTCTGCGCCGCCTCGTCACCAGCCAAAGATGGATTTCTGTTTCGGCGCCTCGGCCGCGGCCCCGAGTTCTTCGGGCCTTGGTTCGGCCCCGGGCCCGGGATCGTGCCTCGCACTCGAGCCTCCTCCCATGTGCGCCACGGGCACAAACGTCGCCCCGTACGTTGTGGGCACGGGGATCGTGTGATGGGGATTGCCGTAGATATTCGTGCCCACGTGCTGCAGCCGCTGCACCTCGGTGCTCGAGTGTGACATCGGACCCAGAGCGATCGCAGGGTTGACCACAGGGATTGGTGCTTCCTCCCACGGTTTGAAAGAGCCGAAGGGGTTTGCAACGATAGGCGTGCAGTACTTGGGGACCAGACCACGTACAGCCCCTTCGAGGCCCTTGGGTGAAATCGAACGGCTCTCCTCGCGGTCCGTGTGTCGCTGCATCCGCCGTGCGGCCGCACGGCCAGCGCGACTATCGCCCGCCACCGTCGCCTTCTTATCGCCCGCGCCCGCCGCGCCCGCCCCCTTCTTGTCCGCCCAAGGCGGCCTCGGCGGGGGGACGGGGGGGGGCTTCCACACCGCGAAATCCTCCGACGGGGGCGGAGGCGAACCACTTCCCGGGGCAGACGGAGGTGAGCCGACTTGGGGCGACGCCCCACCGACTTGGGGCGACGCCCGACCCGGGACGGTTTGGGGCGACGATGATGAATGTCCCTCCTTGGCGACCTTCGGCGCCGCCGTTTCGGGCGATGCTCGTTCCGCTACCGCTTTCGCAGCCGCCGCCTTCTCAGCCGCTGCCTTCTCTGCCACCGCCTTCTCAGCCGCCGCCTTCTCAGCCGCCGCCTTCTCGGCCACCGCCTTCTCGGCCGCCACCTTCTCGGCCGCCGCCTTCTCGGCCGCCGCCTTCTCGGCCGCAGTCTTGGCTGCCGCCGCCTTGGCCGCCGCCTCTTTGGCCGCCGCCTCCCTCTCCGCCTCAAGCCGCTTCGCCTCCACCTCCGCTTGCTTCTTGGCCTCTAGCTCTAGCTTCGCGTCGAGTTGCTTCTTGGCCTTCGCCTCTTCTGCCTTCGCCTTCTCAACCTCCCTTTTCGCTCTCCCCTCGGCGGCCGATGCAGCTGCCAGTTCGGCCGACGTCTTGGCCGCCTTCTTCGCTGCGGTCGCCTTCTCGACCTGCTTGGCGGCCTCCGCCGCCACCTTGACCGCCGCCTCAAACTTGGCCTCCAACTTGGCGGCCTCCCCACCTGCCGCGGGAGCCGCGGGTGGACGCGACGCGTCTTGTGAAGTCGATCTTCCCTCAACGCCGCCTGGGATGGGCGTGAGCGGCTTGAATGCGATGGGCTGGTTGCCAAGGTACATGTTCGACTCGCCCGGGTCGGGCGACGTGCTTGCCGCCACTGCTGCTGCCTCCGGCAACCGAAAGTCCGCCACCGACGGAGGACCACGACGAAGCTGAGGAGGTGCCGCCGTGGCCTCTTCCTTGGCAGCCTCTGCCCAGTCGTTCAACAGGCCTTCCATCATGCGACCCGCGGCCTTTTCGGCCAGGAAGCCTTCCAAGGCCTCTTCCTTGGCAGCCTCTGCCCAGTCGTCCACCAGGCCTTCCATCATGCGCCCCGCTGCCTTTTCGGCCAGGAAGCCTTCCAAGCCCGCCTCGCCCTCGGACTCGGAGAGCTTGACCTTAGGCGCAACAAACGTCTGCTGAGGCACCAACGTCTTGGCTGCTGGTGGCGCTGGCGGCGGTTCCTCCTTAACCTTGGGCGCGACAAACGTCTGCTGAGTCACCAAATTCTTCGCTGCCGGCGGCGACGCCTCCTTCCTGTCCGTCCTGATCGTCGAAGTTCCATTCCAAGCCGCGGCTTTCTTTTCCTTAGCGGCGGCCATGGTGACGGGATTCGGCATCACATTGCTCTGTAGCATAAGTGACTGGGCATGCGCTAGTTCGCGGGCAGACTTGACGAGATGCGCGGCCTCACGGGCGTCAACCTCCGCCTGCGTCATCACCCAAGAGCCACCCTGCAGCGCACGGAACGTATTGCTGCCCATCCCGGGCATGATGGGGTTCTTGCCAGCGTGGCGAGACGCTTCGGCGAGCTGCTGCAATACCGGGTCGTCGGTGTCGTAGTTGGCGGCGCGGAGGAGCGCCTCGAATCGTTTGTTGCCATCCGTTGTTTGCATGACCACAGCCTCGATTTCAGAGTCTTTCACGCCGACCTCCGCAAGCACATTGCGCACCGCCGAAGCACGCGCGGAGGGCTTGGCGACGTTGCGCTGCGGTAGCAGCCATGATAGGTCCATGTCCGATCAAAGTACCAATGGGTCAGCCGCGGGCACGAGGAGACTCCCTTTCATTGCGCGGCCAAAAGCGTCAAACTTGCCCGATTTGGATGACGGCGACTTCTGGAAATCTTTCCACAAATGTGGACCTTCATGGCTCGCTTGGGGAGCTAGCACTTCATAAGCTCATAACAAATGACAGGCCTAATGTTCATCCGAGGGCGCCGCTACGGGCGTGTCGTCCCATCTGTGACGCGGCGCGCCGAAGCCATGGCGGCCACGGCCGTGATGCAGCCGGCGGCAGTATCGTTTCTCTCGTCCTCGACGGGCCTCCTCGCCATGCTCGACGAGGAGGACAACCAGTTGAAGGCGCACGCGCTCGCCAACATCAACGCCGTCGTGCCCGACTTCTGGGCTGAGAGTGAGTTCTGCACTGGCACCGCGGGCGCGCGCGCGCACTTGGCGCGCCGATAAGCATCGCACCAGCCCCCGCCCCGCTATCGTCTCAGCCTGACGTGTTAGCTCGCCGCCGCCCCGCCTCCCTCCCTCCCGCTGCGTCGTACAGTCTCCGAGTCGCTGCCCGACATAGAGTCGCTCTACGAGGACGTCGACTTCCCGCAGCGCGCGCTCGCAGCGCTCGTGGCAAGCAAGGTGTACTACTACCTGGGCGAGCTCGGCGACGCGCTCACCTACGCGCTCGGCGCGGGCAAGCTCTTCAACGTCGACGAGCGCTCCGAGTACGTCGAGACGCTGCTGGCCAAGGCGATTGACGAGTACTGCGCCCAGCACGTGTCGCGCTCGGAGCAGCAGATCAAGGCTGAGGCGGGTGAGGCGTCGACCGAGCCCGAGGTTGTCATCGACCGCCGGCTGAGCGAGCTCGTCGAGCGCATGGTCGAGTCGTCCATCGGGCGGTGCCACTACCAGTCGGTCATGGGCATCGCCCTCGAGGCACGCCGTCTCGACATCATGGAGCGTGTGATGCGGCTGTGCGACGTGGCGCCGGGCGCGGCGGAGCACGAGGAGTCGACGAGCGCGATGCTCTCGTACACCTTCACCCTCGCGACCACCGCGCTCAGCTCGCGACCCTTTCGAAAGAAGGTGCTCGCCATGTGCACCACGGTGTACAACCAGCTGGCGTCGCCCGACCCGATCGGCCTCACGCGCTGTCTCGCGCACTTGAACGACGCGGCGGCGGTGGTGGACATCTTCAACCGGCTGCTGGGCGGCACGCGCGACGACCTGCTCATGGCCTTCCAGGTCGCCTTCGACCTCGTCGAAAACACGACGCAGTCCTTCCTGGCGAACCTTCTCGAGCTGCTCAGCCCGAAGACGGACGCCTCCGCCGACGCTGCCGCCGCCGCGCCCGAGGGCGCCGCGCCCGAGCCTGAGCAGAGCGACGCCGACAAGGCGCGGGTGGCCAACCGCGCACTGCTGCTGACCATCTTGTCGGGCGAAGTGCCCATAGGGCTGACGCTCGAATTCCTCTTCCGCGCCAACCACGCCGACTTCAGCATCCTCACCACGATGAAGAAGTCGGTCGACGCTCGCCACGCGCTCTGCCACTCCGGCATTGTCGTGGCGCACGCGCTCATGTCGGCGGGCACCACCTCCGACACATTTTTGCGCGAGAACCTCGAGTGGCTCGCGCGCGCCATGAACTGGGCCAAGTTTTCGGCGACCGCGTCCCTCGGCGTGATCAACAAGGGACACGTCAAGCAAGCGAAGCAGCTGCTTGCGCCCTATCTGCCGCAGCCGGGCATGTCCGCCTCGCCCTTTTCGGAGGGTGGCTCGCTCTATGCGCTCGGGCTCATCCATGCCAACCACGGCGCGCCCATCCGCTCGTACCTGCTAGAGGCGCTGCGCAACGGCGGCTCGAACGAGGTGGTGCAGCACGGCGCGGCCCTCGGTCTGGGGCTCGCGATGATGGCCACCGAGGACGAGGAGCTGTACGACGAGCTCAAGGGCGTGCTCTTCAACGACAGCGCCGTCGCGGGCGAGGCGGCCGCGATCGGCATGGGACTGATCATGCTCGGCAGCGGCGACCAAAAGGCCATCGAGGAGATGCTCGGGTACGCGCACGACACGCAGCACGAGAAGATCATCCGCGGCCTCGCGCTCGCGCTCGGCATGACCATGTATGGGCGCGAGGAGGAGAGCGACGCGCTCGTCTCGACGCTCCTGCACGATGCGGACCCGATCCTTCGCTACGGCGCCATGTACACGATCGCCTTCGCCTTCGCGTGCTCGGGCTCCAACTCGGCGCTGCGCCGGCTGCTGCACGTGGCCGTCTCGGATGTGTCGGACGACGTGCGCCGCGCCGCCGTCACCGCGATCGGCTTTGTGCTCGCGGGCACTCCCGCACAGTGCCCGAAGGTGGTCAAGCTGCTCTCCGAGAGCTACAACCCGCACGTGCGATATGGCGCGACCCTCGCCGTTGGTATCTCGTGCGCGGGCACCTCCCTCAAAGAGGCGCTCGACCTGCTCCAACCCATGTTGACCGACCCGGTCGACTACGTGCGCCAGGGCGCGCTGATCGGGACCTCGATGGTGCTCATGCAGAACGCCGACCACTCGGAGGCGTCGCGGCTGACCGAGCACCGCAAGCTGCTCGCCAAGGTGATCGCCGACAAGCACGAGGACACCATGGCCAAATTTGGCGCCATCCTCGCCACCGGGCTGCTCGACGCGGGCGGTCGAAACTGCACAATCTCGTTGCTCTCGAAGACGTCGCACAAGGTGATGCCCGCCATCGTTGGCTGTGCCGTCTTCACCCACTTTTGGTTTTGGCACCCGCTGCTGCACTTTTTGAGCCTCGCGCTCACTCCAACGGCCGCGATTGGAGTGAACGCCTCGCTGCAGATGCCCACCTGGCGCTTCAAGTCGACGGCGGCGCCCTCGACATTCGCGTACCCGCCCAGCGGCCCCCCCCCGAAGGAGGAGGAGGTCAAGTTGGCCAAGGCAGTCCTCTCGACCACGAGCAAGAAGAAGAAGGAGGAGGCGGAGAAGGAGGCCGAGAAGGAGGCCGAGCGCAAGGCGCTCGAGGCGGGCAAGCGCAAGGCGGCGATGCTCGCCGCGCGCGACGCGACCCTCGCGACGCTCGCGGACCTCAAGAAGAGGCACGTCCTCTCTGTGGACCTATACCGACGCGTGCTCGGCCCGTATGCGACCAAGGCCGAGGAGGCGGCCGAGAAGGCAGACAAGGAGGCGAAGGCCAAGGAGGCCAAGGACGGTAAGAAGCCCAAGACGGAGGCGAAGCCCGCCGCGCCGAAGGCCGACGCGATGGAGACGGACGATGCGGACAAGCCCGCGCTCTCCGCGCTGTACGCCGCGCTGGTCGAGGTGCACTCAGAGGGCGTCATCAGCACCGCGACGCTCATGGCCGCGTTCGCGCACAAGCTGCCCCTCATGGAAGGAGAGGAAGACCCGATGCCCAAGCTCGAGTATGAGGTGCTCGAGAACCCTGCGCGCGTGCTGCGCGCGCAGGAGAGGCTCATTACGGCGCTCCCAGGCTCGCGCTACGTGCCCATCTCGGCGGGGCGCAAGGCGGGCATCGTGCTGCTCAAGGACACGACGCCCTCCGAGGCCGAAGATCTTCTCACGGCGACCACGCTGCAGCCGGCGGGGGGGGCCGCGGCGGATGAGGAGGAGCCTGAGCCTCCTGCGCCCTTCGAGTTCCTCGGATGAGACGGGAGTACCACTGAGTCCCGTGCACTTGCGGGAGGGGAGTGGCGTGTCGCGCGCGCGGCGTGTCGTGAGCGCGCGCGCGCGAGCACGCGCAACGGAGTTTGTTGCCGCGACGGGCAGCAAAGTAGGGTGGCAGCGCAGGGGTGGGCAGCATGCAGCGGGCTCAGTGGTTGTTGGCGCCTCGCACGAGACGGCGCGCGATGCTGTGCCCGAGCGGTAGTGGCGGTGAGCATACAGGGCGCGCGAGCGCGATCAGGGATACGCGATGCCCGTCCAGCGACGTACTCGAAGCGGGCGCAGGCGGGGTGCTGGACCTCGTGTGGAGGGACCAAGGGGTGACCTTTGACTGTGTGACACCGTCTGTCGGTCATTGTCTCTGTATGTGTGTTACATGTATCTGCACGGTGCTGGATGAAAACGTGCGGTGTTTGGCAGGACCGCATGGCGCAAAGCGGCGGCTTCCGGGTACGGGGGCGATGCCGTTAGCACGCGGCCACTCCCGATGGAATCGGCCGCCCTCGAAGCCGTCCGCGGTCCATGCCGCGGCGCCGCCGGGGCCGCGACGCACCCCGCCGGTCGGCGCGCTCGAGCTGCTGCGTCGAGCCTCGGGTCGTCGTCCCCTCGAAGCTTCCACCAGGGCTCTCGATCGGCTTGTCGAGGCCGCAGTCAACGACACTTCGTGACCGTGCTCCATGCAACGGCACTTTTTGCATGCATTCTGGCGTGGCCGGTTCGAAGTTTTGTTACATGTACATAATGAAACACCTGGATTTACGACATGCGGTGCGCAGCATTGTGGACGACATGATTCTTGTGGAGGACGCAGCAATGTGGGCAGGTGCCGCCGTAGCGGCCGACGCCGCCGTAGCGGCGTGGTCAAGTCTGGAGGCCACGGCTAGCGAGTGCGACGACGTGGTACGGAGCTGTGACGATGTGATGCGGTCTTTACGCGGAAATGAAGGCTGCGCCTGGGAAGATGCGGAAGTTTGGGTGGTTGTGGACGACATGACACGCGGCATTATGGAGCACGCTGCAATGTGGGTGGGAGCCTCCGTAGCGGCGGGGTTGAGTCAGGATGCCACAGCTGGCAAGTGTGACGGCGTGGCACGGAGCTGTTACGGCGTGATGCGGACTAGCTGCGCCTGTGAAGACGAGTGCACCAACGCAAGCCTGGGCCAGGCAGTGCCTGCACTTTCTGAAGCGCCAACCCTCACAGCGGTGGCCGATTCCGCCTCCCTCGAGCTGTACGCCGCCGCCCCGCCGAGTCCTGAGCCTGGTCAGCGCGCACATCTGCGCTCGTTGCTTATGTTAGCTCGGCTGCCCAGAGTGAGCAGACTTGTCGACAGTCAACGACATAGTCAGCGAGATCGTCAGCGAGATCGTCAGCGAGATAGTCCAGTCAGCGAGCAGGCGGATACCGAAGCTCGCTGCGCACCGGGTGCAGCCAATGATGAGCCCTCTAGTTGTCAACAATACGAAGCTCAGGATACTCGTGCCTCGACGCCCCGATACGAAGCTTCGGCATTGCAGCAGCGGAGCAGCCCGCAGCTTCCTCAACGACCGGTCCCGGTGAGGGTACAGGGACCAGGACCGGTGCGTCCTCCCACGCCGGTGCAACGTAGCCCCCCCTGCTCGCAGCCACGTGTCCTCCCAGTCCCGCATCCAGATCTCTCCTGCGGCACGTGCGATAACCTCCTGAAGAACCTTCGGCCTGCCTCCTCCGAAGCCGGCATGCGAGAGCACGAGGCGGTCCTGGCCAAGCAGTTGCGTAAGCAGCAGCGAAGGCTCGAGCCGGAAATGGGGGCGCAGGTATCGGCGGCTGCACGATCATCACAGGCAAAAGATGCAAAGGCCGAGCGGCTGCAAGAGCAGCGGCGGCAGCACTCCGGTACTCTCTTTGCACGATCAGCCCCCACCCTTCCAGCAGCGCATCGGCCAGGCTTGCAAATAGGCGCTACCTACACGTCGCACGAGCTGCTCGATGCTATCCTATACAAGCCAGCTTTAATCCCAAAGGGTTCCACAGCACTCATCCCAAAGGGTTCCAAAGCACTCATCCCAAAGGGTTCCACCACCACTCGACGTCCCACAAGTCGCACCCGGCATGGCGCCCTGGCTGGACAGCACCGATCGGCTCCACTGCTGACCCTCGAGCCAGCTGCGATCCCATGGGAAGGCCGGCTGGCAGGCCGCGCAGAGAGCGACCTGCTCGTGTGGCCGCCTTGCGCGCCCCATCGACCTCGCTCTCATCGATGCTTTGGGGTAGTGCACCCTAGTGCACCCCAATATGGGACTAGCACCAGCACTGCGAGCTCAGGACGGCAGCATCGACAGCCCCCCCCAGCACTCTCCCGTACTGGCCCTTCCTTCCTCGATCCATACGACCAATGCACCCGTTACGGGTACATTGACCAGTTCCGGAAGATCGGTGAGAGTAGCTCGAGTATCGAAAGCAGACGCATCGGCTAAGCGCATAGCCTAGCATAGCCATCCCATAGTTCCCATCATGGGAGGGAGAGGCCCCACGCGGAATCAGCGCGGAACTGGTCGTCACACGACAGCCCGGGCCGCAAAGGAGTGGGGTCGCTTTTAGTTGTGCCACCCCGCGCATCGCATACACAGGACCTAGCGCTCCGCGTACGGTATCTACGAAGTCACTAACGTAGCTCGTAGGGATAGAGAAACAACTCTCTACGCCGCATGTCGCAACCATGGCACGGTCGCCAGGCGGGAGCCGGGAGGCGCAAACCGTATTAACCCGCCGGCCGTTCGGTTTGTCGGAGGACTTCTCCACATCCGATCAGACACGCGCGGCCAACCCAAAGAACAAATACACCCCCTCACAAAACACGCCGCACAAATTCACACTCCCCTATCGCGAACATCAATCCCAGAGGTCACGAAGGCCGCGTATACGTGTAGCATTCATCGAACCATGAAGAATGCAGCCATCGCTCGCAACAATGTACCAGCGCGACGCTCCCCCTTTTTGCATGCACCCTTGCACAGGAGGCTCTTACAGCATGTGCTCACCACGCCATTACCGACGTTGGTGACTTCACAGGCGAGCGGAGCGATCCTGATGTGAAGACTGCGTTCGTGCCCACACCTGTGATCACCTCTACGTCGGCCTTGATCAGGATGGTGTCAAAATCGCCCGACTTGTTGCGGTATGGTGTATAGGATCCCGGTCCGATGAGAGCACCAGTGGTGCAGTCGTCGCCCGTGCCATCGAGATGGTCGGATGTGAACTTGGTGCCTCGGCCGAACTTCGAGATCTTGCCCTTGTTGCCGCCGAAGTCCTGCGTCTCGAACTTGACGTCGTACGCGTTCGGCGCAGGATTGGTCTTGGCGTGGGGAGCGGCC
>Ga0164295_10004276_pt1 | contig 11348 bp, 10 predicted proteins | sample GEODES006metaG_FD_111798 | JGI IMG/M metagenome (GOLD analysis project Ga0164295, IMG submission 111798) | Oligotrophic lake water microbial communities from Sparkling Lake, Wisconsin, USA - GEODES006 metaG | ecosystem: Environmental > Aquatic > Freshwater > Lake | place: USA: Sparkling Lake...
CATCTGGCGACTTCGTTCTCTGGAGTTTTCCGAATGCCGGAAACCCGCAAAAGGTTCAGCGTTGGCCAATTGAATGGGCAGCAGCATTACGCGCCATGATCGCAAAGGGTCCAGAACTATTGCTCCCCGCCCATGGGTTACCTATTGCTGGCAAAGAACGAATCACGCGAGTGCTTGATGAGATTGCCACAGCATTAGAAGATCTTGTGCGTGACGTTGTCTCCATGATGAATGCAGGCGAGACCCTGAACACCATCATCCACACAGTGCGCGTGCCTGAAGCAACGCTCGGCAAGCCATACCTTCGTCCAACATATGACGAACCAGAGTTTGTTGTCAGAAACATCTGGCGCTTGTTCGGAGGCTGGTGGGACGGTGCGCCATCACGACTAAAACCTTCGCCTGACGAAGTACTTTCAGTTGAGCTTGCATCGCTTGCTGGTGGCGCAGATGTCCTCATGCGTCGCGCTACTGAACTTGCAGCATCAGGAGATCTTCGCCTTGCATGCCATCTTGCAGACTTTGCAGGTTGGGCTGCGCCAGACGACCCAGAAATTCACCACATGCGCGCCGATATTTACGAAGTGCGTCGTAAGAGTGAAGTATCCCTGATGTCAAAGGGAATCTTTAAAGGTGCGGCACGTGAGTCGGAAAAAATCATTAAGGCAGCACTTGGTGAAAAGTGATTACGACACCGTAATCATGACCAAGGCGACTGCAGCCAACACAAGCCCTATGACTTGAGGTCGGTGGATCTTTTCTTTGTCTAAGCCAACGGCCAACATCAACGTACTTGCCGGATAAAACGAGTTAATCGTTGCCACGATCGACATAAGCCCATGACGCACAGCCAACAAGTAGATGGCATTTGCCGCTGTGTCAAGAATTCCAGAACCTGCAACAAACCTCAATTGTGGTCGAGCAGCAGACGGCTTGTTTTTCGTGAAGTACATCACCACGAACATAAACGGAACAGACGTAACACGCATTGCAAGAACTGGCCACAACCCTGAGTTGTCACTTGTATGACCCAGAATCACAAAAAGTGAACCAAACACACTTCCGGCACCAAATGCCATGACAAAGACTTTGCGGGGTGCTCTTCGCTGATTGGGTCCGAGAATGTCACTAATTAATGCAATTGCAACAAGTGCTAATGGAATACCGCACAACGACAAAACACTCGGGCGCTCCCCTAATGACAATCCCACAATGACCGGCACTGCAGTTGCTGTCACGGCCGACACTGGTGCAACGACGGTCATGAATCCGCTTCCCATTGCTTTGTAGAACGCGAGAAGACCAGAAGCTCCAGCTATTCCACCAACTCCGCCCCAGAACCAATCTGTCGCCGGAGGCGTAGGCACACCCGATGCAAGAACGATGATAACAAGAACAATAAGTCCACAGGCCTGGCCGATGGCTGTAACAACGATTGGTGAAACAGTGCGACTGGCTCGGCCACCTGAATAATCAGCGACTCCATAAACGGCGGCTGCACAAAGAGCCAGCACAATTTCCATTACAAACGGTTCCGTTCATTTAAATGCGCCAAAAAAGGCATAAAGAAATACATCTAGTGGGCGCGACGGGGCTCGAACCCGGGACCCCCACCATGTCATGGTGGTGCTCTACCAACTGAGCTACACGCCCTCAAAAGGTATGTCCACTTTATCAGGGGGTCAGGCGGAGACTCACTTCGTTTCCCAATAAACGGCCGCGGCGCGTAAGGACAATGCGCTCTCCCACCACTTCCACCAAGCCTTCCAGGGCTTCAACGTCAAGTGTTCCTAGCGGGACCCCATCACGAGTGCGTAAGGATAATTCCAACGCTTCTCTGGCCCGAGTTGGCTCATCCAGAACTTCGTCAGACGCTTCAACGGTTTCGTTATTCGCTACACAATCGATGTAACGATCAGGAGTGCGAACGTTCCACCAACGCCTGCCGTTGTGATGAGAATGAGCAGCGCAGCCGAACCCTGTGTAATTACCTTGCGACCAATACACCTTGTTGTGTCGACACTCATGACCTACAAGTGCCCAGTTACTGATTTCGTAATTCATCAGACCACCTGCTGAAAACAAATCATCGGCAAGAACATACTTGTCGGCTTGATCATCGTCGTCTGGGTGTCGGCTTGGATCTTCTGCTAGCGGAGTGCCGGCTTCCACAGTTAATCCGTATGCAGAAATGTGAGTTGGTTGTAATGCCATTGTCTGTTCCACAGTGATGCGCCAGTCGTCAACAGATTCACCGTGAACGCCGTAAATCAAGTCAAGGTTTATGGATGTGATTCCACCAGCGCGAGCGGCTGCAATGGCTTTGACAACATTCGCGGGGTCATGTGTACGCCCCAATGACTGCAACACGTGATCAACCATGGACTGCACACCCATACTGATGCGATTCACGCCTGCAGCGGCGTAGATATTCATCATTTCTACAGTCACGTCATCAGGGTTACATTCAACTGTGATTTCAGCATTCGAGGTAACCGGAATTGCCGAAACTATTGATGCAAGTAATTCGGGGGCAAGCCGCGTTGGAGTTCCGCCACCAAAAAATACGGTGTCCGCAACTGGCATTCCTTTTTCTACAGCTCGTGCAATGTCAGCAATGACCGCGTCAACATACGCGACCATGAGATGATCTCGGTCAGTCCATGTTGCAAATGCGCAGTAATCACAGCGATGGCGACAGAACGGGATGTGAACGTAGACCCCGAACTCAGACATAATGCGTTCCTACGCTGCCGGTGGCACAAACAAGAGGCCAAGTTCAGAGAGCTTGTCTCCTACTTGATCAACTGGCACATCAAGCATTACTGCGATTGCACGAGTGTCATGAGCACGAACAGTGATGACTTTGCCGTTGAAGTCTTGGCGTTGCACTTGAATCATTCGTAAGAAACGCTCGAGCATTTCAAACTGTGTTCCACCCATTGTTGAAAGACGGGCGACATCAATACGCAATTTGCGTGGAGCCCCGTCATTCGCTCCGCCATCGTCAATGCGCTGTGTATCGCGGGGCAACAACTGGTCAATCGTGATGCCATAGAAGCGGGCAAGGCGCTCAAGTCGCGGAACTGAGATTGCTCGCTCTCCGCGTTCGTAGGCACCAAGCACTGAGGCCTTGAATTCGCTATCGCTCTTGTCTTCAACGTCAGACAAAGACCATTGTTTCTGTTGCCGTATACGGCGCAAACGTTCTCCGACTAGTCGGGTAAAGGGAGAATCTTCCAGGAGTTCGTCATCGGTATAAGAAGCCATATCACCACCCAGTGTGGTGCATACAACGCCGCAAGTGTGCGACCGTCGCTACTTTCTATGAAAATGCGGATTTGATACGGGAAAAGATGCCCTTATCGGCTGAGGCCACTTCGTCGCCTGAAATCTCTGCCAAGCGTCGATACAACGACTCTTGTTCGTCGTTGAGTTGCGAGGGAACAACTACAGACACCCGAACGCGCAGGTGTCCACGGCCACGACCATTTAGGTGGGTGACACCACGACCCTTTGCAACGAACTCATGACCATGTTGCGTACCAGCCGGGACAACGAGGTCGAGATCTCCGTCGAGTGCCTCTAGAACCTGGTGCACGCCAAGTGCTGCCTGTGACACCGTCAATGGAAGTACGCAAATAAGGTCATCTTCTTCGCGTGCAAAACGTGCATGTTGGGCAACAGCGACATGCACATACAAATCGCCAGCGTCTCCTCCGCGCGGACCAGCAGCACCGCGACCAGTGAGACGCATTGTTTGTCCGGAGTTGATTCCACCAGGAACATCAACGGTGTACGACTCACGAGATGAAACCCGACCTTCACCTGAACACTTGGAACATGGAGTGACAACAACAGTGCCCATGCCACCACAACGACCACATGCACCAGTAGTGACCATTTGACCAAGCATGCTTTGACGAACACGACGTACTTGGCCTGCTCCGCCACATTCAGTACAGGTGACAGGTTGTGTGCCAGACCCTGCACCAGAACCAGAACAGTCGGTGCACGCAATTGCAGTGTTCACATCAACTGTGACCTGGGTGCCGAACATGACTGCCATGAGATCTACGCGAGCTGTGACCTCAAGGTCTTGTCCACGCGGCGGACCAGCTTGACGACGCACGCCGCCACCACCGCCGAAGAATGCTTCAAAGATGTCACCAAAACCACCACCGCCGAAAGGGTCTGACCCACCGCCTGAACCAGCACCGGAGATACCAGCATCACCAAAGCGGTCGTACCGGCTGCGAGTTTCAGGATCTGACAACACTTCATATGCATGACTGACTTGTTTGAACATGTCTTCTGCTTCAGGGTCATCTGGGTTTGCGTCTGGGTGCAGCTCGCGTGCGCGTTTTCTGTACGCACGTTTGATTTCATCAGCACCTGCAGTGCGATCTACTTCTAACAGTTGGTAAAAATCGGCGCTCATAGCGTTCCTTCTGCAATATGGCGGCCCAACTGGGCGCTCACTACTTCGACTGTTGTTAGTGCTTGCGGATAATTCATGCGGGTTGGACCAAGGACACCTACGGTACCGATGACTTCGCCGTCAGCAAACACGGGAGACACCACGACAGAACAGGACACAAGCGGTTCAACGCCATGCTCAGCACCAATCGCAACGGATAGCCCACGGTCAAGCATGTCTTGCAACAGTGTCACCACTACGAACTGTTGCTCGATAGTGGACAACACATCACGCACAACATCTACCGCATCAAATGCATTAGCCATTGAGGAAGCACCGCCCACAAATACTGGCGCTTCATTACGGTGGCGTGACAAAACATTGATTGTTGCAAAGCACACGGCATCAACATGAGCATCATTTGTTGACGACACCGTAGTGATGTCTCCTAACGAATGACCGACAAGGGTTCGCGATAAATGAGAAACAGCATCCGAGATGTGTTGGTCAGTGATGTCTTCAGACATTTGAATCGTGTCGTTTTCCACATTGTGATTCGACAACACCACAACCACTGTTGCCGTGCGAGACGTGACGCGACTGATATGAACAGCACGAACGATGGTTGTATCTGCTTCAGGCCCCACGATGACTGCTGTTTGGTGAGTGATGTCTGCAAGAAGTGTGGTTGTGTGGCGCAACAGATCTTCCAGCCGACCATGCGTGGCCTTAAAGAAATCTCCTACTTGGGTTGCATCATCAGATGCCAATACTCCGGCTGTTGAGATCGAGTCAACGAAGTGCCTGTACCCCTTATCAGTGGGAATACGACCAGCAGAAGTATGTGGCTGAGCCAAATAGCCCTCCTGTTCGAGAACAACCATTTCGTTGCGCACCGTGGCAGAAGAAACCATTACTGATGATTTCTGTGCAATGTGGGTTGAACCAACTGGTTGCCCAGTGGCCACATATTCCTGGACGACGGCCCGAAGGATGGCGGTTTTGCGTTCGTCGAGCATGGTCCTACAAATTTACTTTCCGCTGACCGATTTGTAACGGGCAAGTGCTTCAATTCGCTCGACAGCGTGATCCACCATGGGCTCTGGATACCCCGATGGCGCCAAAAGACCCAACGTTGACGGTTCGTGAATTGATGCATTATCAAGATCAGCTAGTTCAGGAATCCAACGTCGAAGGTATGTACCTGTTGGGTCAAACTTTGCGCTCTGCGACGTTGGGTTAAACACCCTAAAGAAAGGTGCGGCGTCAGTTCCGGTTCCGGCAGTCCATTGCCAGCCATGATTGTTTGACGCAATATCGCCGTCTACTAAATGCTGCATGAAAAAGCGTGCGCCCCATTGCCACGGCAGATGCAGGTCTTTCACTAGGAAGCTCGCAACAATCATTCGTACTCGGTTATGCATGATGCCGGTATTCAACATCTGACGAATGCCCGCGTCAACTACGGGATACCCCGTTTGTGCCGCGCAGAACTTTTCAAACCGGGCATGTGCTGCAGCATCCGTGTCACGAGGCAACACGTTCATCTTTTCTTGAAGGTTTTCCCACATAGTGCGCGGCTGGTGAAACAAAACATCTGCATAGAACTCACGCCATGCAAGTTCACGTCGATAATGATCAGCACCCGATGTTCCATTCAACCGAGCAATAAGTTGACGCGGATGCACGACACCGAAACGAAGGTACGGCGACATCAATGATGTGCCATCAACACCTGGGTTATTGCGTTCCTCTTGGTACGCATCAAGTCGTGGAGACCACTCATCCCACCTGCGCCATGCGGCCGCTTCGCCAGCTTCTGGCAAGTTCAATGCTGACGAATCGAAGTCGGGATAACCCTGAGAATGACTCACCGCATCGGCATAAGAAATAGGCGCATTGACTGCGCTAGAAAAATCGACTAACGACCACCGACGATAAAACGGCGTGAACACTTTTAATGGTGTGCCATCGTCTTTCAATACGGTGCCTGGGTTCACGCAGTAGGGAGAATCTGATTCAACCAACGTCGCATCAACCTGTCTCAGTGCCTCGCGAACACCCTGGTCGCGTACTTGACCATAGGGAGCAAAGTCGGATGCAATATGAACGTTGCGAGCATCAACTTCTTTGGCCATCTGTGGAACTTCTACAGCAGGGTCGCCATAACGCAGAACTAACTTCCCGCCGGTCGCGGCATCGAGCGACCGAAGGGTGTCAAACATAAATGTGCGCCGCGCTAACCCGGCTCTATCAAACCGAGGGTCCACCACGAACAACGGCACAACATCGCCATCGATGGCAGCTGACTGCAGTGCCTTGTTATCGGCCACTCGCATATCGCGTCGTATCCACCAGATTGATGTACTCATCGGTCCTTCCACAACATCGGAACAAACAATAAGGTCAGTATTCCGCCATACGCAATGGACCACTCAATACCAATGTTGTCGCCAATCCAGCCTGTGATTGGACCACCGATGGGTGTCGAACCAAGAAAGGCCACAGCGACTAACGCCAACATGCGACTGCGCATCTCTGGGGCCGTGTTCTGTTGACTCAATCCATTCATTGATGCAACAAGGCCAGTTCCACCAAAGCCAAGAGGAAGACACAACAGACACGCAACAAGGAAGTTTGGAGCCCACGCAATTGCGATACACGAGACGCCGTTAATTGTGACGAGTGTTGCGTACCACTTCATTGTGATTCGAGTAAACCGAGCTGTGCCTAATGCACCAAAGACACTGCCGATACTGACGCATGTCAACAGAATCGGATACCCGCTGGCCTGATGCCAACGTACGTCACTTAACTTTGGCATTACGACGCTGTAGTTGAACGCAAACGTACTGACCACTGTGAACACAATGAATGCACGGCGCAACATGGGGTCACGCCACACAAACGCCAGACCTTCGCGGACTGGCTTTCCTCCGCGCGCTGCAGACGTAGCAGGCAACATCTTTGTCTTATCAATCATTAGCAACGAACCGAGAACGAAAAGGTATGAGCTTGCATTCAACGCAAATAGCCACGCCGTGCCAAGTGGCCCGATGAGTACGGCAGCCAAGGCAGGGCCAAAAATACGAGAGCCAGTCATCACCGTGGTGTTCAGTGACATCGCGTTTGGAATCTCCGATGGTTCCACCAGTTCAGTGACCAAACCTCGGCGAGATGGATTATCGATAGCGCTCGCAATGCCTGTTCCAAACGACAAGAGATAAATCACTGGTAATGAAACATGGCCAGTGAATGTGACCACTGCCAAGACCACGGCTTGAACCCCTAAAAGTGATTGACACCAGAATGTGACACGACGGCGATTATGTCGATCCGCAAAACCGCCAGCCCATGCACCAAGCACCAACATGGGAACGAACTGAGCGAATGTATTGATTCCGGCATCAGTTGCCTTGTTGTTGATGGAATAAATCAACAAAGACATTGCAGTGAACTGCAGCCAGGTACCGACATTCGACAGCAAAAGGCCGAAGAAATAGATTCGGAGGTTTCGATGTCGGAGCGAAAGAAACATCGACGATCTGTCTGTCGCTAGTTGGGACATCAGTCGTCTAATTTCAACGCACTAATGAAAACATCGCCGGGTACTTCTACCCGACCGATGGCTTTCATCTTCTTCTTGCCTTCTTTTTGCTTTTCTAGCAATTTGCGCTTACGCGTAATGTCTCCGCCGTAACACTTCGCCAACACATCTTTGCGCTTCGCCTTCACAGTTTCACGTGCGATGACCTTGCCGCCTATTGCTGCCTGAATGGGCACATCAAACATTTGACGAGGAATTAACTCGCGTAGTTTTGCGCACATGCGGCGCCCGTAATCGAACGCTTTATCGCGATGCACAATTGTGCTGAAGGCATCTGCTGCAACTGCGTTAAGCAGCAAGTCAACTAGTACAAGGTCACTCTTGCGGTAACCATCAAGTTCGTAGTCAAGACTCGCGTACCCCTGTGTGCGACTCTTCATCTGATCAAAGAAGTCGACAACCACTTCAGCAAGCGGAATGAGATAGTGAAGTTCAACGCGTTCTGGCGACAAGTATTCAAGTTTCACCATTTCGCCGCGGCGTGACTGACACAGGTCCATCAATGTTCCGGTGTAGTCCTTTGGCGTGATGATGGACACCTTAAAGAATGGCTCTTCAATGAAGCTGATGTTCTGCATCGGGGGCAAGTCAGCAGGGTTTGCAACTTCAACGACCACGCCATCAGTTCGCGTGACGCGATATGCAACTGATGGAGCTGTAGCGATAAGGGCCAAGTTAAATTCACGCTCGAGACGCTCTTTCACGATCTCCATGTGTAAGAGCCCGAGGAAACCACAGCGGAAACCAAACCCGAGGGCACCGGAAGACTCCGGCTCATACGTAATTGACGCATCATTCAGCTTGAGCTTTTCGATGCTTTCGCGCAATGTTTCAAAGTCATCACCATCAATCGGGTACAAACCGCAGAACACCATTGCTTTCGGATCGCGATATCCCTCAAGAACTTCAGTAGCCGGATTCAAAGAGTTCGTCACTGTCTCACCACTACGGGCTTCAGCAACATCCTTAATTCCAGCAATGAGATAACCCACTTCGCCAGGCCCTAGTTCAGCAACCGGTGTTGGCACAGGCGCACGGGCACCAATTTCAATAACGTCGTGAGTTGCACGTGCTTGCATGAAGAACAAACGGCTTCCATTTGACAAGCGACCATTCATTACTCGAACACTGGAGACAACGCCGCGGTATTGGTCAAACTGGGAGTCAAAGATCAGAGCTTGCAACGGCGCATCAATGTCGCCAACCGGAGCAGGAATTCGTTCGGCGATTGCATCGAGAAGTTCAGGAACTCCTTCACCTGTCTTTGCTGAGATACGCAGAATTTCATCAGCAGGAATTCCGAGAATGTTTTCAATTTCTGCCGCATAGCGATCTGGGTCAGCTGCTGGCAAGTCAATCTTGTTCAGGGCCGCAACAATTTCGAGGTTGTGTTCAAGAGCGAGATAACAGTTGGCAAGAGTCTGTGCTTCAATTCCCTGAGCGGCGTCAACAACAAGCACAACGCCTTCACATGCGGCGAGCGAACGACTGACTTCGTATCCGAAGTCAACATGACCAGGGGTATCAATGAGGTGGAAGGTGTGGCCTTTCCATGGCACGCGCACGTTCTGGGCCTTGATGGTGATGCCCCGTTCACGCTCGAGATCCATTGAGTCGAGATACTGGGCTCGCATTTCACGGGCGTCGACTGCCCCGGTCAATTCAAGAATGCGGTCTGAAAGAGTGGACTTACCGTGATCAATATGGGCAATGATCGAGAAATTCCGAATTTTGGCAAGGTCCATGAGCAGAGGAAAGCCTACCTCTAGGCGGTTGGGGACGGGGGTGTGTGGCGATAGCCTTTCAAGCCATGGCAAATATTAAGAGCCAAAAAAAGCGCATTCTTACCAACGCAAAAGCTCAAGACCGCAACAAAGCAGTCAAGAGCGAATTGCGCACCCGTATTCGTACAGCGACAGCAAGTCTCGGCACACCTGAAGGTGAAGCCGATATTCGTCTTGCTATCAAACGAATCGATATGGCAGCAGCCAAGGGAATCATTCATCCCAACTCAGCTGCACGTCGCAAGAGTCGCCTTATGCGACAAGCAAACGCCGCCAAATAATCTGCTGCGGACTTTTACCGTTTAACAAACGAACGTTTCGCCGGCGCTCCGCCTAGGCGAGCTAGCCGAGCAACAAGCACTTCCATCACCAGTTCTGGCTCCCAGTCTTTGCCACCCCGCAGATCAAGGTCTGCCGTTGCAAGCAATGAAACTGCGCGAGAAATACCGGCACTGCCAAGTCGTTGATACTGCTCGAGCACTTTACGAGCCGTAAATTCTTTGCCACCCAGAATGGCGACAGCATCTGCGGCACTACGCACTCCCCTGCCGTCAATCTTCATCATTTGGGCATAACGGTTCGACAACAAGGCCAAGATCTGTAGTGGGTGAGATTCACCGGCGCTCATCATGCGATGCAACATGAGTAATGCTTTCTTGACATCAGCACCATCAATGGCGTCAGTGAGATCCCATGGGGCAACACTGCCTGCCTCGCCGAGAAACACTTCAATGTCTGACCTCGACAACTTTGCGCCTTCGCCATAAGCAGAAGTGAGAGTTGCGAGCAGACCTGCAAGCCGACCCTGATCGCCACCAAACCACGTGGCAATGAGTCGCGATGCATCTGCTGAATACAGAAAACCTGCTTCGATTAGACGAGCTTCCACCCATTCGATGCGATCTTTTTGATTGCTGACAACAGCGGCACCAATAGTTTCGGCTTTGACCCGTTTACAGGCATCAGCAATTGCTTTAGGAATTCGACCCGTAACCGTGATGATGAAATCAACTTCAAAGATCACTGCATCAATTGCGGCAACCAACGTGTCAGCAAATACGCCTTCGAGATCTTGCAAATGTCGCAATACAACAACTTTGCTCTCCATGAACAGCGACATTGTGGCGAGAGCATCAACGACAGGAGCAATTGTGAAATTGCTTTCCGAACAATCAAAATCATCGACCATCATGGACCTATCCGCGTCGCCAACCAGGCGGTCGACGAGCGATGAGAGTTCTAGCCCGATGAGTATTTCATCGCCAGAAATTAGGTACACAGCCACGCGTACTACCTTGCCACATCAGTGCGTCACACCCCTGTTTGTCGCCACCGATGCCAGATTCCGCCAGCCACGCATACCCACAAGCCGACATTCAGTAAGCCATGAGGAGACACTTCTGAACAGAACCGAGCAACCCCAGCCACCCATGCAACAGGGACCGTCATAGCCCACGACACCAGTGGCACAAGTGGTGTCATCACGCTTGCAAGAAGCGCAAGGGGAAGGCCCACCATCATCACCATTCCCGCAACC
>Ga0164295_10004277_pt1 | contig 11346 bp, 10 predicted proteins | sample GEODES006metaG_FD_111798 | JGI IMG/M metagenome (GOLD analysis project Ga0164295, IMG submission 111798) | Oligotrophic lake water microbial communities from Sparkling Lake, Wisconsin, USA - GEODES006 metaG | ecosystem: Environmental > Aquatic > Freshwater > Lake | place: USA: Sparkling Lake...
CTTTTCCGTTCTTACATATTGCAGCCATTAAACCATTCCAAGCAATTTCACCATTCTTGCTACAACTTGCACCAAGTTGTCCCAACTTAAATCCAGTGTTCTGAGTATTTCCGCCGCCACCGGAACCAGCTCCTCCACCGGAACCGCCACCACCGGTTCCTGCGCCTCCACCAGAACCTTGCTGACTCTGCGGACGCCATGAACTCTTTCCATCTCCACCTTTTGTGCAGTAAAGAATGTTTCCATTTGCATCTTTTGCGGGCGCACTTCCTTCAGTGCAAAGAAAACCCTCAGAGACTGTCTTTCCTGCAGCTGGCTTTGCAATTGGTACGCCTGCATCCCAGACCAGAGATTTACCCTTTTTAACGCAGGTAAATGTTTTTCCAGAATATGTCACCTTTTGTTTTGCAGTGGAGCACTTTGTCCCAGCTTTCGGGTTTGCAGCCTGTGCAAATCCAATTCCGACAAGCGAAAGTGAGGCAGTAAGGACAAGGGCAATCATTTTTCTCATCCCGATAAATTACCACCTGGGGTAAAACTTGAAAATAGAGGAAATGTTATTAATAGATGAATTTAGCCGGCTGAGGGAGAATTCAAAATAACACAGTGCTAACTTGCCACTTATGACCCGTTTACCTGAAAAACGGGGAATTTCCCAGGTTGAAGAGGATAAATCCCTCATCCTCCGCCAGAACTCTGCCTAAAAGTTAGATCTCTACGCCGATGTATTTCGTCTCCAGGAATTCGTGAATACCATCAAAGCCACCTTCGCGGCCAAGACCGGATTGCTTAACTCCCCCGAATGGCGCAGCCGGATCTGAAATCATGCCGCGATTGATCGCAACCATTCCAGATTCGATCGCCTCAGATATCTGGATCGCACGCTTTAGATCTTGCGAATAAACATAACTAATTAGACCGAAATCTGTGCTGTTCGCCAATTCAATTGCTTCTGCATCGGTATCGAACACAACAATTGGGGCAACTGGGCCGAAGACTTCATGGTTCAAGATTTCGGCTTTTTTATCAACTTCTAGAACTGTCGCAGGATAGAAAGCACCTGGGCCATCCGGAGTCTTGCCGCCAGTTAAAACCTTTGCGCCAGCTTTGATTGAGTTATCAACTAACTCGGCGATCTTGTTGCGCTCTTTAACCGAAACGCTCGCACCAAGCTGCACACCAGCATCGCGACCGCGTCCCATAACAAATGCGCCCATTGCAGCGGCAAACTTTTCCATAAATTCTTTAGCAACTGGGCGTTGCACATAAACGCGGTTTGCAGCAGTACAGGCAGCGCCGCCATTGCGCATCTTGGCCAGCATTAAACCTTTAACTGCTTCATCAATATTGGCATCATCCATAACAACAAATGGCGCATTCCCGCCGAGTTCCATTGAGCAACGAATCACGTTATCTGCGGCTTCTTTCAAGATGATGCGTCCGACTTCAGTTGATCCAGTAAATGAAAGATTCTTAACTCTTCTGTCGTGCAACATTTTTGCAATTGCTGGGCCAGTAGGTGTTGGCAGAATTAAATTGACAACGCCTTTGGGAACTCCGGCGCGATCCAGAATGTCAACAATTGCGAGCGCAGTTAGTGGTGTTTCACCTGCCGGTTTTAAAATCATGGTGCAGCCCGCGGCAATTGCAGGACCAATCTTGCGCGTTGCCATACCGGCTGGGAAATTCCAAGGAGTTATTAAAAGTGAGAGGCCAACGGGTTGATGAGTTACAAGAATTCGCTTGTCGCCACTTGGTGACATACGAAAATCGCCAGTTATACGTACTGCTTCTTCAGAGAACCAACGGAAAAATTCAGCAGCATATGCAACTTCGCCCTTTGCATCGGGCAGGGCCTTGCCATTTTCTTTAGAAATTAGTTCGGCTAAATAATCTGCCTCTTGTGTCATTAACTCAAATGCTTTGCGCAGAATTTCACCACGTACGCGAGGTGCCGTTTTAGCCCAGGCAGGTGCGGCTCGATCGGCGGCGGCTAGGGCGGCTTCAATTTCAGCATCACCGGCGGTGGCAACTTTGGCGATTACCGAGCCGTCACTTGGATCAATTACATCCAAAGTCGCGTTTCCATCGACCCATTGACCATCTATATATAACTGAGTGCGCATAAGATGAGCATACTGAACAGGTAATTAAACGCGCCAGCCGCGGTAACTGAAGGAGTTTGTGTGCCAAAGTCATGGACAGATGGTGCGCCGCAGCCTGTTGCAATGCAGGAACATGCGCACCTGAGCGATCCGCTTAGCTACAAAATCAAGCGGGCCTTTCTGGGCGGTGCGCTAAATAGACACTCTTTAGGCCACCAACGTTTATCAAAGCGTTACGCACTTGGAATTCTTTCATCTGACTGTATTTCATCTTCTGCTTACGGCAGTGAACAAATTCTGATCGCGCTATTGCCAGCATTTGGTCTTGCTGCCTTTGCAATATTGATGCCAATGACGGCAGTCGTATTAGCAATTTTAGTTTTAATCACACTTTCTTATCGCAACGTTATTGATGTTTACACAAAAACAGGTGGCGCATACATAGTCTCGCGCGATAACTTTGGGCCAATTACTGCTCAAATCGCTGCCGTTGCGCTAATACTTGATTACATCGTCACGCTTGCAATTCAATCAGCAGCTGGAGTCGCTGCGATTATTTCTACTTTCCCATCTTTATCGCCGTGGAAGATGCCTATGATTTTTGCGGTAATCATTCTCTTAACTTACGGAAACCTGCGCGGCGTTAAAGAAGCCGGAAAAGCTTTTGCATTTCCAACTTACTTCTTCATCGGTTGTATGTTGATTGTTTTCGGAATGGGATTCTGGCGCTTATCACAGGGAACTTTGCCAACTCTTGCTACTGATCTTCCTGGTGCAGTCGAGCTTGGGCAAGAACAAGGTTTGCTCACAGGTGCTGCAATATTTATTCTGCTTCGCGCATTCGCAAATGGTGGATCTTCACTCACCGGTCTAGAAGCTATTTCAGATGGTGTAGCGCTATTTAAAACTCCGGAACACGTAAACGCAAGACGCACCCTGGTAATCATGAGCTGCTTACTTGGCACGTTAGTTCTGGGCGTTTCATACTTTGCACATCACATCCAAGCGATGCCATATGAATCCGGAACACCGACTGTAATTTCACAGATTGCCAAGGCGGCCGTAGGTGAAGGTGCTTTCGGAACGTTTATGTTTATTATGGTTCAGCTAGCGACAATGCTTATTCTCTTTGCTGGTGCAAACACCACTTACAGCGCATTTCCACTGCTCTGTAACTTCGTAGCAAATGATGGTTACTTGCCTCGCCAATTAACTAAGCGTGGTCACCGATTAGCCTTCTCAAACGGAATTCTCTTACTCGCTGGTGGCGGTTTGTTGCTAGTAATTATTACTGCGGGTTCTGTTGAACATCTCGTTGCCTTCTATGCACTCGGCGTCTTTACCGGATTTACCCTCGCCGGTTTTGGTATGACTAAATATTCTTTGCGAACAAAGCCAAAAGGTTGGCGAGTTAAGGTCGTAATCAATGCCGCTGCTGGATCTGTATCCCTTGCAATCGTCATAATCTTCTCGATTGTAAAATTTACTGAAGGTGCCTGGTTGGTTCTGGTAACGGCTCCGATTATGGTTATAAGTTTCTTGCGCTTGCGTCGTCAATACACACGCGAACAGGAAGCTTTGCTGGTCCGTCAAGAACAAGAGCGGGCAACAACGATTGTTCGCCATAACGTCACAGTCTTGGTCGATAACGTGGATCTAGCGACTGTCGGTGCTATTCGCTACGCGAGAAGTTTAAAGCCTCGTAATTTGAGCGCGGTTCACTTCGTAATCGATGATCGCAGAGCAGAAGCAATTAAGGATGCATGGGCAAAATCTGATGCCCTCGATGATGTAACTCTAGAATTAATTGATTGTCCTGATCGCCGGTTAGCGAATGCAGCCCTTGATTACGCAATCCGCATGACAGAGAAAAATGATGTCGAATTAACTCTTCTTCTTCCACGACGCGCTTATTCCGGTTTCCTAGGTCGCTTGCTTCACGATCAAACCGCTGAAGAAATTGCTGCCCCAATTTCGCAGTTACAACGGGTGGTCGCAACCATTGTTCCCTTTGACGTAGATCGCATAACTTCTGGATCGCAATTGACTGTGCAGCCGCAGTCCGTTGCCACAAAAACTTCTGTTTCAACACCAGTTGCATTTAAGCCGGTTAAAGATGTAATCAAGCCAACTGAACCGATTAGCCATTACGCCGAAGATTTAACGCCGATTGGAAAGATTCAATGGCGCCAGCGTGCGCAGGTTCAAGGTCAAGTTACTGCGATAAAGAGTGCTGCAAAAGGTGCCGCGCCACTTTTGCAGGTTGAAGTCTGGGATCAATCCGGTGGAGTAACACTTCATTTCTTAGGCAGACGCGAGATTGCGGGCTTGGAAGTCGGTGCTCAAATTCGCGCAGAAGGAATGGTTGGCGAAGAAGAAGGTGTGCTCACTATCTTGAATCCTTCTTACCAGCTGCTTGTTTAATTAACGCTGACCTTCAAAGAAATCGGTTAACAATTTTGCGCATTCGCTTTCGCGAATTCCTGCTGTCACATTTATTTTATGAAGTGCGCGTGGGTCGCGAATAACGTCCCAAACTGAGCCAACTGCGCCAGCTTTTTCATCCCAAGCCCCAAATATCAGATTCGAAATACGTGATTGTGCGATTGCGCCCGCGCACATTGCGCATGGTTCTAATGTGACTATGAGCGTGCAACCATCTAGGCGTGAATTTTCTATATTAGATGCGGCGCTACGAATCGCCACAATTTCGGCATGCGCTGTCGGATCGTTGTTGGCTTCACGTTCATTTGATCCTTGCCCGATTATTTCACCATCTTTATTTACAACAATTGCTCCTACTGGAACATCTCCGGTAGCTATTGCCTGGCGTGCGATTTCGATCGCTTGATCCATAAGCGATTCTGCTGACTTAATAGAAATTCTTAGAGCTCCAATAATTCTGAAAATTGTTCTGCAAATCCTAAACGACTAGCGATTGCTTCGAGTTGTTCATCTGGGAAAAGTTCTGCGTCATCGCAGAGTGCGGAAAGTTCCATCTGATTAACACCTAAGTCAGCCAAAATATCTAAGTGTCCTACTGGAAGCGGTTCATCATCTTCTTCTGGAGAATCAAGATCACATAATTCCAAAAAGTCTGCAGCAACTTCGTAATCTACGGCGCAAGTTACATCGCTTAAAAACATGCTGATGTGCGAACCTAGGACTCTAATCACCATAAAGAATTCTTCATCAATTGCTAAAAGTGCGATTGCGCCGCCGTTTGTTTGTTGTGACTTAAGTCGATCAATAATGTGTGGTAGATCATGCGCATCAGGCAATAGCGCTAAGTTCCAGCGCCCATCCTCATGCCAAGCAGCAACTGCTATATCTACCTCGTTCACCATTGCATCGCTCACATCGGACATATTCCCACTCATTGGGCTAGATGGAAACCCCTGTAAGGTAGGAGCCATGAAGGTTCATGTCGCTGACCACCCGCTGGTAACTCACAAATTGACCGTTCTGCGCGATGAAAAAACGGATTCACCAACATTTCGTCATTTAGTTGAAGAGTTGGTGACTCTTCTGGCTTACGAAGCAACTCGTGATGTTCGAACTGAAAAAGTTTCTATAAAGACTCCAGTTACCCAAACCACGGGGTTAAAGCTTTCCGATCCGCGACCGGTGGTTGTACCAATTCTGCGAGCGGGACTGGGCATGCTTGAAGGAATGACACGTTTGATTCCAACTGCTGAGGTCGGTTTTCTTGGAATGGTTCGCGATGAAAAAACTCTGAAGGCCAGCACCTATGCCAATCGCCTTCCAGAGAATTTAGCTGGCCGTCAATGTTTCGTACTTGATCCGATGTTGGCAACTGGTGGCACTTTGGTTGCAGCGATTAACTTTCTTATTGAACGTGGCGCTGATGACATAACTGCGATCTGCATTCTGTCTGCTCCAGAAGGAGTAAAAGTTTTGGAAGATGCTTTTGCAGATTCAGGTGTTCCGATCACACTCGTGACTGGTGCCCTAGATGAAAAATTAAATGAGCACGGTTATATCGTTCCAGGTCTTGGCGATGCCGGCGATCGTTTATACGGTGTCGTTTAAATGGCATCAACTTCCCCAGGATATGGAATCACAATCCGTGTTGAAGGATCTCCCGATCTACAACCTGTTGCCTTAATTACCGCTGTCATAACAGGGGCTGGCGCAACGATTACCGCTCTCGATGTTGTTGAGTCACTATTGGAAAAAGTAGTCATCGATGTAACTTGTGACACGATTGATGCAAACCATGCACAAGAGATTACAAACGCACTCACAGCGCACGCAGGCTTAAAGGTTCGCAAAGTAAGCGATCGCACGTTTTTGCTTCACCTCGGTGGAAAACTCGAAGTTCAATCAAAGGTTCCACTAAAGACCCGTGATGATCTCTCGCGTGCATATACCCCTGGTGTAGCGCGAATCTGCCAAGCAATCGTTGAAGACCCATCAGATGTCCGCCGTTTAACAATGAAGCGAAATACAGTTGCAGTTGTTACCGATGGATCCGCCGTTCTAGGTTTGGGAAACATTGGGCCTGCAGCAGCTTTGCCAGTTATGGAAGGAAAAGCAGCGCTATTTAAGCGATTTGCCGACGTTGATGCGTGGCCAGTTTGTTTAGATACACAAGATGTTGATGAGATTGTGCGCACGGTTCAGTTGATTGCACCCGTTTATGGCGGAATAAATTTGGAAGACATCTCAGCCCCGCGCTGCTTTGAAATCGAAGCACGCTTGCGGGATTTATTGGATATTCCGGTTTTCCATGATGATCAACATGGAACTGCGATTGTAGTTTTAGCCGCACTAACTAATTCTCTAAATTTAGTTAATAAGAAATTGAGTGAAGTAAAAATCGTGATGAGCGGTGCTGGAGCCGCAGGAACTGCTATTTCCAGATTGCTCACTAAGAGTGGAGCTAAGACCATACTTGCCTTCGATATAAATGGTTCTGTTGCTGAAGAATTCACTGGAAATATTTCTGATGCGATGAAAGGCGCCGATGTATTTATTGGGGTGAGCGCGCCAAATGTCTTAACGGAAAGTGATGTGGCATCTATGGCTGCGGGCTCTATCGTCTTCGCACTAGCTAACCCAGATCCCGAAATTGATCCAGTGATCGCACGTAAGTACGCAACGGTCGTTGCAACTGGACGTAGTGATCAGCCGAATCAGATCAATAATGTATTAGCCTTCCCAGGAATATTCCGTGGGCTGCTGGATGCAAATGCCAATAAAATCACTGATGAGTTGTTGATTGCTGCCGCAGAAGCGATTGCATCATGTGTTAGCCCATCGCAGTTAAACGCCTCATTCATCATCCCTAGCGTTTTCGATCCACAGGTAGTTGTAAAAGTGGCTGCTGCGGTTAAAAAGAGCGTTTAAATGGAATTAGCCGCATCATTTGATTCTCAACTTTCAACGCTTGCCCCATTTATTTTCTATATAGTCATTGGGGCGATAGTTTTTGTTGAGACAGGCTTACTCTTTGGCTTCTTTTTGCCAGGAGATTCAATTCTTTTTAGCGCAGGCTTGGTCGCTGCCGCTCACGGAAATATAAATATTGTTATTTTAGTTTCTATCATTTTCCTCGCCGCCTTTTTTGGAGACCAAGTTGGTTTTGTGATTGGGCGCGTTGTTGGACGTCCCTATCTAGATAAGAAGACGTCACCCAGAATTCAGCGCATGATCGTAAATGCAGAAAATTTCTATGAAAAAACTGGTTGGTGGGCAGTTGTTGCAGCACGCTTCTTCCCTTGGATTCGCACATTTGTTCCGCCTATTGCTGGCGCCGCCAAAATGAATTACTACAGATTTTTATCCGCAAATACGCTCGGTGCACTTTTATGGGGTGTTGGAATTACTCTGGCTGGTTATTACGCAGCGACTCTGCCTTGGGTCAAGAGCTCTTCCTACGCAATTGCCGCCTTCTTTATTATCGCTTCGCTGATTTCCGCTTTGGTAAATTACCGACGCCGCCCACGATAACTCCCAGATATGTCATAATGATTCCAGTTACTAAATAAGCGCTGACGTGAACGCCTTGCGTTGGTGAATAGAAGTCAATCAATAACGAACCAACTAGCTGACCACCAACGCTAATAAGGGTGAAGGTTAGAACTCCCAGATGTTGAACTACTGTTGAAGTGAAAGCAATGTAGATAACTCCGATAGTTCCCCCGGTATACATCCACCATGGTCCAGCCGGAAGTGAAACTATTTCGGCTCTATTTATTAGCATGCCAATGCCCAAGAAAATGACTAGAAAAGTTGTTCCCATGATGAAATTGAGAAGTGAGGTTGTGAAGCTTTGTTGTGTGCTTTCATTAATTTGACCATTTAGCGCACGTTGCACGCCCACGATTGCACCAGCGAAGAATCCAAATAAAACTGCCATTATTGAAAGATTATTAGCTTCAATGCGATCTAGAACTGAAATGAGTACTGCTAATACCGTAACTCCAGCTGCAGCAACCCTTCTAGTGGTGATTCCCTTTTTTCCACCGCCAGTTAAGCCGATGCGATCTACCACCAAAGATGCAGCGGTTTGTCCGGCAATCGATGCCACTGAATAAATGGCAACGCCGATAATGGGAACAATTTGAGTTTGCACAGCGACAAAACTTCCACCAAGCATGCCGGCAAAGAGAGTCCAAAGTGGGATTTCTTTGCGCTTAACGGCACCACGAAGATTTCTAATTCCATTTTTTATTGTTGGATTAAAGGCTGAGATAAGAGAAATAATGATTAAGCCTGAACCGAAAGATACAAGCGCGGCTTCAATTGGGTTTCCCATGCGATAAGAAAGTTCACCATTGGCACGTGCTTGTGCAGCGATCATTAAACCCGAGATTGCTGCGAGAATATCTAAACGGGAATTACTCTTATTTAATGCAGTTGGATTCACTAAGAATGTGTGCCGTCAAACTTGCGCTTATCTGCAATCCAATCCATTAGCGCGAATAAGACACCAGATATTACGAAGGTTAAGTGGATTGCGATACGCCAAATTGTTCCTTCTCCAACTTCGGCTTGACCGGCGAGCTCGATAAAATCTTTCAGAAGTTCAATGACTGAAATAGCAACTAACGAACCGATCAGCTTTATTTTTAGTCCGCTGAAGTCAATGGCGCCCATCCAATGTGGACGATCTTTAGATTCGGCTGCAATATCAATTCGGGAGACGAAGTTTTCGTATCCGGCAAAGATCACCATTAAAATCAAGTTTGCAAGCAGAGTTAGATCAAGCAGCGCTAGTAATGACAAGGTGAATTCACTAGCGGACATATCTGCAGTTTTTTCTGCTAAATGCCAAAACTCCACAACAAATCTATAGGCCAAAAGCGCCAATGCGCCGACTAGCCCAAGGTAAAGCGGAGCCAATAAAAAACGGCTTCGGAATAGAATTGATTCGACGAGGTGTGAAAGTTGGGTCATGACTTTATTTTAACTCATGGCTCAAGAAGAAGAGTTATTTCTAGCCATTCTTCCTCTCGAAAGTTCAATTCCATCCGCGCAGATTCCAGTTCTGATGTGGCTCGTGATAATTCTGCAGGATCAAATGCGGCGGTGATCTGATCCTGCTCTAATTCGGTTATTCGCACCTTTGCTTTCTCAATCTGTCTCTCTAGGCGCGCTAAATCTTTCTTAAATTGACGCTGTTCTGCTGCTGATGAAACTGTTTTGCTCTTCTCTTCTGCTCCCCCGCCTGGAGTCGCAGCAGCCCTTTGCTCAAGGTATTGATCAACACCACGTGGCAGATCACGCAAAGCTTTATCGCCCAGTAGACCAACAAATCGATCACAAACTCTCTCCAGAAAATAGCGATCGTGGGAAATTACAACCAGAGTTCCGCCATAGCTATCCAATAGATCTTCGAGTTCGGTGAGGGTCTCGATGTCAAAATCATTTGTTGGCTCGTCTAGCAATAAAACATTTGGGGAATCCATTAATAAGCGAGTTAGTTGCAGTCTGCGTTTCTCGCCACCAGAGAGGTCACCAACTGGCGTCCATTGTGAATCTTTATCAAAACCTAATCGTTCGCAGAGTTGAGATGCGGAAAGTGATTTTCCGTTTCCGAGTTCAATATGTGCCGCAACTTTCTCAACCGCTTCAAGAACTCGCCACTGTGGATTTAATTCATCTAAATGCTGTGTTAGAAATGCAGCTTTCACAGTTGCGCCAGTAACTAATTTGCCAGCGTGTGGTTGTATTTCTCCGACCAAAGTACGCATCAAAGTAGTTTTACCGGCGCCGTTGATTCCAACAATTCCAATTCGGTCCCCCGGCCCCACATTCCAATAAAGATCATCAATTAACTCTTTATCACCTGCTCGCACTTGTAGATGGTGTGCCTCATAGACTGTATTTCCAAGACGGTTGCGTGCAAACTTTAAAAGCTCGCCTTGATCACGCGGTGCGGGTTCTTCGGCGATTAAAACATTTGCGGCATCGACACGAAATTTTGGTTTGGTAGTACGTGCCGGTGCTCCTCTTCGCAACCAAGCAAGCTCTTTTCGGATCAAGTTATTTCGTCTGGCATCCATCGCATTGGCTTGGCGTGCACGTTCTGCTTTTGCCAATACAAATGCTGAATAACCACCGTCATATTCCTCAACTTTGCCAGCGACGACTTCCCAAGTTCGGTCGGTAACAGCATCTAAGAACCAGCGATCGTGAGTAATCACCAATACGGCCAAGGATTTTCGGCTATTTAAATGGCTTGCTAGCCAAGCAACACCTTCTACATCTAAGTGGTTTGTTGGCTCATCTAGAAGAATTAGATCTAAGTCATCAATTAATAACTTTGCCAATCCAACGCGACGTTTTTCTCCACCAGATAAAGTTGCAAAAGTTCTTTCAAATAAATGATCATCAAATCCTCCGAATAGCCCTGTGAAAACTTCACGGATTCCAGAATCACTTGCCCACTCATGTTTTGCTTTATCGCCAAGTACAACATCGCCGACAGTCGAATTTGGATCTGCTTTATCAACTTGTGAAAGCAAACCAATCTTCACCGAGTTTGATTTAGTTACTCGACCTTGATCTGGACTCTCAACTGCTGCAATTATTTTCATCAGCGTGCTTTTACCTGAGCCATTGCGACCAACTATTCCGATGCGATCGGCCTCAGAAACACCTAAAGAAACTCTTTCGAGCAGCGCTCTAATATCAAAGGCTTTACTGACCTCTTCGATATTTACAAGATTGCGCGCCACGATGGGAGAGCGTACCTTTCAACTATGAAAGC
>Ga0164295_10004278_pt1 | contig 11345 bp, 3 predicted proteins | sample GEODES006metaG_FD_111798 | JGI IMG/M metagenome (GOLD analysis project Ga0164295, IMG submission 111798) | Oligotrophic lake water microbial communities from Sparkling Lake, Wisconsin, USA - GEODES006 metaG | ecosystem: Environmental > Aquatic > Freshwater > Lake | place: USA: Sparkling Lake...
ATTGCACGGCGACGTGGCGTGAACATCCATGAGCGACGACACTGAGCCGTCGTGGGAGCGGCCGCGCGGCCGTCTCGGCGCCGAAGACCGCGATGAGGAAGACAATATGCGCGAGCTTATGCCCGTGCGCCTGCCAAATGGTCAGTGGCAACGCCGCAAGGCACCAAAGCGCCAGCAGCCTGCCGAGCCGGAGGCGGAGGCCGAGCCCGAGCCGAATGTCATCTCCGAGATCGAGGCGGCGGCCGCCGAGGTCGAGTCTGCCGCAGCAAAGCGCGCTCGGATCGCCAAGCTCTCCGCGTCCATCCTCGAGGCGCCGCAGAAGCACATCGGGCTGCTTGATGAGCTGCACGAGTTCGCCAGCAAGGACCCGCAGGCATCGGTGCAGCGGCTCGCCCTCCTGAGCTCGGCGGCCGTGCTGCGCGACATTGTGCCCGCGTACCGTGTGCGCCCGCCCACGGAGAAGGAGCTTCAGATGCAGGTTTCGAAGGAGGTCGGCATGCTCCGCGTCTACGAGAAGAAGTTGCTCGCCGCGTACGAGGCATGCACGGCGCTGCTGCGCAAGTGGCTCTCGTCGCGGCTCGAGGCACACCGCGCGGCGGCCGTGCGCGGCATATGCGCGCTGCTCGACAAGGCGTACGACTTCAACGGGCGCGACGAGCTGCTCGGCCTCCTCCTCCCGATCGCGCAGGGATCCGATGCGACGCTCCGCGCGGATGCATGCGCAGCGCTGGTGCGCATGTTTGGCGTGGACACGCACGCCGAGGCGACGCTCGCGGCTGTGAAGCACACGTCGCTCGCGCTCAAGAACCCGAGCGCCTCGCCGCATGCGGACGTGCTTGGCACGTGGCTCCATTTACAGCTGGGCGCGGTGGCCGCCGGCGCCGAGCCGTCGACCAAACGTGCGAAGAAGCGAAAACGGGACCTGGATCCAGTGGCACGCGAGCTGGCCGCGGCGGCGGGCGAGCGCGGCGACGTGGCACGCGTGCAGACCCAGATCCTCGAGCACATCTTCGTCGCGTACGCGCGCGTGCTCAAGCGAGGCGCTGCCTCGCCGCTGCTCCCAGCTGTCCTCAAGGGCGTCGCCAAGTTCGCCCATCTAGTCAACGTCGAGCTCCTCCTCGATCTCCTCGGCTCACTACGTGGGCTGCTCAACGCCGAGGGAGTGCTGAGCGCCGAGAAGGCTCTCCAGTGTGTGCATGCGATGCTTCAGCTCCTCTCGGGCCACGGGCAGGCGCTGGCCGTCGACACCAAGGACGTGCATCTCAAGCTGTACCGACTGCTCACCGAGCGGTCGCTTCTGATGCAGCCCTCGCTGCTCGCCACCGCCCTCGACTGCGTCGAGCACCTGTGTCGGCGCAATCGGAGTGCCCTGCTCGCGCCGCGCGCCGCTTCGATGGTGCGCCGTCTGCTTGGGCTCGCCTGTGCAGCACCGCCCGCACAAGCGATCGCGCTGCTCTGCGCCATCTCCCGCCTCCACGTGGCGGTGCCAAAGCTTCAGACCATGCTCGAGCCGCCAGAGGGGGGGATGCCGATGCACGTGGCGATGCTCAACGGGCGCGCCCATGACGGCGCCGAGCTGGCACTCGGGGGTCTGCTCGTCGAGGACGACGACATGGACGCGCCGACGGCCATCCACTCGACCTCATGGCAGCTCGCCGCACTCAGGCGTCACTACCACCCGACAGTAGTCGAGCTGGCCTCCAAGCTGGCCACTGGCGAGCCGCTGCCTCCGCGCTTCCTCAATGCGACGCCTCTCGCGCTCATGCACCGATATAGCGATGCGGCCGGCGCCTTCCAGCCAACGCCCGCACTGCCGAAACCACACCGGCTCGCCGCCGCGCTCGCGACGGCCCTCGCCAACGGCACTGCCCCGCCGATGCTCGGTGCGGTGGGTGCGAGTCGGATGGAGAACGTACGGGAGGCGGAGGCGGCCGCGGCCGCGGCCGCAGGGCAGCCAACTGGGGTGCGCTTCACCATGTGAGGCCCTGACTTCTCGCCGATGCTGCGCTCGAGGGAGAGTACTACCCCGTGCAGCCAGGGCCGCGGCGCTCGTCTCGCAGGCAAGGCAGATGTTCCCCTGTCCCCTCTGTGCTCTGCAGCGGGCTCCCCTGATCCGCGCACGGACCTCGTACACGTGAGCAGTCGAGACGCGGGGGGTGACGGCCGGCGCAGAGCGGAGGGCAGCCATCATTCTGCAGATTGTTTCTTTTCACAATCGACCATTAATTGTTGGCACTTTGACTTTCTCACCGCATTAGACAATAGCCCGAGCACGCCCCACCCGTTCGAGGATGCAGGCTGCTTGTGTCTGTATACTACAATAAATGTCTTCTAACACGTCGTAGTACTCATTAGACACAATACGTCTTCCGCTCTTCCATGCGCCACGTCCCGATGATAAAAGCGCCCACGCCGTCACGTTGGTAACACCTCACTATCATGGTTTCAGACGTCGTATTGTCTCAGATCTCATCGGTACGATTTGCACGTCACCATCTGGGTCATCTGCTTCCATCCGCTTGAAGATGGCCTCGGGGTCGGTGACGCAGCTCTTCGTCGAAGTGTTGTACAAATGATTCGACGGGGCTGCCATGACCTTCGTGCCTAAATCTCCCATCGGCTCGTCGGACAGGCCGACGAGCTGCAGAGCGTCGCGGAGGCACTTGGCGGCACCCTCGGCACCTGTCCAGCAGTCCTCGATCTCCATCCACCTGTCGGTGTAGTCGTGCGACACGCTTGCGAATTCAGGCACGTCGCGCGCGAAGCCGCAGTCAAACTCGGTGTCTGGTGCACTGAAGCGTCTGAAGATGGAGAACTGCCTACTCTTCTCGTCTCGGAGGAGTGTGAACGTCGCAATCTTGGGGTTCAGCCTCATCGACTCAAGCTCTATTTTCCACGCCAGCATTGCCTTCTCGTTCCGCGCGGCCGTGCACTTGGGTACAGGGTCGTCCGCAAAGTTCTGCGCGCCCGTCAACCCATTGAGCCACTGGGGGAACATCTTGAGCGTGATCGTGCAGTTAGCGGGGGGGCAGATGTCTTCCGGTACGCTCGCGCACACGTGGTCGCGGATCCGGATGAAGTACTCGCCGAGGTCGTACTCCAGGCCGTCGTACAGAGAGGGAGGCTCACTGAGGTCGGCGAAGATCTGGCCCCAGGTGAGCGGCCCAGAGGGTGAGGCGCCCGGCCCCCGTATGCTGAGTGGCTTGTGCCGGAGCATGTGGATCTCCTGCGCGAGCTTCAGGTTGTCACTCTTCGTGAGCGTGCCCGACTCGGCGTCGAAGATCGCCTCAGGGAACGGGCACCCCTCGACCTCGGTCTTCGACCATAGCCCGCTCGGGTTGGAAAAGGGCTCTCCAAGGTCGAACATGCACGGATGCGTATTGAGCGCCTTGCCGAAGTTGGTCGTGCCGCTTCCGTGGTCCGTGACGGTGACGAGCACCTGCGCGCGCCCCGTCGGGATCTCGTTCTCGATCTGGGCGCTCGTAGGTGCAGCTGCGGCTGGAGGTGATGGAGGAGGAGAAGGAGGAAGAGGAGGAGGAAGAGGAGGAGGAGGAGGAGGAGGAGGAGGCCGTTTCGCTGGCACCGCTCTTGGTGGGTCTGCTTGCACCGGTCTGGGCGTTGGTGGCGGCGTGGGAGGCGGCGATGGTGGTGGAGGAGGCGAGGGAGGCGGCGTGGGGGGCGGCGACGGCGTGAAAAGCCGCGGCGGGAGAGGCGGCGTGGGGGGCGGCAATGGTGGTGGAGAAGGCTGCGGCGGAGGGAGCGAAAGCAGCAAGAGGATCGGCGGCGGCGACGGCACGAATAGGATCGGCGGTGGCGACGGCGCGAATCGCGTGTACCATGGCGGCGGCGAAGGGGGTGGCGGTGGGGGGGGCAGAGCGGCTGACGATGGTGGCGCGCATTCTGCGCAATGTTTGCACTGTGCAAAGGCGCACTTGACATACCGATCTGAGCTCAGCGCGCACCAAGACTGGCAGCCGGGGGGTTGAGCGGCCGGAGGCGGAGAGGGCGGAGGCGATGAGGGCGGGGAGGGTGGAGGCGGAGAGGGCGGAGGCGGAGAGGGTGGAGGTGGAGACGGCGGAGGTGAAGGCTGAGCTCTCCACCTTTGCGGCGGCGAGGGCGGTGGCGGCGGTGAGGGCGGCGGCGGCGGTGAGGGCGGCGGCGGTGGCGGCGGTGGTGAGGGCGGTGGTGAGGGTGGTGGTGGCGGTGACGGTGGGGGCGGTGAGGGCGGCGACGGCGGTGGGGGCGGTGAGAGTAATGGCGCAGGCGGCGCAGGCGGCGCTGGTGGCGCTGGCGGCGGTGACGGAGCCGGACTCACGAGGCCACCATCAAGCCCGCTCGTCATCCGCATGGCCTCTACATACAGCGCGACATCGAGGCGGTTGGCCCTCTCGATGAGGCTGCGCGTGTACGGGTCCGGCTTCGGAGCGAGCCCCACCGCCGCAAAGTCGACTGGATCCTCGATACCTAGCCTACAGGCCGTGCCCTTACGAATGAGCTTCGGCCAGGCGGAGGCGATGAGATCCTGCGTCACGTCGAGCTCATCCTCGGGCACCCCTTCCGTGAAGCCTATGTGGCTCATCGTGCCCAGCCGCTCGACTGCGCGCGCATACCATTCGGACTCAACCGCCTCGATGTTCTCCGGCGTCCATTCGATTGGCTCGCCGTACGGCGACTGCATGCCGTTCTCGGCGCAGCTCGGGTTCCCAAAGGAGATGCCGCCGCAGGTCCGATTCATCCACTCGACGGCCTCGCCTTTGCCATACTCGTGCAGCGGCTCGCCGAAGCTGCGCGTCATCCGATTGAACAGCTCGCTCTGATGAAGCACGAAGGCGCTGTTCTTGCCCGGGGGCGTCGGGTCGTCGTCCCAAGGCTGCTCGTCGGGACCAACGGCATAGTCGATGCCGAAGAACTGGTTGATGTTGAGCAGCGGTCGCTCGAGGAACCAGCTCAGGTTCTTCATGAGGAAGGGCAGGTAGCCCTGCCGGCGCCCGTGGGCGTACAGGGCCCACACGCGCGAGACGGGATGGCGCAGGACCGTCATGTTCCTCGCGAAGGCCCAGCTGAAGGTTTCGTCGATCCCGTCCCGCGCAGCGCTGCGCACGTCGAGCATCGCAGGCTGCTCGTGCGTCGTCAGGACTGTGGGGACCCCCCTGCATTCCACAGGCCCGCGGTACACCCGAAGAGCTCCATCCCGCTGCTCGAGGCCGGCATGAGATTCGTTCGCGGCGCACGAGAGGAATCTGTCTACCGCAAGCCCGCCCACCCCCCGCGCGTTGTACGCGTGGAAGAAGACGTATCGGCCTGGGGCCTGGCACTTGATCCTGGGAGGCGGCGGCGGCGGCGTGGGGCGCGGCAGCGGCGACGGCGCGAATCGCATGTACCACGGCGGCAGCGTCGGGGGCGCCACGACAGGGAGCTGCTCGGCCTCGGGGTGCTGGGCAGGGAGCTGCTCCAGCGTTTCGTCGAGGGGATGCGGCGAGGGCATCGGCGTGAAGCGCGGGAGCTGCTGCTGCGACCAAGGCTGCAACGCCCCGCCCACCGGATCTTCCAGCGGCTCCTCACGCATGGGATTCGTCACACGGTTCGTCCATCGGGCCGTTGGCGAGAAAGCTGGCGAGCGAAGCTTCTCGGGCCAGGGCGCCGCCTTCTCGGCCGCCGCCTTCTCGGCCGCCGCCTTCTCGGCCGCCGCCTTCTCGGCCGCTGCCTTCTCGGCCGCCGCCTTCTCGGCCGCCGCCTTCTCGGCCGCCGCCTTCTCAGCCTCCACCTTCCCAGCCGCCGCGTCTCCGGCCGCTGCCTTCTCGGCTGCCGCCTTCTCGGCTGCCGCCTTCTCGGCCTTCGCCTTTATGCCCCAGCCCATGAGCTTCCACAACGGTGGCGACAAGACTGCGGCCGCTTTGTCGGGTACCGCCTCCTCGGGCGTCACCTTCGCTTTCTCCGCCGTTCCACTCTCGACTGCCTCCTTTTCCGCCGACGCCTTGTACTCCGCCACCGCCTTCTTGGCCGCCGCCTTGGCCTTCTCCATCGCCGCCTTCTCGGCCGCTGCCACCGCACTCTCGGCCGCCGCCATCTCCGCCGCCATCTCCGCCGCAGCCCTCGTGCCAACATTACTGAGCGCCTCGACTTTACGGAGCGCCTCCCTGGAGAGCAGATCCCGTAGCGGATGTGCTGCAGGATCCCTTCTATTCGCTATGGCCGCGTCCCACGGTGTCAGAGGCACCGACGGCTGACCAAGCCTCTCGAGCTGCGGTTCTAGGAGCTGCGGGTCGGAATGGCGCTCCGAAGTTACCAAGCCGAAGAAAAGGACGCCGACCACAATCTTGGGCCGCATTGTGGTGGAGATGGCTCGAAAAGGCAATGCGATGTCTCTTTCTGCAGCATGCAAACGGTATCTGCAAAAGTAGAGAAGAAAAAGTAGTAATCCGATCTGTAACAACCTCGTCGACCCGCGAGGCGCGTCCAATCGCGAACGCGATCCCCGGCGCTGCGCGAAGGAACCGCCTCGGGGTGTGGCTTGTAGCTGATTTACGATAAACACGGCATCCAAGTTGCTTCCAACGAAGATCCAACCCCAAGTCCAACCGGAACCGCGCAACTCACAAAGACAACGTAAGTCAAAACACGTAATCTAACTTCCCTATCCAGTGGTCAAATTTAGAAAGTTGTGGATTCGGGTTGCAGACGACATGTGAGACTCGTGGACCGGCCGTGGGGGTGCGGCCAACGTAGGCTACGAGCTACGCTTCCGGGGAAGCGAGCCTCGGCCCGCGCGAGGGGCTTCGGCGGGCACGATGGAGCGTACTCACGCTCTGACGCTCTGAAAGGGTCGTCGGGTCGTAATCAGTCCAGGGCCAAATTGGTGCAAGGGTCATCACGGTACTCGACCTTTCGCCCGATGCCCCTGCAGCACAAGTAGAGCTGCCCGTCCTCGGCGCCACTCTGCATCGCGTCCTCGGGCACGAAGCGAGCCTTGACCCACCAGCCGTCTTCGAGCTCCCGCCCGACAATCAGATCTCCTCCTTTGGGGCGCGGCGGCGGCGCCCCGGGCTTGGCGCGTGCGAGCGTCGGAAGCGTCACATCGTGCCGCCGCCCGTCAACCAGCGTGCCATAGACGCGGGCGTGGTTGACGTCGAGGGAGGGGCCATGGATCGAGACGCATGCGAGTGACTGGCCCCGACACATGACCGTCGTGTCCGCGTACGTCGTGTCGGCGCTGATGATCTCGACGCCCGTGTACGAGGCCGAGCATATAGCGGGTGAGTCGCCGGACGGCTTGTGGCCGACACACACGCGCCGAATGCCCGCTGCGAGCAGCCACTGGGCAACGGTCACGTCGCGCGGGTCGGAGGTCCAGTCCTCGTACAACAGCGAGTCGTGCACTGCCGACTCGGCCATCTGCTGCTTCACGTACTCACGCTGAGGCGCGGCGCCCTTCGATGTGATGCAGCCGCCGTCCGCGTAGGCCAAGGCGACGATGCACCTGCCGGAGAGCGAGCAGCGGTTCTGGAGGGCAAGCAAGAGCTCGCCGCCGCGGCTCGTTCGCTCCTCGTCCCAGTGCGGTCGAGCCGCATGGTCGAGCAGCCCGCGCTGCATGAGCGCGTTCATCTCGTTTGCCCACGCGGCGACACCACCCTCAACCGTGCGAAAGGGCTGCGGCACGGCCGGCGCACAAAACCTGGTGCCGTCCTCGGGAACGATGCCGATGGTGATCGCATCGAGGGCGCCGTGCACCCACATTGTGTTGCCCAGGATGACCACCAGCTGAGCCAGCTGCAGGTATTCACGGAGCACGCCCATGCACTCGCGCGCCGGCAACACCCCCATCCTTGCCTCGGCCGGCGCGCGAGGCCGAATGTCATCCACCATAGAGTCGACCACTTGCTCGTCGGTGATGGGCTCAATTGGAGCGCCCGGCTTGGCGGATGCGGCGGCGAGGAGCCCGAGCTCGCGCCGGCGTAGCTCGAAGCCGCCCGGGCAGCCGAGCGTGTGCGTGAGATAGTAGCGCAGGCGCTCCGCCTTGGTGTCGAGCGACTGCGCGTCCACGCCGCGTTCGGCCGCGAGTCTCTCGAGGTACTGCGCGAGCGTGGGCGCTTTGGGGTCCCAATGCGGGCCAGGAATGCTCGCGTATGGCCGGCGCATGTCGTCGTCGCTCAGCTCCGAAGTGAATCGCACCTTGTTCAGGTCGCGGTTGCCCGCCAGAAAAAACACGCGGTCCGGATACTGCTTCTTGAGATCGACGATGCGCCGTGCGAGGCGCAGGCTCCCGTCGAAGCGATCGATGAGGTCGCCGCCGTAGATGAAGTAGGCGCGTTCGTTCGTGAGCTCAAGCTCCGTCGTTCCCGGCTTGTAGCGCACCGCGTTGGACTGCGGGACCCAACGGTCAAAGTACTCGAGGTTGCCCTCGAGGTCGGTGACATAGTCGACCACGATGTCCTTATCGTCGCGGTCGCTCATCATGACCCGTGAGGCCGGCATGACGCGCGACGGACGAATGAGGCAACAACAGCCGGCCAGCATGCGGCGAAAAGAGTAGTGATGCGTTGTGACCCACTTGTCAGTCATGAAGCTTGTAAAATGCACAGGGAGAGACGCAATGAGCCGAGAGGACGGTCCAAGGAGAGGAGGCGGAGAGGGGGGCGGTTGACCGTCACGCGATGTGCCGTTGTGGGGTCCTCGAATCTAATGAAACTTTCATTTCGTCGGTGCAACCCGCCCCCCCCCTCGCACGTGCCGAACCACAGCGCGCAACGTCTTCAGAACTTGTAGCACGATGTCCTACGTGAACAAATCGACCGTTACCACCTTTGCGCTCGCAAGCGGCGGTTCGGAGGCGGCGGCGCCGGCATGGGCGCCGGGCGGAGGCGGTCGCGGCGGCGGCGCCTGCTGCTTGGTGCTACGTGCGTACCCTCCCTGTGCGGGTGCGAACGCGGGTGTGAAGCGTCGAAGGTGGTCGTACTTATCAGCCTGGCTGCCCAGCGCGCCCGCTCCCCGGCGCGCTGCCGCGTTGCTCGTGTTGACCCTGGGCCAAACGTCAGAGCCTGCGCGCGCCGAGGTCATCGTCGGTGTCCACGAAAACGGCGCCCGCTCCCCCACAGGATCCATCGAGGCAAGCGGCCCGGGATCACGTTCACCAGAGTTTCGTCGACGCTTTCCTGGCGAGACGGTGGAGGACGAGCTGCTGCTCCGCCCCGATGGGCCACCGCCGCTATAGCCGCCGCCGCCACCCCCTGTCGAGCGGCCGACTGGCTTGGGCGCCGAGATGGGCGCCCGCTCGAGCCCTTGGAAGACACCGTCCAGCGGCGGCTCCGCCGGTGCGCGAGGTGACAGGAGAGGCCTGTGGGGTGTGTGCCCGGGGGAGGGCGAATGATGCGTCACTGGTGACAAAGGCGCTGTCCTGGGCGGCAACTGCTCTCTGGCGGCAGCGTTGGCTTCAGCTTCCTCCGCGAGTGCCTCGGCAAGCGCCTCCGCCTCCGCCTGCGCGTCGGCGCGGGAGGCGCCCTTCATGACCGCCCGCAGCGCACACATCTCCGCGAGCGCCTCGGCGTTGGCGCGCGTGGCGGCCTCAAGCTGCTCACCAAGCTCGTGGCACAGGCCCTCGCTCTGAAACGCGCGCGCGTCCGCGTGCTCACACTGTGCGGTCAGCTCGCGCCGCTCGTCTTCCCACGCCGCCTCGGCGGCGGCGTAGGCGGCCTCCACGGCTGCCTTGTCTGTGCGCAGGCCCATGGCAAGCGTGTGGTGCGCCTGTGTGAGCGCCTCCGTCGCGTCCTGCTGCGCCTGCAGTCGCGCGGCCGCAGCCTCCTGCAGAGCCTCTAATTGGGCCTGGGATTGGGCCTGGACTCGGGTGGACTGGGCTTGATGAGCCTGTAATTGGTCGCGTTGGGCCTGTAATTCGGCCTGATGAGCCTGTAATTGGGCCTCTAATTGCGCCTGTAATTCGGCCTGATGGGCCTGTGATTGGGCCTGTAATTGCGCCTGTAATTGCGCCCGGTGCTCCGCGGCCGTTTCGATCCTTTCCTCGTCCCGACGCGCCTCGGCAGCCTCTAATTGCGCCTGTAATTGGGCCCGTTCCTCTTCGCGACGCGCCTCGGCAGCCTCCTGCGCCTGCCGCTGCTGCTCAGCACGGCGCTGCTGCTCAGCAAGGCGCTGCTGCTCGATCGAGTCCCGACGCTGTACCGAGCGCTCCATCTCCTCGATCGCCACCTCAGCGCGCGCGCGCTCACGAGCCAGAGCGCGCGCGTCGGCCGCCGCTTGGGTCGAGCTCTGCTCAGCACGGCGCTCCGCCTCAGCCGCTTGGGTGGCGCTCTGCTCAGCACGGCGCTCCGCCTCGGCGCGTCGTTGCTCCGCCTCGTCAAGTTGGCATCGCAGAAGGTCGAGCTGCGCGTTCGTCTCCTGTCGCAGGATCTCCATCGAGGAGATCTCCTCCGCCGTCTCGATCTGCGAGGCGAGCCGGCGCATCTCGCGCAGATCTCCGAGCGCCTCGAGCTCCGACGCGAGCTCACGCTCCCTCACCTCGGCCTGCGCCGCCCGCCGCTCCGCAATCTCGCGCAGATCTCCGAGCGCCTCGAGCTCCGACGCGAGCTCACGCTCCCTCACCTCGGCCTGCGCCGCCCGCCGCTCCGCAAGAATGAGCTGCTCCATGATGGCAGCGGTGGCGGCGGTGGCATCCGCCGTCTCGTCGCTGCAGCTGGCTACTTGCTGCTGCGCGCGCGCAAGCGCCTCGGAGGCCTCAAGCCGCGCCTGTGCCCGAGCCTCGCTCGCGTCGTGCTGGGCGTCCTCAAGCGCCCTCGCCAGGGCCTCCGTCGTGTCGTGCTGCGCATGCAATCGGGAATCCGCCTCGTCCTGATGGGCCTTTAATTGGGCCTTCAATTGTGCGACAGCCTCCTCATGAGCATGCAATTGAGAAGCCGCCTCGTCCTGATGGGCCTTTAATTGGGCCTCCAATCGGGCGACAGCCTCCTGATGAGCATGCAATTTGGCCGCGAGGTCGCGAGCCTCCTCCTCATACGCATGCAATTGGGCGGCCGCATCCTGCTGATGAGCATGCAATTGGGCCGCGAGGTCGCGAGCACGCGCCTCGCTCGACTCAGCCGCATGCAATTGGGCGGCCGCACCCTCCTGATGAGCATGCAATTGGGCCGCGAGGTCGCGAGCACGCGCCTCGCTCGACTCCGCGAGCGCGACCACGGCGGCCATCGCGGCTGCGTGCGCCGCGCTCTCACGCGCTCGCTCCTCCATCGCAGCTGCCACGGCCTCCTCCAGCGCGTACACTCGCGAGTCGCTCTGGGCGCGGCGCACCTGATGAAGGAGGCAATCAGAGGTCATCAGAGGCACTCGCGAGTCGCTCTGGG
>Ga0164295_10004280_pt1 | contig 11344 bp, 9 predicted proteins | sample GEODES006metaG_FD_111798 | JGI IMG/M metagenome (GOLD analysis project Ga0164295, IMG submission 111798) | Oligotrophic lake water microbial communities from Sparkling Lake, Wisconsin, USA - GEODES006 metaG | ecosystem: Environmental > Aquatic > Freshwater > Lake | place: USA: Sparkling Lake...
AACGGCGACCAGCTCGCCAACGTCACCATCGCCACCACCGACAAGTGGAAAGACAAGCAAACGGGCGAAATGAAGGAAGCCACAGAGTGGCATCGCGTGGTTTTCAACGGCCGCCTGGCCGAGATCGTCGGCCAGTACCTGCGTAAAGGCTCGCAAGTTTATGTTGAAGGCAGCTTGCGCACGCGCAAGTGGACCGACAAAGACGGCATTGAAAAATACACCACCGAGATTCGCGCCGACCAGATGCAAATGCTGGGCAGCCGTGAAGGCATGGGCGGCAACCGCGCTGAAAGCTCAGACGGCGGCGAACGCCAAAGCTATTCGCGCCCTGCGGCGGCAGCCCCGGCCCAGCGCCCGGCGGGCGCCGCACCGTCCAAAGCCGCCAGCGGTTTTGACGACATGGACGACGACATTCCGTTTTAAAGCGTTTAGTGCGCCCTGCAAAAGCCCGCTTGGATCAAGCGGGCTTTTTTGTGGCCGCCAGCCGCAAGGCCGCATCGCGCCAGCGCAGCAGAACCAATGCCAGCACGCCACTGCCCAGCAACCAGAACGAGACATGCAGCGCGTTTTGACTGGCGGCATACATGACACTCGAATAAGCCAAAAACGCACAGGCTGCGCAAAATACCAGCGGCGTGAACGGGTACAGCGGAACACGAAAGGGGCGGATGGCCGCGCCGTCCATGCGGCGCAGCCACATCAGCGCCAAGCCCACCAACATTAAAAAGCTCCAAAACATAGGCGCAGTGAACTCCACCATGGCGCTGAAACCATCGGCCTCACGCATGCCCAGCGCAATCAGTCCCAGGCTGATCACGGCCTGCAGCGCATAGGCGCGGCTCGGGCTGCCCGTTGGGCCGCTCCAGGTGCCAAGCTGGCCGAGGCTGACCCAGTCCCGACCCAGCGCGTACTTGGTGCGTGCGCCCACCACCATGGTGGCGTTGATGCTGGTGAGTGCCGCAATCGCCACAAAAAGCCCCAGCGCTTTTTGCGCCCACGGCCCCCAGGCCAGGCCCAGCACATCGGCAGCCGCCGTTTTGCTCGCTTCCAGGCCCTGCAAGCCGAGGCCGTGCAACAAGGCTGCGTTAACGAGCAGGTACAAAACGGTCAGCAGCGCCATGCTGATCACGATCACGCGCACGATGACACGCGGGCCGCCGCGCACTTCGGCCGAGATGTAGGCCGCCTCGCTCCAACCACCAAAAGTAAGCAGAACAAAGACCAGCGCCAGCCCGAGCTGCGCCATGGGCGGGGCAGTGTCAAAAAAAGCGCCGCTGCTGTCACCGGCTTCCAATGTGAAGCCGGCCACCACCACGGCGATCAGGCCCAGCACCTCGAACAAGATCAGCCAGAACTGAATGCGCGAGGAGGCATGAATGCCCAGCATGTTGACGGCAGTCAGCAGCAGCACGATCAGCAGGGCCCAGAGCGCGCTGGAATACGGCCCGAGTGACAGCACCTGACTGAAATAGTCGCCAAAGACAAAGGCCAGCAAAGCAATCGCCCCTGGATTGATGACGGTGGCACGCGCCCAGGCATACAGAAAGGACGCGTTGCGGCCAAAAGCGCGATGCAAAAAATGATAATCGCCGCCCGCATGCGGGTAGGCGCAGCAAAGCTCGGCGTAGCAAAGCGCGCCCATCACGGAAATCAGTGCGCCCAACAACCACACACCCAGGGTCCAACCGACATCGCCACTCAAGGAGGCGACCAGCGCCGGGGTCTTGAAGATACCGGCGCCAATGACCACGCCCAAGATCAGGGCGACCGCGCCCAGCGGGTCGAGCAGCCGCTGGGGTTGCTCGACCGAAGCCGGCCCGCTCACCGCCGCCGGGCCTGAACCGGCCGGGTCCGGCCGTAGGCGGTCAACTGACCGGTAAAGCCATCTGCCGCCACGGTGCCCTTGATACTTTGGGCGACCTTGTCACTGCCCAGAAAGTGAAAGCTCAGTTGGTTGCCGCGCAATTGCGCACCCAGCACAGGCTGGCTGACGCCGCCCATGCTCAGCGTACCGCCCACTTGCTGAAACACCTGCTGCAGACTGAGCTTGGCAGGTGCACTGCCGTCCAGCGGTGTGAACTCCCACTCGCCCGCAACAGGCGCAGGAATGATCCACAAATAACCCGGTGTGTCGCCCGACGAAACAGTCTGGTCCGGCGTCCACTCCTGCATGTCAAAGGTGTTCGAGACGATGCGTGTGCCGGGCTTCATCTTCATCAAGGTGGGGCGCAGTTGCAAGTTCAGATCGGGCAAGAGGTACAAGGTCACCACCGTGGCTTCGCTGAAGTCCTCGACAAAAATATCGCCCCGGATGATCTTCACTTTGTCTGCCACGCCCGCGAGTTGGGTGTTCTTGCGGGCGAAGTCGGCCATCTTCTGGTCGTACTCAATGCCGACCGACCGCGCGCCAAAGCGTTTGGCCGCCGTGATCGAAATCACGCCGTCGCCGGCGCCCAGGTCATAGACGATGTCTTTGGGCGTGACCTCCGCCACCGTCAACAACTTGTCAACCATGTCCTGCGGGGTTGGCAACCACATGACGTCCTTGCCGACCTGACCCTTCATGGGTTTAAACCCATCGTCGGGCATGCCAGTGACAGCACAGCCGGCAAGGCCGGCAAGAGTCAAAAGAAGAAAGCTAAGGCGGCTGCAAAAACCCATTCGGTGGCTCCCGTCCATTAAGTTGCCGCGAAGGTTACCAGAATGCAATGACGCCCTCAGGCCGCGCCGTTCCTCACATTGCTGCCGTGAATCACCCCGCCGCCCAGGCACACCTCGCCCTGGTACAGCACGGAGGATTGCCCGGGCGTGACGGCCCATTGGGCTTGCGCGAAATGCAGCTCGCACTGGCTGGCGTTGGATGCAGCCATGGTGCAGGCGGCGTCGGCCTGGCGGTAGCGGGTTTTCGCTCCCAGCGCCGATTCGGACTCTAAGGCGGGTGGGCTGCCAGAGACCCAGCTGCAGTCTTGCGCGCTGAGTTCGGTGGACAGCAGCCAGGGGTGGTCGTGGCCTTGCACCACCCACAGCGTATTCGTCTCCAGGTCTTTGCGCGCGACAAACCAGGGCTCGTGCTCGCCGGCACCGCGCTGGCCCTGGGCCTGGATGGCTTTGAGCTCGGCGCCCTTGGCCTTGACGCCGCCTATGCCCAGGCCCTGACGCTGGCCCAGCGTGTAAAAGCTCAGGCCCACGTGCTCGCCCAGCACTCGGCCCTGGTCGTTTTTGATCGGGCCCGGCGCCTTGGCGATGTAACGGTTAAGAAACTCTCTGAAAGGCCGCTCGCCGATGAAGCAGATGCCGGTCGAGTCTTTCTTTTTCGCGTTGGGCAGGCCGATTTCGCCGGCGATGCGGCGTACCTCGGTCTTGTGCAGCTCGCCAACCGGAAACAGCGTTTTAGACAACTGCGCCTGATTCAGCCGGTGCAAAAAGTAGCTTTGGTCCTTGGCCGGGTCCAGGCCCTTGAGCAGTTCGTGCAGGCCGGTGGCTTCGTTCAGGCACACCCGGGCGTAATGGCCGGTTGCGATTTTCTCGGCGCCCAAGCGCATGGCGTGGTCCAGAAAAGCCTTGAACTTGATCTCGGCGTTGCACAGGATGTCGGGGTTGGGCGTGCGGCCGGCCTGGTATTCGCGCAAAAATTCGGCGAACACGCGGTCCTTGTAGTCGGCGGCAAAGTTGACATGCTCAATCTCGATGCCCAGCACGTCAGCCACGGCGGCTGCGTCCACAAAGTCGATGTTGGACGAGCAGAACTCGCTGTCGTCGTCATCTTCCCAGTTCTTCATGAAGATGCCGATGACCTCGTGGCCCTGCTGCTTGAGCAAGTGGGCCGTCACGGCCGAGTCCACCCCGCCGCTGAGCCCGACCACGATGCGCTGTTTGAGTCCCGTTTGCATGTCGGGGATTATCGGCGCGGGAAGGGGCGAAGGGGCGGGGATGGATTCCTGCCTGCGCAGGAATGACGGCGGGCAGGGTAGGAATGATGCCTATGTCCGTCATCCTCGCGAACGCGGGGATCCATCCTCACCCGGCTTGTCTCAGCTCTTGCGGGCTGCCAGCACGCGGTCCACCATCACACCGGCCTGGCCGAGGTTGTTCATGGGGTCGCAAAAGCCGGCGAGTTGCTCGCGCGTGACGTGCTTGTTAATTTGCGGATGCTCGGCCAGCAGGTCGATCAGCGGGCGCTGCTGCTTGAGCGCGTCGCGGCAGATGTCATAGACCAGGTCGTGCGCATACTCGCGGCCGATGTAAGGGCCCAGGCCCATCATCACGGCTTCGGACATCACCAGGCCGTGCGTCATGTCGATGTTGCGGCGCATCTGCGCGGCGTCCACTTCCAGCCCCGCCAGAATGAACTTGGTCTGCTTGAGCGCACCCGACATCAGGCAAAAAATCTCGGGCATGGCCACCCATTCGATTTCCCACGGGCCGGTCGAGCGCTCGTGGTCGGCCACCATCGCGTCCATCAGCGAGGCGGCCAGTTGGCGCACCACCGAGATGTTGGCGTGAATGTAAAGGCAGGAAATCGGGTTGCGCTTTTGCGGCATGGTGCTGGACGAGCCACGGCCGGGCGCGAAGGGCTCGAAGACCTCGGCGACTTCGGTTTGCATGAGCAGCTTGACGTCCATGGCGATCTTGCCCAGCGAGCCGCCGACGATGCCCAGAAACGCGCCGACTTCAGCAAAGTTGTCACGCACGGTGTGCCAAGAGATCAGCGGTTGACCCAGGCCCAGCTCTTTCATGAGGCCGGCCTGGGTTTCCATGGCGCCGGTTTCCAGCGATGACAAGGTGCCCGAAGCACCGCCGAATTCGCCCACCAGCACACGCGGCTTGAGCTGCTCCAAGCGCTCGCGGTGGCGCTCGATGCCGGCCAGGATGCTGGCCATCTTGTAGCCAAAGGTAATCGGCGTGGCTTGCTGCAAATTGCTGCGGCCGATGATGGGCGTGTCGCGATGCGCTTTGGCCAGCTTGGCCAGCGAGTCCGAGATGTCTTTCAGGTCGGCTTCAACCAGCGCCAGACTTTCACGGATTTGCAGCACCGCGGCGGTGTCGGTAATGTCTTGCGTGGTGGCGCCCCAGTGGCAGTACTCACCCAGCTTGTCACGGCAGTGGGCGTTGATCTGGTTGACCACGGCAATGATGGGGTAGCCGATCTGCTCAGTCTTGGCTTTGAGCTGGGCCCAGTCGATCTGGCTGAGCTCGCAGTTCTTGACGATCTCTTGGGCCGCTTCTTGGGGGATGATGCCCAGCTCACCCTGCACCTTGGCCAGCGCGCGTTCGATGTCGAGGTATTTGGCGGTGCGGTTCTCGTCGCTCCAGACGTGGCGCATGGCCGCGTCACTGAACATGTCGCCGAAGATCTTGGAGTCAATGATGGTTGAAGGCATGGTTTTTAAAGAAAGTAAAAAAAGTCAGGGTAAAAGATCGGGATGCAAGATCAGGATGAAGCCACGCGCGCGGCGCGGGCCAGCAGGCGTTCGGCGCGTAACAGCACGGGCCGGTCCACCATTTTCCCGTCAAGTTGCAGCGCGGCGCCTGCAGCGGCAGCACTGGCCTGCAACACGCGCTGGGCCCAGGCCAGCTCTGCGGCACTGGGCGCCAGCGCAGCCAGAACGGCGGCTACTTGGGCCGGATGAATGCACATCTTGGCGCCAAAACCCAGGCTGCGCGCCTGCGCCATGTCGGCGCTGACCTGCGCGGCGTCCAGCGCCGGCGTGACGCCGGCCACCGGCGCAGGCAAGCCGGCGGCGCGCGAAGCCAGGGCAATCTGCGCGGCGGCCATGTCCAGCATCAGGCTGTCGGCCGACACGTCCAGGTCCAGCATGAAGTCCAGCGAGCCAAAGGCCAGGCGCGCCACGCCGGGCGCTGGCGCGATGGCTTGCACAGCCTGCAGACCGCGGGCGGTTTCAATCAAGGGGAGCACCTGGCTGCCGCTGGGCAGCTGCGCCAGCACAGCGGCCACCTGCGCGGGCGACTCGCACTTGGGCAGCATCACGCAGCGCAGGGGCGAAGCGGCCAGCAAAGCCAAGTCGTCAGCATACCAGGGGCTGGCGTCATCGTTGATGCGCACCAGCAAGCGCTCAGCCAGCGCGCTTTGGCTGTGCAGCCACTGGGCCACGGCGCTGCGCGCAGCGGCCTTGTCGGCTGGCGCCACGGCGTCTTCCAAATCCAAAATGACGCGGTCGGCCCCCGAGGCCAGCGCCTTGGCAAAACGCTCAGGGCGGTTGCCGGGCACAAACAGGTAGGTCAGCGCATCTTCCGCAATCTGCAAGGCCGCGGTCATACGGCGCCCTGCTCGCGCAGCGCCGCAATGGCTTGGGCGCTGTAACCGTAGCGGCTCAAAATCGCGTCGGTGTGCTGGCCCAGCGCGGGCACCGCGTCCATGCGCGGCTCGCCGTGCTGCCAGGAGCCGGGCGGCAGCAGCGCGGGTATGGCACCGGCCGAAGTTTCCACATGCCGCCAGCGCCCGCGCGCCTTGAGCTGCGGATGCGCCCAGACTTCTTGCATGGTGTTGACCTGGGCGTTGGCAATGCCGGCAGTCTCCAGGCGCTCAGCCACCTGCGCGGCCGTCAGGCTGGCAAAGGCCTGTAGGATCAGCGCTGAGAGCTCATCGCGTGCGGCGCTGCGCTTGGCATTGCTGGCAAAGCGCGCCTGGCCGGCCAACTCAGGTTGCAGCAAAACCTTGTCGCAAAAAATTTTCCACTCGCGCTCGTTTTGCAAACCCAGCATGACGGTTTTGCCGTCACCGGCGGCAAACGGGCCGTAAGGGTAAATGGTGGCGTGGCTGGCGCCGGTGCGCGGCGGCGGCGGCGCGCCATCAAAGGCGTAGTACAGCGGGTAACTCATCCACTCGGTCAGCGACTCCAGCATCGACACATCGATGCGCTGGCCTTCGCCGGTTTGCTGGCGGTGCATGAGCGCGGCCAGGATGTTGGTGTAAGCGTACATGCCGGCGGCAATGTCAGCCATCGAGTTGCCGGCCTTGGCAGGCGTCTCGGGCGTGCCGGTGATCGACACAAAACCGGCTTCGCTCTGGATCAACAGGTCGTAGGCTTTTTTGTCGCGGTAGGGACCGGGGTTAGTCGGGTCATCGCCGTAACCCGAGATGTCGCAAACAATGATGCCGGGCTTGACTTTGGACAGCGCTTCAAACGACACACCCAAGCGCGCCGCCGCGCCGGGCGCCAGGTTTTGCACCACCACGTCGGCTTCTTCGAGAATCAGGCGCATCAGGACTTTTTGCGCCTCTGCGTGCTTGACGTCCAGCGTCAGGCTTTCCTTGGAGCGATTGGTCCAGACAAAGTGCGAGGCCAGGCCTTTGACACGCTCGTCATAGCCGCGTGCAAAGTCGCCCACGCCGGGGCGCTCTATCTTGATAACGCGGGCACCCATGTCGGCGAGCTGGCGCGTGGCAAAGGGCGCCGCAATCGCGTGCTCCAGGGTGACAACGGTGATGCCCTTGAGGGGTTGCATGTCTACTTTCTTTGTCCGGTTGCGGTAGCGTTCAGGCCAGGGTGGCGACCGCGTCCATGGTCAGCCAGCCCTCGTGGTCCTGCGCCCACAGGTGCACGGTCTTGCCGTCGGCTGAGGGCTCGCCGTGAACAGAAAAAGGATGGATGTCAAAAGTCGGCCGCACCGCCTTGAACTCAAAGCGCAGCACCGGCACGCCCGGCAGCTGGTGGCGCAGCAAGTCCATCAGCAGCGTGGCGATCAGCGGGCCGTGCACGATCAGGCCGGGGTAGCCCTCGACTTCAGTGACATACTTGCGGTCATAGTGAATGCGGTGGCCGTTGAAGGTCAGCGCTGAATAGCGAAACAGCAACACATCGTCGGGCACGATGCGCCGCGTCCAGGCCGCTTGCGCAGGCGCGGCCACGGGTGGCGGCGCCACATCGTCCGGCGTGGGCGCGCCGCGGTAGACGATGTTGTGGTGCTCGGTCAGCGCCACGGCCTCGCCGCCCTGGCGGCGCACTTCATGGCGCACCTTCACAAACAGCAAGTTGCCGGTGCGGCCGGTTTTTTCTTTCACATCGACGATGGTCGAAGTGCGCGACAGCGCATCACCCACCCGCAGCGGTTCATGAAAAGCAAAGTCACTGCCGGCCCACATGCGGCGCGGCAGCGGCACCGGCGGCAAAAAGCCACCGCGCTTGGCGTGGCCGTCGGCGCCGATCTCGGACTGCGGGTAAATCGGCAAGAAATACAGCCAGTGCCACAGTGGCGGCAGCGGCGTGCCGTCGGCCGGCCGCTCGGCCAGCGCACCCGGCGGCCAATCGAGTGTGGCCGTCAGCGCGGCAAATGGTGTGGCGGTGGCCGTGTCGTGGACCGTCTCACTGCGGCCTAACCAATCTTGCAAATTCACGTCTGTCCTTGGCGGGTTGATTCGACTTTGATCTTAGCGGCGACAGCTCTTAGGCCCACCCTCAGCCGTAAACGCTGGCGTCGGTGGTGATGACGGACAGCGGATGGCGCGCGCCGGCCAGGTAGTCGTCCATGCACTTGATCAGCAGCGGGCTGCGGTGGCGTTCGGGGCAGGCGCGGATGGCGTCTGCGCTCAGCCACAGGGTGCGCACAATGCCCTCGTCCAGCGCCTGGCCGGCGACAAAATCACCCAACTCGCCGCAAAAGGCAAAGCGCAAATACGTGATGTCGTCGCGCCCGACAGCCAGCTCCCGCTGAAAGCGCGACAGATAGACGCCGACCAGTGCCGTGGGCCGGAAATGAAAGGCGGTTTCTTCCCGCGCCTCGCGCGCGCAGGCTTCAACAGGGCTCTCGCCCGGGTCCAGGTGGCCGGCCGGGTTGTTCAGGCGCAGGCCTTCGGGCGTGTGTTCCTCGACCAGCAAAAACTCGGTGACGCCGCCCACTTCGCGGGCAATCACGGCGGCCACTGTGGCGCTGGGTTTCCATCGTGTGTTCATGGCGAAATTATCCCTTGGCAAAACCGGGCGCAAAACCCGTCGCAAAGTGCACGCGCAAAAACTCGACCAGACACTGCACCGCCTTGGGCACCTGCGCTGACCAGGGGCGCAGCGCATAAATGCGTTCGCCAAAAAACCCTTGCGCCTGCCAGTCGGGCAGCACCTGCACCAGCGCGGGCTGGCCGTCGGCGCCCGACGGCGGCACGCTGAAGTCGGGCAGCAGGCCGATGCCCAGGCCGGCCAGCAGCGCTTCGCGCAGCACCTCGGAGTTGTTGGCCTTGAGGCAGCCGCGCACGTTCACACCCACGCGCTCTTGCGCATCGCTAGGCGCCTTGCGGCCGCGCACCTTGCCGGGGGGGGCGTTGCGCGCAAAGGTCCAGCTGCCACTGGCGGCGCTGGCGCCGCCCAGGTACAGCAGGCAATCGTGCGTGGCGAGCTCTGCCGGGTGCGCCGGCACGCCACGCGCGGCCAGGTACGCCGGGCTGGCCAGCAGCACCGAACGGGTTTCGCACAGCACCCAGGCCACATGGGTTTCGGGTGGCGTGTTGGTGTGGCGCACCGCCAAGTCAAAGCCTTCGTTGGCCAGGTTGACAAAACGGTCTGTGAGTTCGAGCTCGATATGGATCTCGGGAAAGCGCTTGAGAAACGCCGCCACGCAGGGCGCCAGGTGCTGGCGTCCCAGCGCCACTGGCGCGGTCACCCGCACCAGACCGCGCGGCGTGCCCACCAGGTCACGGGCGGCTGTATAGCTCTCACTGATGCGGCCAAAGGCCGGCAACATGTCATTAACGAGCTGCTGACCGGCCTCAGTCAGGCCGACCGAGCGCGTGGTGCGGCGCACCAGCAGCACGCCGGCAGCGCGCTCGAGCTCGCTGATGCGCATGCTGGCCGAGGCCTTGGACACGCCCAGGCGGCGCGCCGTCTCGGTGAAGCTGCGCGTGGCGGCCAGCACCGTCAGCAAGTGCAGGTCGGCCAGCAACGGGGCCAGTTGGTCAGAAGCCATGGCAGCCAGATTAACAGAAACGGTGCCATTGTTCATTTGATTGAACAATGTAATCACCGAAGCGGCCTTATCAAAACCGCCTGCCGCCCCTAGACTTGGTGAAATACCAGTTCTCATACCGACACCAAGGATCTGTCATGAACACCACACCAGCCACCATCGCCCATTACGTCAACGGCCACTTGGTCGCCGGCGGCTCTGCCCGCCAGCAAGCCGTCTTCAACCCGGCCACCGGTGTGGCCACTGGCCAAGTGGCGCTGGCCAACGGGGCCGACGTGGATGCCGCCGTGGCTGCGGCCAAAGCAGCTTTTCCGGCCTGGGCGGACACACCGCCTATCCGCCGCGCCCGCGTCATGTTCAAGTTTCTGGAGTTGCTGAACCTGCACAAAGACCAGCTCGCACACCTGATCACCGCCGAGCACGGCAAGGTGTTCACCGATGCGCAGGGCGAGGTCTCGCGCGGCATCGACATCGTTGAGTTCGCCTGCGGTATTCCGCAGCTGCTCAAGGGCGACTTCACCGACCAGGTGAGCACCGGCATCGACAACTGGACGCTGCGCCAGCCGCTGGGTGTGGTCGCCGGTATCACCCCGTTTAACTTCCCGGTGATGGTGCCCATGTGGATGTTCCCGGTGGCGATTGCCGCCGGCAACTGCTTCATCTTGAAGCCCAGCCCGATCGATCCGAGCGCCAGCCTGTTCATGGCCGAACTGCTGAAAAAAGCCGGTCTGCCGGACGGCGTGTTCAACGTCATTCAGGGCGACAAAGAAGCGGTGGACGCACTGCTGGTGCACCCGGATGTGCATGCGATTTCTTTCGTCGGCTCCACGCCGATTGCCAACTACATTTACGAGACCGGCGCGCACCACGGCAAGCGCGTGCAGGCGCTGGGTGGCGCCAAGAACCACATGGTCGTGATGCCCGATGCCGACCTAGAGCAAGCGGTTGATGCACTGATCGGCGCCGGTTACGGCTCGGCCGGCGAGCGCTGCATGGCGATCTCTGTCGCCGTGCTGGTGGGCGACGTGGCCGAGCGCCTCTTGCCCATGCTGAAAACACGCGCAGAAAAACTCATCATCAAAAACGGCGTGCATCTGGATGCCGAAATGGGCCCCATCGTCACCGCCGCCGCGCACCAGCGCATCACCGGCTACATTGACCAAGGCGTCAAAGAAGGTGCCAAGCTGCTGGTGGACGGCCGCAAGTTCACCGGCGCCCAAGCCGGTGCTGGTTGCGAGCAGGGCTTTTGGATGGGCGGCACGCTGTTTGACCATGTCACGCCCGACATGCGCATTTACAAAGAAGAAATCTTCGGCCCGGTGCTCGGCTGCGTGCGCGTGAAAGACTTTGCCGAAGCGGTGAACCTGATCAACGCGCACGAGTTCGGCAACGGCGTGAGCTGCTTTACACGCGACGGCAACGTGGCCCG
>Ga0164295_10004283_pt1 | contig 11339 bp, 9 predicted proteins | sample GEODES006metaG_FD_111798 | JGI IMG/M metagenome (GOLD analysis project Ga0164295, IMG submission 111798) | Oligotrophic lake water microbial communities from Sparkling Lake, Wisconsin, USA - GEODES006 metaG | ecosystem: Environmental > Aquatic > Freshwater > Lake | place: USA: Sparkling Lake...
ACTAACTACTGACTAATTCCAAATATTCATCTCGAAAATATTGCAAAGTGCTAAAAACTGGATTTGGTGCAGACTGTCCTAAACCACATAAACTTGTGTGTTTTACCATATCGCAAAGTTCCTCCAACAAATCCAAGTCAGCTAGTGAACCTTTTCCTTGACTAATCTTTGTTAATAAACCGTGTAATTGTACAGTTCCTACACGACAAGGAATGCACTTACCGCAAGATTCATCCATGCAGAATTCCATGAAAAAGCGAGCGACATCTACCATATTTGTAGTTTGATCCATGACAATCATTCCCCCCGAACCCATCATTGAACCCAAGGCGGTTAAGGATTCATAATCTACAGGTGTAGCAAAAGCCGACGCAGGAATACATCCCCCTGAAGGACCGCCGGTTTGTACTGCTTTAGCAATACCATTGTCGGGAACACCTCCTCCCATTTCCTCGACAATTTCTTGTAAAGATGTTCCCATTGGGACTTCTATTAAACCCGTGTTGCGGATGTTTCCCGCTAACGCAAATACCTTTGTACCTTTGCTTTTACCAATGCCGATATTAGCAAACCAATCTGCACCTTTACGAATAATCGGCGCAATATTGGCAAAGGTTTCCACATTGTTAATTAACGTCGGATAGCCCCATAAACCGGACTCAGCCGGGTATGGTGGCCGGGGATGAGGGACACCACGTTTACCTTCAATGGAAGCCATTAAAGCCGTTTCTTCACCGCAGACATAAGCACCCGCACCAATGCGAATTTCTACTTTAAAATCAAAGGGAGAGTCAAAGATTTGTGAACCCAAAAGCCCTAAGTGTTGGGCTTGACGAATAGCAATTTCTAGACGTTGAATAGCAATAGGATATTCTGCCCTAACATAAATATAGCCTTGATTTGCCCCGATAGAGTAGGCAGCGATCGCCATCCCTTCCAAAACTCGATGGGGATCACTTTCCAATACACTCCTATCCATGAATGCACCAGGATCACCTTCGTCAGCATTGCAAATTACAAACTTCCTCTCACCGGCGGATTTTGCTACTGTTCCCCATTTTAAACCAGTGGGATAACCAGCACCACCGCGTCCCCTTAAACCACTTTTAGTAATAGTTTCTACCACCTGACTAGGTTTCATTTCCCGTAGCACTTGGTAAAGGGCTTGATAACCATCAGCCGCAATATAAGCTTGAATCCGTTCCGGGTCAATTTTACCACTGTTTTCTAGAACAATCGGCAATTGACGGCTAAAAAATGGCTGATTTAAATCACCCTGTTGTAAATTTGTGACTTCTCCATTTACCCCCACAATAATTTCTGCTGCATTTTCCGGAGTAACTTTTTGATACAACTTTGATATAAATGAATTTTCCTGGTTTTCCACCTGTACCAATGGTCCCTGACAACACAGACGCATACAACCCACACCAGAAACTTGCACAGTATCTTGTAAACCCGCAGCTTTCACAGATGCTTCGAGATTGTCTTTAACAGCTTGAGAATCAGAAGAGAGACAACCCGCAGCAGTACAACACCGAACTTGCACAGATTTCCGTTGAGAAAGTTCCGTTTGGGCAATTTCTAATAACTCATTTAGTTCCATTTTGCCACCATTCTCCCACTTTTTCGCAAACCGATTCTGGAGTTTGATTACCTAAAATAGCACCATCAAACACTACCGCAGGGGCAATTCCACAAGCCCCCAAACATCTAGCCGTAATCAAAGAAATTTGACCATTTGCAGTAGTTTCTCCTGCGTGAATTTGCGTAAACTGTTCCACATTTGTTAAGATCGCCGTTGAGCCTTTAACATAACAAGCTGTACCCGTACAAACCACACAATTATGAACCCCTTTCGGTGCTAAGGAAAACAAATGATAGAAAGTAGCTACCCCATAAACCCGACTCGGTGGTAACTTCAGACTATGGGAAATGTAAAGCAATAAATCCAGTTCTAAATAACCAAATAGTTCAGAAGCCCGATGCAGAATTTCAATGAGTGCATCTTGTTGATATTGATGACGCTTAATAGTTGCGTCTAAAATCTTTAACCGCTTGTCTCCACTTGGATGAGTTGAAGAAAGTGGAACTGATGTTTTCATATTTTTCACGCAAGTGTCACACTAAAAATCTGTTGTCGGGTGCGTCAGAAGGCATAAATCCTGCAAATAAACAGATTGTTGATATCTGACGCACCCTACAAATATTCATCCCTCTTTATCTGTGTTTATCTGCGTTTATCTGCGGTTAATAATTCTTTAAATCTGATCCTATGCAGCTTCAATTAGCATTAATTACTAAATGTAGTAGCTGCTGAAGTAACATTTATCGCTTTAGAAGCAACAGGAAGATGAACAATTTGCACTGAACAGGGTGCATGATGTAAAACATAATTACTCACACTACCGAGAAAAAATTCCGTCAGTCCAGAACGTCCCCGTCGTCCCATCATAATTAAGTCAGCATTCCAGTCAATGGCTAATTCACAAATCCTTCGTCCTGGATTACCAGTATTTTGCGTAAATTCCGTATTAACACCAGATTTATTAGCTTGGGCGCTCCATGACTGTAACATTTGCAAGCCTTCATTTTTAAATTTTTCCCAATGCTCTTGGTATAATTGAAAACTTTGCTCATTCCAACCGGGATAGTAGTCAATATTGGGGAAAACCAGCGCCTCTGGACTGCCTTCTTCTTCTTGTGATAAAACGTGCAGTAACATTAAGTTTGCAGATGTGATCTTGGCTAAAGATAAAGCTTGTTCAAAAACTTTTATGCTCATTTCTGAGCGATCTACTGCGACTAAAATTCTGTTAAACATATATACCTCGATGTTAGCTTGCTAACTAATGATAATGAGTATATTCAGCTTTTTAGGTTAATATTTGGTAAAAGCATCCTTAATATTCACTAACAATCATACAACAGGGGTCAATAGTCAAAGCCTTTTATGGCATAGTTTTGTAATTAAATTTTACACTTCATATAACTACAATATCTTGCATCTATACACAAAGAATTTGGGTAACTGGTGAGAATAGATATTTAAGTTAATGTTCGATATTTATACTATACGAAAAAGAAAAAAATTGCATCTCATCGAAGATAGATTAAAAAATATTAAAATTTATTTCTCTGTAGCGATAATATGTAAATCTATGTTTTGATTTCTGATTAACTCCAGCAAGCGTTGTGTAAAAGAGCGTTTGAAAAATCTTTTCCATCGAGGTTGCTGACTTTCACCAATAACTATCTGAGTGATATGATAAGTTGCGGCAATTTGGGCAATTGTTTGAGAAACATTGTGATTTTTAATATGGAGAAATTCACCAGCGAATTCAAGACATAGTTTTTCACAAGTATCAATGTGTAAACTTTCTTCTTTACTGAGGAAACGTTCAGGATCTGCAATAAATAGAGTATAAAGTTTGGCATTCATATAATTAGCAAGTCGCGCCCCACGCCGTAATAATTGAATCGAATTGGGATAAGTAGATACACATACTAAAACCCGTTCATGGACATTACAAATTTGCCCAGCAGAAATAGAAGTATTTGCTTCTTCTTCAACCGTATCCGCTACTTCTCTCAATGCTAATTCTCGCAAAGCAATCAGGTTACGACGCTGAAAAAAGTTTTCTAAAGATTGCTCAATTTTATCAGGAGCATAAATTTTTCCTTCCCGTAAACGCTCTTCTAAAGTTTCTGGAGTCACATCAATTACAACCACAGCAGCAGCTTCATCTAAAAGAAGATCAGGAATACGTTCTCGGACGACAACACCCGTAATTCTTACTACTAAATCATTCAAACTTTCCAAATGTTGAATATTAACAGTAGAGTAAACATCTATGCCGGCTGCTAAAATTAATTCTACATCTTGATAGCGTTTTTCTCTAGCTGAACCGGGGATATTCGTATGGGCTAATTCATCAACTAAAACCAGTTGGGGAGAGCGTTCTAAAATTGTCTCCGTGTCCATTTCTTGAAGATTGATATTCTTGTGAATACTGGCTTTTTTAGGAATTATCTCCAATCCTATGGCTTTTGCAGCCGTGTCCTTGCGTCCATGAGTTTCTAAAACGCCAATAACAACATCAATACCATCTTGTTTGAGTTGATGTGCTTCCTCTAGCATTCTATAAGTTTTCCCCACACCGGGAGCCATACCAATGAAAATTTTATGCTTTCCCCGTCGAGCAGGACGAATATAAGAACTGTCAGGAGAAGGAGTAGAGGGATTAAACATGAACAAATTCCTACTTATTTACTAATTTTATCCACTGCTAGATTTAGTTTTAAAACATTTACTCCCGGTTCACCAAAAATACCCAAGAAACGACCATCAGTGTTTTGAGAAATTAAAGTTTCCAACTGCTTTGGTTCAACTCCTCGCGCTTTTGCTACTCTGGCAATTTGTACCTTAGCACTTTCAGGAGTAATGTGAGGATCAAGACTTGAACCAGAAGTATAAACTAAATCCGCAGTAGGTTGAATACCCGCTTTTTTAAGTCGCTGAATTTCACCTTCATTGCCATTAATACGTTCTAGTAATGCTGGATTACTGGGAGCTAAATTACTAGCACCAGATACCCCCGTCTTCAAAACACCAACTTCATCCTTTTTAGGGTCTGCTGTGCTGTAATTAGTAGTGCTAGGACGACCCCAAAAATACTTTTCACTGGCAAAAGGTTGACCAATTAAAGCTGAACCAATAATCACACCTTGAGAATTTTTAATTAAACTACCATTAGCCTGATAAGAAAAAACAACTTGTCCCGAAATCAACATAAATAACGGATAAATAAAAGCCGTTATCACCCACAAAACCAAAGTCGAACGAATCGCCTTACTAACTTGATGTCTCTGACTCATATTCAAACCTCCCTAATTTAAAAAACCACAACAAAATATATTTCTTCCTTTGCGCCTTTGCTCCTTAGCGTCTTTGCGCGAAATAAAAAATATGGTTCATATTAAAACCTCTCAGGCTGAAAAATCACCACAAACAAATAAACACAAAGACATAGAGTAACAAGCCCCAACAAAGTAATTGTATAAGCCGAAAAACGCGATTCTGCTACCGAAGTCGCTGCTTGAACTGCTGGTGCTAATAATAAATTCAAGCAAAGTAGTAAAAACAGACCCAGAGGAACACGATGACCTTTAGAAATTGTCATTGATAAATAATCCATGATTGATTAAGCTAATCCTATAGATACAATGAAAACGTCAATAATTTTGATAGCAATAAAAGGAGCAATCACGCCACCTAATCCATAAATAAAGATGTTCCGTTGCAAAAGTTGGTCAGCAGTGAGAGGACGAAATTTCACACCAGTTAATGCTAAAGGAATCAATGCCGGAATAATCAAAGCGTTGTAAATCAAAGCTGATAAAACCGCAGATTGTGTACTTGCCAAACCCATAATATTTAAACCATTTACCCCAATACCAGGGAAAATTGCTGGAATAATGGCAAAGTATTTAGCAACATCATTAGCGAGAGAAAAAGTTGTTAAAGCCCCACGGGTAATTAGTAATTGTTTACCAATAGTGACAATATCAATTAATTTTGTCGGGTCAGAATCCAGGTCTACCATATTAGCAGCTTCCTTTGCAGCTTGTGTACCAGAATTCATTGCTACACCAACATTCGCTTGTGCTAAAGCTGGGGCATCATTAGTACCATCTCCAGTCATAGCGACTAATTTTCCTTGTGCTTGTTCGCTGCGAATTACTTCAATTTTGTCCTCTGGAGTTGCTTCAGCAATAAAGTCATCTACACCAGCTTCTTCGGCAATTACAGAAGCAGTGAGACGGTTATCTCCTGTCAGCATCACAGTTTTAATTCCCATTCTTCGCATTTGATCAAAACGTTCTTTAATCCCCGGTTTAATAATATCTTTAAGATAAATTACACCGTAAATATCATCATTTTGACAAATTGCTAATGGTGTTCCCCCTAATTTAGAAACTCGCTCATAAGCCGCATCAAGTTCTGGGGTTAATTGTCCATTGCGAGAACGCACAAATCCTTTAATTGCATCTACAGCCCCTTTGCGAATTTCTACGCCATTCGGTAAATCAATGCCACTCATACGCGTTTTTGCTGAAAATTCAATTCCTGCCGCATTTGTGGGATTAAAACTCAATTTTGCTCCTAATGATTCGGCTAATTTAACAATTGATTTTCCTTCAGGAGTTTCATCAAAAATACTTGACGCTAAGGAAATTTGAGCAACTTCATTGAGGGAATGACCCTTAACAGGAATAAATTCCTCCGCCATGCGGTTTCCTAAAGTAATTGTTCCCGTTTTATCTAAAACCAAAGTGTTAATATCTCCACAGGCTTCTACAGCCCTTCCAGATGTGGCTATGACATTAAATTGAGCCACTCTATCCATCCCGGCAATGCCAATTGCACTCAATAATCCGCCAATTGTAGTAGGAATTAACGCCACTAATAAGGCAATTAATACCGCAATACTCACAGGTGATTTAACATAAACTGACACTGTTGGTAGTGTGACAATTACCACTAAAAAAACTTGAGTTAGCACTGCCAAAAGTACAGTTAAGGCAATTTCATTGGGGGTTTTAGTGCGAGAAGCCCCTTCTACTAAAGCAATCATTCTATCAATAAAACCTTGACCTGGATCTGATGTTACCCTAATAGTTAGTTCATCAGAATTAATGCGCGTTCCTCCCGTTACAGAACTAGCAATATCAGTTCCTGGTTGTTTTAAAACTGGCGCAGATTCTCCAGTAATAGCAGATTCATCTACAGAAGCCACACCAGCAATTACTTCTCCGTCTGCGGGGATAACATCACCAGCGATAACTTTAATTTGATCACCACGACGCAAAGTAGCAGAATTAACTTCTTGAATAGAACCGTCAGGGAGAAGTTTTCGGGCTACAACATCGGATTTTGTCGCCCGTAATGAGTCAGCTTGCGCTTTTCCTCGTCCTTCTGCTACCGCTTCGGCGAAATTTGCAAAAATAAGAGTCAAGAACAGAATTATGGTAATTAGACCGTTAAAAAGTCGCGGATTATTATCAGGAGTAACCCCAAAAAGATTCGGTTCAATAGTTACTAAAGCTGTAACAATCGTCCCCACCCATACCAAAAACATAACTGGATTTTTTAGCATATTGCGTGGGTCTAATTTGACAAACGCTTGTTTAAATGCTCTAGTATAAATTCCAGTATTTTTAACTTTGGGAGTATGTTTTCGTTCTTGTCGAGTTTTTGTAGTTTTCATGGATGTTTAGTTATTCAAAAATGTCAGGGACGAACCACAGAGGCACAGAGGACGCAGAGAAATAAAAGATTGAAACATATTTTGTGTAAGTCATAAGTTTATTTGGAAATTAAAAACCATTCTGCAATTGGACCTAAAACTAATACAGGAAAGAAAGTCAGCGCCCCAAGAATTAAAATTACTCCTCCTGTAACTCCAGTGAATAAACCAGTGTCGGTTCTGAGAGTACCGGCAGTCATAGGAACTGGTTGTTTGTTGGACATACTATCTGCTAATAGCAACAAGGCAATCATGGGAATATAACGTCCTGCGAGAATACTGAAACTAGCGCTGAGATTCCACCAAAGTCCTGTTGCTGCTGGTTGACTATCAGCTAGTCCTTCAAAGCCAGAACCGTTATTTGCGGCTGCGGAAGCATATTCATAAACTACTTGAGAAACGCCATGAAAACCTGGGTTACTAATACCTGAAAGCGCATCGGGAAAAGCAAAAACTATTGCCCAAGGGATGAGAATGGCGAAGGGGTGAACTAATAAAACAACGCTGGACAGAACGATTTCTTTTTTCTCGATTTTGCGACCTAAAAATTCTGGAGTCCGTCCTACCATTAAGCCAGTTAAAAACACTGCCAAAATATAGTAGATAAATAAATATGCTGTCCCAGTTCCTTGACCTCCCCAAACTATTTGCAAGAATAAATTAAAGAGAAATACAAATCCACCTGGGGGCATAAATGAGTCGAGAAGTGCGTTAACAGCACCACACATTGTCCCGGTGGTAATAGTTGCAAATAATGAACTTTGCGCCCAACCAAATCTAACTTCTTTTCCTTCTAAATTGGGTTGTTGTGATCCTAAAAGAGAATTAACTAAGGGATTTCCTTGATACTCACCAATTGTAGTTACAATCAACAAGATGGTAAAGATAGTAAATACCATCCAAAATGCTAACCATGCCTGTTTGAGATTGTTAGCAAATATGCCATAGGTGTAAATTAGTGCTGTGGGGATAGAAATCATACCCCAGGTTTGCAATAAGTTAGAAAAACCACTGGGATTTTCAAAGGGATGTGCTGAGTTAGTAGCAAAAAAACCACCACCGTTCTCACCAATTTGTTTAATCGCTTCCATGTGGGCAACTGGTCCGCGAGCGATCGCTTGAGTAGCACCTTCTAATGTTGTCGCTGTTGCCACTCCGGCAAGGGTTTCAGGCACACCAGCCATGATCAATAACAATCCCATAATGATTGACATGGGCAACAAAATCCGCGTAATTGACTTGGTGATGTCAATATAAAAGTTACCCAATGTTCTGCCAGTTAAGCCCCGAATAAAGGCAATTCCCACCGACAAACCGGTCGCTGATGAAACGAACATCAAAAAACTCAAAGCGAATGTTTGACTGGCATAACTGAAGGTTGTTTCTCCAGAATAATGTTGTTGATCTGTATTAGTCAGAAAAGAAAAAGTCGTGTGTAATGCTGTATCCCAAGTTGGTGTACCTAACCCTGTCGGATTGAATGGTAGCCATGCTTGAGTCATCAAAATAGTAAATACCAAAATCCCCATAACTACATTACTGTAAAGTACAGCTTTGGCATATTGCCAACCTGTCATTTCATCTTGAGGACGAACTCCAATTAAGACAAAAATTATTCTTTCTATGGGATTTAACACAGAGTCAAGCAGTGTGCTTTCTCCTAGAAAAACGCGAGCGATATATCTCCCTAATAAAGGAGTGGTGGCAATGACAAGAATTAATGTCAATGCAATTTGTATCCAACCTTGTAACATGAATTATAAAATCTCCTCAAAGAAAGTTGTTATGGCTTTTCAGTATTAAGCAGTCAGCTAAAAACAGATTTTACGGGTTTTCAAGTAGGGGGAGGCTGACATCAGTAATTAATATTCAGAATGCTTATCAATTCAATTCTTCCTAATAGCTGACGGCTAAATGCTTACTTTCAGTATCATTTCTGTTAATTATTTCATCCTAAAAATCCTGATTTAGATAGTAATCTTGAGATGATTAATTTATATCATCAATTATTGTGGCAATAAAAACAAGGAGTACAAGGATATAAAAATCGTTTATTTTTCTATTTATGTGTCTACCCAAAGATATATATCAGTGTTTAGTAAAGTTTAGAAGAAATCTAAACGCTAGTAAACAAAGATCCCTGACTTCTTTAAGAAGTCGGGGATCTGAGCCTTGATAATTGTTATAGTTGTATAAGTTGAGAAAAGGTAAGTTAGTAAATGGCATCTTTAAAAAATAAATTAATAAACAATAACTTACGTCTTGGTAAAATATTACTAATTGTCACTATATTTATCTTTCTAGCAGTTTTAGAATATTCTACCCCCAATGATTATGTTTTTGGATATCTCTACAGTGGAGCAATTTTATTAGTCAATTCTTGGTTTGGGGGAATGGCAACAATAAGCGCAACATTTCTTGCTGTTTTTCTAACTATGTTAAATGCGTGGATACCTGGAGGTGAATCAATTCGAGCTTCTACTGTTGCTAGTCGAGTAATTGCTGCAATAGCTTTGATAGTCACCGGATTTTTAAGTCAGCGATTACGAAAATCTCAAAAAGCCATTGCCCTCACTCAAACTAAACTCGAATCCCAAGCCCAATTAGTGAGACTAAGAGAAGATTTTGCTTCCACACTTACTCACGATTTAAAAACGCCACTTTTAGGAGCAGTTGAAACTATTAAAGCCTTTCAAAAAGAAAAATTTGGTGCAGTTTTACCAACCCAACAGAAAGTTCTAGCAACAATGGCACGCAGCCATGAAACTTCCCTTGATTTATTAGAAACTTTGTTAGATGTTTATCGCAATGATACAGAAGGCTTAAAACTAGATTTAGCTCCTGTGGATTTAAGTATCTTAGCAGAAACAGCAACGGCTACCTTAATTGAATTAGCAGCAAATCGTCGCATTCATCTATCATTAAACTATGGTGATTCTGATTGGAAACGCTCTCTTTGGGTGCGCGGTGATGCTTTGCAACTGCAACGAGTTTTTAGCAATTTGCTGATTAATGCTATCAACCATTCTCGACGCGGTGATCATGTCGAAATTGTCTTAGAACCGCAAACTTCCTATCAAGTTGTCAAAATTTTAGATACAGGTGCAGGTATCCAACCTGAACAGTTTTCCCACTTATTTGAACGATTTTACCAAGGAAATAGCGATTCCTACGGAGCGCTAGTTCCCTCCGGGACGCTCCGCGAACGCTATCGCGGTGAGCTTTCCCAACGCCAAGCTAAAGGTTCGGGATTAGGACTTTATTTATCTCGGCAAATTATTGAAGCTCATAACGGTATAATATGGGCAGAAAACAGAGTTCCCAATGGCGCTATTTTTGCCTTCAAGCTCCCTGTTTTGCCATTTCAATCTTAAACAACATCAGATGTCTTCTACCCCCATAAAAATCCTCCTAGTTGAGGATGATGAACTTTTCCGTTTGGGCTTGCGTGTGCGATTGCAGCAAGAAACTGGTTTGGAGATTATCGCGGAAGCGGAAGATGGTGAAACAGCCATTGAGTTAGTCAACCAGCACCCTCTTGATGTCGTTATTTTAGATGTAGGATTACCAGGAATTGGCGGGATTGAAGCCTGTTATCAAATTAAACAAAAATATCCTAATTTGCCTGTTTTAGTTCTTACTTCCCATTCCCAAAAATCTCTGATTACGCGGTTAATTGAAGTGGGCGCTCAAGGTTATTGTCTTAAAGGTGTTGCGGCTGAAAAATTGGTATTGGCTCTGTATTCCGTCGCATCTGGGGCATCTTGGTGGGATGAAACTGCAACTAGGGAAATTCGTTCTACCTTTGCATCAGATCATCACCATTTTGAATCAGAAAATAGCTCAAAGCCTACTCATAAACTAACACAAAGAGAACAAGAAATTTTATTACTATTGGCAGCGGGAAAAACTAATCAAGAAATTGCTCTGGCACTTTATATTACACCGGGAACAGTGCGGGTTCACGTCCATACTATCTTACAAAAACTAGAAGTTAGCGATCGCTCTCAAGCTGTTGTTGTGGCTTTA
>Ga0164295_10004284_pt1 | contig 11339 bp, 5 predicted proteins | sample GEODES006metaG_FD_111798 | JGI IMG/M metagenome (GOLD analysis project Ga0164295, IMG submission 111798) | Oligotrophic lake water microbial communities from Sparkling Lake, Wisconsin, USA - GEODES006 metaG | ecosystem: Environmental > Aquatic > Freshwater > Lake | place: USA: Sparkling Lake...
CCCTCGCTCAGACTGCACTAAGCCTAGGTGACGCCCCACAAGCCAGTACCCCTTGCTGTACCATCTCAGCCCTTGCCAGTGCGGCTGATGTCGCACTGCCAGTGCCACTGGCACTGGCAGTGGCACCGATTAAGTTCTAGTCCCACACTGTCATACAGTGGGTTGGACTGCCAAATCGCTCCCGTATGGAAGACGAGCTACGGTCGCGCCCCACTTATGCCTGCATTTTTTGTTTGTCTGTATAGAAATACGGGGCTCACTCAGGCCGAGGCAGGCAGCCGCGTTTTGAATCCGAGGGGGGGGGAGGGGGGTCTTCTCCATTGGAGAACTTGCACCTTTCTCTGAACTGAACAAATATTCGGCCGAATCTCCATTGAACCGGTATCTTTCTCTCGTTTGACGTGCTCGTTGTTTTTCGTTTGACCTGGGGTCATTTAACCTTGCTTTTGTGTGGGGTCAGATCCGGATGGCCGAGGACGAGCCTGCCTCGGCAGATGTCCCACAGTCGGATGCCAGCAGCGTTGTAGCCGTCACATCGGCACGCAAAACCATCCCAAAACGCAAACTTGCGGCTGTTACCCGAGTCTGCGCGCTTTCGACTTGCAATAAAAAGTTCCATCCTATACCATCAGCAGCAGCGAAATCGTTTTCTGGCTCTGACTCGTTCTGTTCCCAAGTTTGCAGCGAGAGGCGAGATTCCACCAGCAAGCATGTCGAAGCAAAGAAGCCCAGCAGTGCCACTGCGGTGTACAACCGCGCCAAGCGCCAGGTTGAAGCATTACGCGAAGGAGGCGTCTCTGCAATGTTTGCGGCTCGTGTTCCGGCAGTGCGTCAGAGTTCCGAATATGTTGTGGTTGCTGCGCCAAGTGCTGACCAAGCCACTATAATGCAATATATCTTGCTTGGAATGTCGAATCCGAAAGATGCAAAGTGGGCTGCACCGCTCCAGTCAATCTATGCGGAAGCGATTCGAAATGGGCTGCAAGAAGGATATGAGAGGGAGTTTGTCATTTCAATGAAGGCATTGAAGGCGAAGGCGTCACATGTATCGTTGCCTGTGACAGCCTCCGCAGACGACGCTGGTGAAGGGGATAGGATGACCAGCGAGCTGTCCGAGTCTGCTTCTGGATTAATGCCGGTAGCAGCCATTACCGGTAACAGGCATAAGCGCCGCCGACCGGGACCGAACACAGGCTCCGGTTTAAGAGTGGCTGACGATGATGAGGATGATGATGATGATGGAGTGGGATCTGTGGCGGCGAGAACCAGTGATGCATTCGATCATCCACTACTTGTACTCGGCGAGCCGTCTACGCTTGGTATGTGTTGGGTGGGTGGCTCTGGAATGGCTGGCTCCTATCAGGCTACCCTCTGCTATCCTTCATCTGCAGGCATGTATGGACAGGAAAACGAGACTTCACAATTGTGCTGGTGCTCGTGTCTATCCCAGTGCTTGTCCCATTTTATAACAGTGCGCAACACGCTTCGCAGCATCAAACCGCGGGCTACTGAACACATTTCTCGATGCGCAGCTCTCATTGAATGTATTCAACGCGTTCTTAACAATCGCAACGCAGCCTGCTTCCCGGTATCGAAGCGTACTTTTACTACGCTGGCAGATCTAGTGCATCGATCCGATCGAAGCGAACGTCGCCATGAGGATGCTTCAGAGGCACTATCGCTCGCTCTGAACGAAAGAGGCGAAGAGTTTCTCGAGCGCGTTTTTCCTCTTGTTACTTATTTTGAGCGAACGGTTGTTGTTCGCTGCCATGCCGATGGTTGCAGGCATTATTCTGGAGGTGTCGGTTTCGCAGAATGGAAGAGCAGTGCAATTGCACACAATCCCCTGTTTTTGGTCTCTAAAGGCTCTGTCGAGCGTGCGTTGGCGCACTATGATGCAAAAGAGCAGTCGCCCGCTTGTTCGATTGAACACGGGACCTTCTTCACCGATGATGTTATTGATTTGGACGATGATACCGATGGAAAGCTGAGTCTGCTTGTGAGATGTCTAAACGAGGCCATCAACCCTTCGCGTTTGGCTCTCGAATTAGACGCTCCAGACTACACTTATCTAGGAGACAACCCACCGAATAGATGTACATTTTGTGGTAAGATTCTTCCAAAAGATAGCTGTTTGTACTGCTCGGAGCGCACTCAATTTGCGACAGCACAGCGCATGGTTGCACGAGCTAAGCATCTGGGGCGATCCCCTCCGCATGTCATTGTCATTCATGTTGAACGTCTTGCGGAAAATCCCCACATGCGAATTATAGCCCCTGATGCGATTCGTCTCATGAATTTCGGCTGGACGCGCCATGCCTTCGGTGATGTTTTGGCTCCAAGAGGGATAGTTGATGAGACGATGGACGCTCCACAGTCTCATAAGTACGTCCTCCGATCAGTGGCTCATCGTTCGGGCGGTGTTGGTGTTGGAAACTCGCGTTTTGGGCACTGGTGGGCGAACCTTAAACACAGCAAGGAGTGGTCGCTAGAGTGCAACGACTCTCGCGTTAGAGCCATGCGTGGTATGGGTGATCCGAGGACTGCGACAATGTTTTTCTATGAGCTCAGCTCTGTCACTGAGATTGTTGGTTGGAACGGCAGTTCGTAACTGGAATGAATATCGAAGTGGCATTTCGTTCGGCATGTCGCTGACACTTCCGGAAAATGGGAGACTTGCAGATTCAGCCAGTGAGTCGTTGCTTCTTGAAGGGCACACTCGCGGCTGAGCGGAGACTGCTACTGGAACAAGTGCGCTGGGCCGGACGCCGGACCATCACTTGCAATGTGAGACTACACTGGCGGCATCTACGATTTCAGCTACCGTTTACACCTTTTATGCCGTGTCGTGCCACTTGCAGGATGGTCCAGTGCCAGCAGTGGTAGGCTGATCTGTCCTATCTAGCCCCGTCCAATTGTAGCACAATTCCTGTTAATGTACGCTGTCAGAGGGAACCCCTTCTACAACTCTGTGACCCGCGAGACGCCAGTTCAATGACATCGTCATTGTTGACATCACTGGCGTCGCGCTCGTCGGGCCAGTCCGTAGCTGGCCTCCTGCCATGCTACTGCCAGTGGATGCAGATGAAGTGTCAGGCAACTCTACTGCCGCTGCCAAGGCCATGACGCGGCTGACTCTGTAAGTAGTCTACACCTGCGCTGGCACGTGGGTAGTGACGGTGATCGAGTGGCAATAGCAGCAGGTTCTTGTCGTTCAGGCCTGGGCTCTGACATATTTGCATTGGCACGGAGGCTTGCCGCAGTTACACATGCTGGAGGCTACGTTACGTGCAGCTGACGGTGAACGTGATGGCCCCCGTCGTGTGGGCGCCGAGTCTTGCCAGCGCCAGTTACGGTAGCTAGTGCTTTGCTCACTGGCGGGCTAATGGACTGACAGTGCCGGACACTGTGGCACTGGCAGCGTGATTAGCTGAGTGCTCACTGGCTGGGCCGCCTTCACGTTTAAGTGACACTATCAGTACATACTCGTCTCGGCTCTCACCGGCAAAGCCTCTTGTTGCAACTAACTGCGTCAGAGCCCGGGTAGTACTACTAAAGTACGTATTAGCTTGCCACTGGCAATGGCTGGAGACACCTTGCTTTTGTGACTGTCGCGCCGGCCCGGGCAGCTTGCGAGTCAATTCAAGTTACTGTCATGACCCTTCAAGTTCTACGATTAGTACAACTTCAGTACAGGTGTACTGCCACGGCGCATCTGCCAGTGGCACTCGCATTGTCAGCCTGAGTTCACCACTGCCAGTGCCACTGGCCCGGACATCATATGTACTGCCAGTAGCAGTGTAAGGATACCAGTGATTCGGCGGCCGCCGCCGCCGGCGCGGCACCGGACGCCGGGGTCGGACTCGGAATAGAAGTACTACCCGGGCCGTACTACTACAGTAGTACTACCGCCGGCGGCGGCGGCGGCGGCGGCACTGCACTCACTGGCAAGCTTTAAGCTGCAGTGCCACTGCCAGCCTGAGTGGCACTGGCAGAAGCACTGGCAGTGCCAGTGCCACTGGCACTAGCGCTGCCAGTGGAGTGAAGTGGTACTAGTAGTAAGTACTAGTACTACGTAGCATGGCACTGGACTTGCCACTGGCACTGGACTTACCACTTGCAGTGGAGTGCCACTGACAGAACTTGAAGTTCAAGTTGAGCTAGTAGTAGTACTAGTACGAACAGGTAGTACTACTACAGTAGTACTACTCATACTCCGAGTCACTGGCACACACTAGCACACAAAACTTGAAGCAAGGCTAAGTAACGTACTACCCCGTGATCCTGCCAGTGGCGCCAGCACTAGTCACAGTAGTAGTACTAGTATGCACTTGCAGAACTATAGTAGCCTGAGTACAGTAGTAGTACCGTAGTCTGTCACGGTGCTACTACGTAGTAGTATACTATTAGTGCATCCTGCCACTGCCAGTGGCAGTGGCACTAACAGTGAGTAGTAGTACTACACTGGCACACACTGGCACTGCCAGTGGCACGGAGCCTGAGAAAGCATGTTCAAGTACTACCGCCTACTAGTACAGGTAGTACTAGTACAAACTTGAACATTTCAGTGCCAGTGCACTGGAAGCTGAGTGCTTTCAAATTGAAGTTTGTGTGCAGTGCGGCCGGGTGTCACTGGCACGGCCCGGGTGTCTGAACTTGAGCTCCAAGTTGAACTGAAGTCTACTGCCAGTGATCACTGGCAGAGTCAGGATAGGCACTGCAGTGCCAGTGTGTCTGAACTTCAAGTTGTACTACCACTGCCAGTGCCACTGCCACTGGCAGTGGCAGTGGCCCGGGCCCGGGTAGTTCCGAGTGGAATGCGTGATGCTCAGCCTGAGGATAGTCACGGTAGTACTCAGTAGTAGTACTCACTGGCAGCCCGGCCCGGGCCGTTGTACTAGCCTGAGTAGCCTGAGAGTACTACATAGTAGTACTAAGTACTAGCCTGAGTAAGTAGTAGTACTGAGTCACGCCGGTCACGCCGGTACTATCCGGCCCGGGGCCGGGCCGGTCCGCCGGCGGCGCCGCCGGCGTAGTATTGCCAGCCTGAGTGGTTCTACTTCTCAGGCCCAGGCTACTGCAGCCTGAGCGTGAGTGTAATAACTTGTACGTACGGCGACTCAGGCTATAACTGCCACTGCCAGTGGCACTGCCAGTGGCAGTGTCCGGCGGCCCATTGCCAGTGTAGTGCTAGTGCTACTGTCAGACTGAGGCCCGCCGGCCCGGGGGCTATAGTACAACTGCACTGGCAGCGCTATTGCCAATGGCAGTGATTATTACAGTTGTACTCCACCGGCAAGCGCGGCGAGCTCGCCCTTGAAATCCACATCCTTAGTAGCCCAGGCTCTGGTAGTGGCAGCCTGGCCTCATGGCCTGAGCGCCGAGAGCGACTTCGGCGGCGACTGCCACTGCAATGTAGTCGCCCAGGCCATCTACGGTAACTCGGGCTACACCGGCAGTTATCAGACTCGTGCTGTAGGGCACCACTACAGTGTCTGCGCAACACTACGCGAACGTGTAGGAGCCCACCGCTGCGTGAGTTGAACCTCTGCCCCCAGCATGTCCCCGTGACGCCGCTAGGGCACGAGACACGGCCGACCACTCAGGTAGCATATTCAAGTTGCTTGTGATGCAGCTTGCGCGAGAACTCGAAGTAAGTCGGGGTCACCAAGGCTGTTACCATCGGCATGGCTGCCATCAGCATCGTCGCATGCACCATCGTTCTCCTCTCGAGCAGCACCGTCAGCGGGGGTCCTCGCCGCAACGGCATTAGCGCCGGGTCTAGATCTCAAGCGTCCAACATGCTCCTCCGCGTCATCAGCGCGGCGCTTGCTTCCCACGGCTGCTTCATCAAGAGCATCACGCGCGTGTCGAACGACGACTTCAATGTTGCTGGGCTGTGCATTCTCCTCTTCGTTATCAACGAGATACTGGCTGTCTTCGTCACCAGCTTCCTCATCTTCGCCACCCTCATCTAAGCCCTCCCATCCGTTCGCACTGTCATCCTGCACGTCAACAGACGCCAGGTCAGATAGGGCACTGCTATAGACAAGAGAAGGTCGAAGACGGGGCGCGCGCTGCTCAGATCCACCATGAAGCGCAATATGCGCCCAAGCTACTGGTGACATACGCCCAGATAACAGTGCTCTCCCGTGTCGCATCGCTACAGCTCTTCGCACGGAATCTTTGTTCAGCACGACGACGGAGGCCCCTGCTGTGTCTAGTAGCAAATTGAGTCCTTTTTGAAGTCTCCCAATCTGCTCGCGCTGCTGGCGCCACACTCGCAAACCTTCTGCAACCTTGAATGCCATTCCGGCAGCCAACTGCTTGCGTGATTCACCTGAGGTTGCTTGCGGAAGGGCTGCAAAGTCAAAGAGTGCATCGGGCATGCCGCCCCATAGCCCCGAAGGCCCTGCACCCACGCCAAGGTCAGGATTATCAGCGCACAATGCTTGCAGCATGGTCAACAGTTGGGCAATGACTGCATCGATGTTGACGGCAACTCGATCAAAAATGTCCCCCTTCAGAAATTGCAACTCCTCTTTGGCCCGCTCCCGCTTCTCATAAGCCTCAATGAGATGATCTAGGGCGAGGTCACCCGGAGTAACGCAAATATCGCCCACGCTAGAAGGCAGATCTCCGGGGCCACTGATGGAGCCAATATCAGGAAGAATCCACTCGCGCACTGCCTTCTGCGGGGAATGAGGAACGAGCCTCTTTAAGCAAGCAAGACAGTGCGACAATCGTTTGAGCGTGGCACCACGATGGGCGTACAGAGATTCGCTCGTAGTGTTTTTCCCTCCTTGTGTCACGCGATGAAGCTCAATCTTCCAGTTATCATGCGCCAGCTCAGTCGCCAGTGCGTGCAGACTCCGTAGGTGCTTTGCAATGACATTATCAGAATTAAGCGCTGGGTGGGAAATCGAGCCTGACAGCTTGTCAAGAGCACTACGGAAAGAAGAAATCTTTTGATCTAGATCGTCGTACGATAGCACCGACGGCAGATCGAAGCCAGCTTCGTCCACCAAGTATACAGCAGCAGCGTCCCTATCAGCGGCGCCAACAGATGCAACGACATCATCGCGTATGCCCGTGAGTGTCCGAACAACAAGCGCAAGACGATGCGTCCTGACAAAGTGGTTCATGGCAGCATCAGATGAAGATCGCGATTGATTTGTGCTCTGCGATGCCACACGTCTCTCCTGGATCGAGTAATTGCGAAGATGCGGGTCACTGACAGGCAAGGCTGGGTTGCGCTTGGCGTAATCACAACGCTGACGATCAAGCTCGATGGTTCGCTGCTCAAGCGCAATGGTCGCACGAACAAAAAGACCCAGGAGGGAAAAAGCTACGTCAAGAGACTTGCGGTGGTTGTGCAGGGCAAGGTTTGTGTTAACAAAGAGCCGCCAGTCCTCTGCCGTCATTGTACGCGACGCTGCGCCAAGGCGGCTGAGCACCTGAGCATTCAACCACTCTGAAAGCGCACTACCAACGCCGCTTCCGGGTACCTTACTCAGATAGCGTCGGCACGCATGCACAAAAGCGTGAAAGTCTGGGATCGCAGCTTTGATCATCGCATCCTGGCCAAGAGCTCGCAGCAAAAGGCGATACACTAAGTGGTACAGATCATAATCCGATGGCTGCGTAGGCGTCCTAGGCTGTTGTGAAGGCTCCCTGGGAAGGGCAGTTGGTGGTGGTGTCGTCGGGGCAGTTGGTGGTGGGTCGGGGACGACACCAATAGCAGAAGCGGCGGCTGAAGCAGCTGCTGCTGCGGCACCTTCTTCGAGAGTGCATTGAACAGTGAACGAGGCAGGAGCCCCCGCAACAGACAAGATAGATGCATCAATCGCGGAGCGGACGGCATCAACTACAGCGTCAGCGTTACCACCACGGGACGAGTCGTCAGCAGACACAGCGGAAGCGACACCGTGACGAACCCGCTCAGAAGTCATGTCAGCAGCACCACAAAGAGCACGAAGCGGAGGCCCCAAGGGACGGCCGCTACGCTGGGCTTCAATGTGACGCTGAAAAATGCACATTGTGTCACCATAGAAAAAGAGGCAGCCCATCGCAAATGCAAGAAGCACCGCAAGACATACGTGGCCACTGATGGACTCTGGGCAGTTCATCTCGATGACTGCCAAAGCTGCCAGATGGCTGCAAGACAACGCATACGCCCCGTGCTGATCGAGTGGATTCCTTGCTCCACGTTCGGCCCCTGCCTGCATCCGAGCGTCACCGCAACTGCCGATGGGACGACTGGATTCCGAAACTCGAAGAGCAGACACAGCGGGGGCGGTTCGAGTTGCCGGCAGCAACACACTGCTTGGCAGTGCATAAACCACATTGGTTCCTTCTCCCCCCACACCAGCAAAACGGTTACATTTCATGCAGCCGTCCGCGTGGATTCGACTGTGAGTGTGGCCACAAACCACGCAGTGGAAGAAGAGACCGCGCAAAGTGGCATCAGGGAAGGCAGACAAGGCGCGATAGACCCTGTGAACTGCTCGGAATGACTGGAGCGGAACGCAGTCACGATGAGAGGAGCCTTCGAGGGCAGCAAACTGTCCGTGGCCAATAGTCTTGCTGAGTTCAGCGTCAGACTGATGTGACCATCCATCCATCGCCCGATTGACGCATGCGTTCAGCACTCCAGTACTAATACACGCATGGACATTGTCCGGAGTCACGGAAGAGTAGCCGACTGCGACAGAATTCGCTGGGGAAGCCTTGCGAGGAAACACAGTCTTGCACACACGGCAAAGTAACGCAGACACCGCTCCCGAATTCCACGTGCCTGCAATGTGCGTGGTTACGCAGCGATGTGTGTTATAGATGACGGAACGCAAAGGACGCTCAACTTACGTCCTTGTTCAAACACCGGCACAGCCTGCAGCGGGTTGCCGTTCCAGGCGGCTGCCTGACAGTGGCAGCTACGGCACTTGGGACAACTATCAACTCCGCGAATCGGGGCAGGAAACACTGCATTAGCATGGAGGTAGGCGCAGGGAGAGAATGGATATTCACCCAGGCGTTCGTACCTTTTGTCTGGATCCAATTATCATCTGCGACAACATTCGTGCAAACGCTCTCCGGCAAGCGAACAAACTCGTTGGGCAAAAGCAGACGAAGGACGACGCCCGCCGAGCCCAGCACAAGAATGTACCTCTCGCGTGGACAAGGCGACAAATCATGGCGCTTGCCGTCACACGGGTAACACACCCGATCACCCGATGGACATCGGCAAAGGTCAATAACACCAGGCGAGTCGCCGCCACAGTCATCGCATTTCGCGCCTTTCTCTAACAAAAGCATTTGCAATAATCCCAGAGAAATATATTGCCGAAACGCGAACAGCGATGCGTGTCGCTGGAAGTCCGTGCTTGGAGAATCGAACTGTGCAGCGGAGGGTTTCTTGCCCGACGGTACCGCGGGTGCGCCGACACTTTGGCCGGCATCACCTCCAGACGGAACCGCGGATATGCCGACACTTTGGCCACCATCCCCTCCCGCCCCACCGCCGACTTCTGCGTAATAGTCAAACTCCCCAGCACCCGAGTTGCTAGCCTCTTCCGCTTCCGCGATTCGAGCTGTAAACAGACTCCGTCGATCTTCAGCTGACATTGACCCAAGGCGCTCGGCCAACTTCAAAAGCATCGGACGCGCTGCTTCCAGATCACGCACAATGCCACGTGACGACAAGTTAGCCGAGCTCGTCACAACCCCAGTTGTTGGGTCGACCACTACACTCATATGCGGAAACAATTCTCGAACCTCACTCGCCATCGCACGAAAAGACTCGGAAAGACCGCTAATGTTTGCTGCCTCGCTCCTTGATGGCTCCATCGTCGGTGTTCGCTCAAGAAGTTCCTGCGCACAAAGACATTCCCCCTCATTAGAGAATAGCCAGCGTGATTTAGTTGGTCATGTGTGATCATTGTGATCAGATTCGTACCTCTATACCGTCCTACCGGGCAGACGCACACCCACACAACATTGAAATAAGCCCTCGAAATCATTCGTGTGAAAAGGTGCGTGGACGAATAGTTCGATTTGCGCACGTCGCGCGCGTCCAGGCACTTGCTGTGTCCGCAAAGGTTGACAAACTGCTGCACCACCCGGGCCACTGACAAGGTCTGTCAAGGTCCCGATAAGGTTGCTCCAAAGACTGTGTATGTCTCTCGACACACGCGTTGTCGTATTGGGGCAGGCAGCCCGCAGCAGGTACACCTAAGCCAACCTCATTCCGCCCGTCGAGATCCCCGCGCAGCTGCCCCCAGACCCCAAACCCCTACCGAACCCGCAGGGTGCCAAGCCACATGCCTCAGCGGGAAATGGGAAAGATACAGAGCCCGTGCGGACCCCGGGGCTGCAGTCAAGATCTGCACACAAGGGGTGGAGAAGCTGCATTTTAGCGACGCTGCGCTGCACACTCCCAGTACGATCCGACGAAGACGTAAGCCCACATTCAAATGTCAGCATTATAGGCACAGCGATTACCTGCAGCGGAAGGTCGGAAAAAGGTATGCTGTGTGTGCTAGCCGCGTTTGCGGGAGTTGTACGACCGACACTTCGGTGGCCGTGCGCGGGTGCAAGAACGAAGAAAGAAACGTCCGTACACCCCGCAATCGAATCACACGACCTAGTGCGACTCTTTACAACGATGAAAGCACTCCGGAAGGCCGAATCTGCGGAGCACGACAAGTCGGAGGCGGGGGGATACGGGGGTACCGCACATGCGCCACCAGTGCTCACCAATCGAAACGACTCCCGAAATCCATGGAGTATGGCCTACAATGCACGCCGGGGAGCGTGTGGGGCCAAGCGTAGCCGTCATGATGTGAAAAAGGTCGATTCTCTGTTCTAACCCAACCTTTGTCGGGCTATAGCTCCTGAACATAATCACGCGCGCCAATACCGCGGCACGGGCAGAAGGCAATAGTGTTGGAGAGTGTATCAAAAGTTACGCGAGGTCGAAGGAGCGAGAATTGAATGAGCTGGATTGATTTGCGGGAGTTCACTTACGACGTCGTAACAGTGACAACCCACGGGGACTGGTCGAAATCATGCTTTGGTTTATGAACGGGGAGAAAAACCGTGTTCCCCTTCGATCGCGAATCGTGATTTGCCTTCCCTATTTACCATCCGTGAGGAGGAAAGTGGCGGGTTCCCAGATTCTAGCTGCTTCTGTTGTTGTTCCTTTGCGGTGCGTATTTGGGGCTCATGTCTCCGGCTTAAGCTTGCGATAATCTTGTCGGCATCGCCGTCGCGTGGACTCTGGCAGAGTTCTCCCTCTCACATCTTCTTCGCCCCTCTTCCCGCTAACCGCCCAGCAGGGC
>Ga0164295_10004285_pt1 | contig 11339 bp, 10 predicted proteins | sample GEODES006metaG_FD_111798 | JGI IMG/M metagenome (GOLD analysis project Ga0164295, IMG submission 111798) | Oligotrophic lake water microbial communities from Sparkling Lake, Wisconsin, USA - GEODES006 metaG | ecosystem: Environmental > Aquatic > Freshwater > Lake | place: USA: Sparkling Lake...
GACTTCCAGTAAGGTAAGGCCGACAAGGAATTCCCTCCCGGGCATTATTGCCGGCCCCTCGCGCAAGCGAGAGGGCCGCATGGTGCAGGGAATTTTCTGGAGACACCGAAAGGCCGCCGCAATGCGGCCTTTTTTATTCCGCCCTGACCCGCCGGAAAAACTAAAGACATTCGGATGACAAACGCCTAAATTACGGCCACCGATAGCGCAATCGGGCTACTAAAAACATTTTGGGGACTCGTCATGGCCAGCCAACAATCCGCCGCAATCGACACACTTTTCGACAGCTTCCGCGCCGCGATGGTGGCCAATCCCACCATGTCGCTGGACGAACTCCGTGACCTCCTTGAGAAGTGCGGCGATCTGGCGACCGATCCGGGTCAGGTGGATTACCTGGAAATCGACGCCGACGGCACACCCTGCCTGTGGGCCGTGCCCCACGGCTGCGCGCAGGATCGGGTGTTGCTGGCGCTGCACGGCGGCGGTTGCGTCACCGGTTCGCGTTTCTCCCATCGCAAGATGTTCGCTCACATCGCCAAGAAAATTGGTTGCCGCGCGCTGATTCTCGATTACCAGCGCGCCCCGGAACACACCCATCCCTCGCAGGTCAACGAAGCCGTCAAGGTTTACGAGTGGCTGCTGCAGCAGGGCATTGATGCCAAACACGTGATAACCGTTGGCGACTCCGCGGGCGGCATGCTTTGCACTACCGTGGTGCTGGCCGCGCGCGAGCGCAGTCTGCCCTTGCCGGCCGGCGTCATGGCGCTCTCGCCCTGGTACGACATGGAGGCCACCGCGCCGTCTTTCGAAACCAACGCCGCCGTCGAACGCCTCATCACCCGCGAACTCTCGCTCAATATGGCCGCGATGTTCCTCGGTGAGGCATCGCCCAAAGATCCGCTGGCCAATGTGATGTACGCCGACTTCCGGGATTTCCCGCCCACCTGCATTCAGGTCGGTGGCTACGAGGTCATTGTTGACGATTCGCTCCGCATCGCCGACCGCATGCGGGATGCGGGCGTGACCTGCAGCGTGGAAGTCTTCCCGCAAATGCAGCACGTGTTCCAGTTCATGGCGGGCCGCGCACCGGAAGCCGACGAGGCCATCCGCAAACTCGCCGCCTGGGCCAAACCGAAGCTCGGCCTCGCCTGACAGGCCGCTCATGCGCTTCCATCACATGGCGATTTTTGTCGCCGAGATGGAAGCAGCGCTTCGGCTGTGGCGGGATGTGCTGGGCTTTAGGGTCATTAAGGACAGCATCATCCCCGACGGCCCGGCGCCAGCGCCGGACGTCTACCTCTATCCAGCGCTGCTGGACGACATCTTCAAAGTGAAAAACGCGCGGTCGCGGATGGCCATTCTGGTCTCCGCGGAAGGCGCGATCATCGAACTCCAGCAGTGCGAAAACCCGGCCATTGCGCGCACGCCTCCGGAACACCAGCGCTACGGTCACACCGGCGTCCACGAACTCGGGCTGCTGGTGAATGACATCGATGGCTGGTTCGCGCGCATCCGCGAGGCCGGCTATGCAACCCAGACCGAGTACGTCTGGCCCTGCGGCGACTTTGGTCGCTCGTTCCTGTTCTACGATGCCGACGGCAACATGATTCAGCTGTGGGAACACACGGCAAACACAACATTCCGGGGAGCCAACACATGAGCAATGACATCAAGCCGATCGATCTGGCGAGCGTGGACTGGGTACTCAACACCACCCGCAGCGTGCGCCAGCGTCTGGACTTCGACCGCCCGGTGCCCATGGCGCTGATCGAAGAGGCGCTGAACATCGCGCTACAGGCGCCCACCGGCGCCAACACCCAAACCTGGCGCTTCATGGTGATTACCGAGCAGAAATCCAAAGACCTCATCGCCGACTGCTATCGCCGCGCCGCCGGCGCCTATGTCGAAGGCAAGACGGGGCTCTCTAAAACCGGCGTGACGATGATGCGCGAATACGAAGAAGCCGACCTTCGCCAGCAGCAGAAGGCGGCGATGATGAAATCCGGCGGCTATCTGATGGCGCACATGCAGCGCGCACCGGTGATGGTGATTCCGCTCATCGAAGGTCGCTTTGAGCACGACGACGTGTTTACCCAGGCCTCGATGTGGGGCTCGATATTGCCGGCGACCTGGTCCTTGATGCTGGCCCTGCGCGCGCGGCGCATTGCATCCGCCTGGACCACGCTGCATCTGCAGTACGAGCGCGAAATCTCGGAGGCCCTCGGCATTCCGGAGAATTACACGCAGGCCGCGCTGCTGCCCATCGCCTGGCTGACCGGCGGCGACCTGCATCCGGCGAAGCGCCTGCCGGTTAATGAGGTGACCTTTCGCGATCGCTGGGGTCAACATTAAGACTCGCGCGCGCGGTCGAGGAGCTAGCGCATGGGCTTGCTGATTAACGGCCGCTGGGACAGCGCGGCGACCATGATTCCAGTCGAAAACGGCCGCTTTGTGCGCGAACCGGCCGCGTTCCGGGCGACTATCACGGCCGACGGCAGCAGCGGTTTCGAGGCCGAAGCCGGGCGCTACCACCTGTACGTGGCCTATCACTGCCCCTGGGCCTGGCGCACGATGCTCTATCGCGCGATCAAAAATCTGGAGCCGGTGATTTCGATGACCATCGCCATCCCGAACGACCGCCGGGAAGGCTGGATTTTTGGCGACTATCCGGGCGGCTGCACGCCGGATGCCGTAAACGGCTTCACGCATCTGCATCAGGCCTATACCGCGACCCGGCCCGACTACACCGGCACGGTGTCGGTGCCAGTGCTGTGGGACAAACAAACGGGCGGCATCGTCAACAACGAGTCGCCCGAAATCATCCGCATGCTGAACAGCGCGTTTGATGCGTTTACCGCTGTGAAAACGGATTTCTATCCCGCGCCGCTCCGCGCCGAAATCGACGCGATAAATGAGCGGGTGTATCAGGGCGTGAACAACGGTGTGTATCGGGTAGGGCTCGCCAAGTCACAGGACGCCTACGACGAAGCCTTTGATGTGCTATTCGAGACGCTGGACTGGCTGGAGGCGCGGCTGGCGACGCAGCGCTATCTCGTCGGCGAGCAAATTACGGAAGCAGACTGGCGCCTGTTAGCCAGCCTGCTGCGCTTCGATTTGGTGTATCACGGACTCTTCAAATGCAATCAGCGCACGATTGCGAGCTATCCGCAGCTGTCGAACTACCTGCGCGAGCTGTACCAATATCCGAAGGTGGCGGAGACGATCAACGTGGCGCACTTCGTGCGCGGCTACTACTCGATTCCGGGCATCAATCCCACCGGGATCATCCCGCGCGGGCCGCAGGGCTATCACGAAGCGCTGGCCGAGCCGCACGATCGCGGGCGCTTTGGATCGCCGGCGGAGCACTAAAGACCTCAGTCCGGCAGCAGATTCTGAAACTCCTGAAACTTGCCATTGGCTCCCCTTGGCAAGGGACCGTCCAGCGTTTCGATGTCGAGCGCAAAGGGATAACCCGTGGCGTGCTGGAGGGTGTTCAGCAACCAGCGCAGATCCGATGGGGTGAGAGGCCGCCGCGGCCAAATCTTGAGATGTAAGCGCTCGGGCGCGACTTGTAAGACCTGAAACTGACGAACGAGACGCCGCGCCTCGTCGCTGCGCAGACCGAGCATCGGCCAGAAGCGGCGCCCGTCCGGTAAGCGCAGCAGATTCCGCTCGCGACCGATGATCCGGTTCAGCGTGGGCAGGCCGCGCCCACACTCACAGGGCGGTCCAACTTCCGCGTAATCCCGAAGATCGTAACGAATCAAGGCGGTGGCGAAGTTGCGCAGGTCTGTCACCAGCACGCGCCCGATCTCCCCTGGCGCGCAACTCGCGCCGGCGTCATCCACCACTTCCAGCACCACGCCTTCGGCCATGCAGTGAAAGCCGCCGCGTTCGCACTGCGCGGCGATCGGGCCTACTTCTTCGGCGCTGTATTCATCGCACACGCGCAGCTGCCATTGCTGAGAGAGCGCGTCCCGCAAGTCGGGCGCGAGTGTTTCGCCCATGGCAATCACGAACGCTAGCCCGCAGGGATTCGCCGGCGATTGCTCCAGCAGTCCCTGCAGATTGGAGGGATAGCTCATGAGATAACGCGGTTGATACTGGCGGAGCATCGCGAGTTGCTGCTCAAGCGGCTGCGTAATGGAAAGCTCATAGGCCGGACCGCTGCCATAAAGCGCGCCAATAGAAGGGTTCCAATGTTCGTAGCGAACGACCTCTGTGGCCCCATTAGCGCCAACGCCAGCCCGAATCACCGCAAAGGCCTCGGCAAGTTCCAGCCCATACCAGCCAGTGAGACTGCGCAGCCCAAAAGCGTTGCGCAGGACCTGCGCGGCGGCGGTGTAACGCACCGCCACAGGTTCGCCGGATGAGCCCGAGGTGCGGGTGATACCGGTCGGTCCGTGCGCGGGACTCGTCTCGCAGTAGAACGCTTCGGCATGTTGCTGAAAGTCGCCGCGGGTCAGCGGCGGCAGGCGAGCAAGGATCTCGAAAGCGGTCTCGGCGCGCAGATCGCGGTCGCGGAGCAGTGGCTGATAAAACGCGCTGTAGGTAGCAGCATGCTGGAGGCGCGCCGCCAGCTGACGAGACTGCAGTGCGCGCAAGGCTGCGGGCGCCAGCCACTGCGAGGCTTGAATTTGAGCGAGCGTTGAGTAGAGCGCGGCCTGCTGTGGCGATAATGCCGCCGGCCAGCAGAGTTCAGAGGAGCCGGACTTCAGCATGCAAGGCCGTTAGCGCGAGCGATATTGAAGACCATCGCGCCGCGCTAGTCCGGCTCGGCCTTAACCCGCGTCGTTACGCGTCCGCAGGAAGTTGAAGAACTCCACGCCTTCGCGCAGACGGCGTTTCATCATGGTCCAGCTCTTCAGCATCTCCCAGGTGATTTCGCCAATCTTGCGCGGCCGGAAGTAGAAGCGCTTGTAGAACACCGCCAGCGCCTCAAAGATTTCTTCGTGCGATAGATGCGGGTATTCGAGCGAGCTGATTTGCAGACCGTTGTCGGCCACCACGTCGCCGGCCGGGCGCCGTAGCCAGTTGTTGGACTGGGCTTCGGCGTAGATGCGGGTGCCGGGATAGGCCGCCGCCAGCGAGACCTGAATGGTGTGCGGATTGATTTCCTGCGCGTAGCGGATGGTTTCTTCGATGGTCTCGCGGGTTTCGCCCGGCAGGCCCACGATGAAGGTGCCGTGGATGGCGATCCCCAGCTTGTGGCAGTCGGCGGTGAAGCGCCGCGCGATGTCGGTGCTCACGCCTTTGCGGATGTTGATCAGGATCTGGCGGTTGCCAGACTCGTAGCCCACCAGCAACAGACGCAGGCCGTTTTCCTTCATGATTTTCAGCGTTTCGTACGGCACGTTCGCCTTGGCGTTGCACGACCAGGTGATGCCGAGCTTGCCGAGCAAGCGGGCGGTTTCTTCCACGCGCTTGATGTCGTCGGTGAAGGTGTCGTCGTCGAAGAAGAATTCTTTGATCTGCGGGAAGTACTGCTTGGCTTTGGCGATTTCATCCGCCACCACCTGCGGGCTGCGGGTGCGATACCGATGACCGGAAATGGTTTGCGGCCACAGGCAAAAAGTGCAGCGCGACTTGCAGCCACGGCCGGTATACACCGACAGGTAGGGGTGCTGCAGGTAGCCGATGAAATAGTCCTCGATGACCAAATCGCGCTTGTACACGTCGATCACCGACGGCAGCGCATCCATGTCTTCGATAATCGGGCGGTCGGCGTTGCGCACATAGCTTTCGCCGTTGCGCCAGGTGATGCCGCCCACTTCGGCCAGCGGCTTGCCTTCGGCAATTTCCACGCAAACGTAATCGAACTCACCGTTGGCGACGAAATCGATCGCCCTGGAAGCGCGGATCGAGGGGTCCGGATTGACCGACACATGCGCGCCGACCATACCGATCAGGAGCTTGGGATTTTTTTCCTTCAGCGCCTCGGCAATCTTGCAGTCGTTCTCGAACGACGGCGTGCTGGTGTGAAGCACGGCAAACTCGAAGTCGCCGGCCATCGCCACCACTTCTTCCACGGTCTGGCCGTGGGCGGGGGCATCAACCAGTTTGCTGTTCGGGACCATCGCGGCCGGTTGCGCCAACCACGTGGGATACCAGAAAGAGCGGATTTCGCGGCGGGCCTGATAGCGCGAGCCGGCGCCACCGTCAAAGCCGTCGAAAGACGGCGGATTCAAAAACAGTGTTTTCATAGTCATGATGGTTCGACGGTTCCTTTCAGTTCCATGTGGCCCTGTTTGTCCACCTTGAATTCGTAACCCTGCCATTCAACGTTGCGGCCGAGAAAACTCGCCACCCACACGCCAAAACACAGGAGATCGCGTAGCACCGTGAGCCCATAGGCGGCGGGCTGCCCGGGTGCCACTGTAGTACGCGCCACATCGTGCAGCAGCGCGCGTAAACCCACGGCCCAACCCACCGCAGCCATGCCCGCAAACGGGTGCTGGGCGCCCACCAGCAGCGCAAAGGCCAGCGCGGCAGGCGTGATATAGGTCAGGAAAGACATCGCGTAACCGCCCGCTTGCACGGAGCGGACGGTGCGGGCCCAGCGCAGTTCGTGCCTTAGCAACGAAGCGAGCGAGGGCTCATGGACAGTATTCTCGACGATACAAGGGATTAAAGCGACCCTGCCGCACTGCGATGCCACCAGATCCCCCAGCCGGTAGTCGTCGGCCAGTTCATTGGCCAGCCGCTCGAAGCCACCGATCGCCTCCAGCGCACTGCGCCGCACGGCCATCGTCGCCCCAAAGCAAAAGTGCAGGGATTGGAAGCTCGTGGCCACCAGCACCGAAGGCAGAAACCATTCGTTGATATAAGCCGCACCGAGCCAGGAGGCGAGGCCAGTCACCGGACGACCGCGATAAAGGCAGGTGCCAGCGGCGACGCCCGGATCTTCGAAGCTGCCTGCGATGCGGCGCAGGTAATCCGGCGCCACGCGCATGTCGCTGTCGGCGATCACCAGAAGGTCGTAACGGGATAGCTCGTGGCAGTTCGCCACGTTGCAGATTTTCCGATTGCTTCCGATCAGGCGGTCGTTCACCACCAGCGCAAGGTCGGCCTCGGGACACGCGGCAATGACGCGACGGGCCACCGCCACGGCCGCGTCATCCGCCCTGGAAACGCCAAAAATCACCTGATATTGCGGGTAATCCTGCTGACAGAACGACAACAGGTTCTCGAACAGGCCGGGCTCGTCCCCGTGCAGGGGTTTGAGCACCGTCATCGGCGGGCAGTCGCCACCGGCCCGCGGCGCCGGATGATTCAGTCGCAGCAAACCGCGGATCGCCAGCATCACATACGCACTGGCCGCCAGCAGATAAAACGAAAGGAGCAGTTGCACGAAGGCCCTCGGCTCAACGGATTAGGTAAGGGGGCCAGACGGGTCAAGGTCTCGGCTGGCGCCGCTGCCCACTTGTGGCGCGGCGGCATTATAGGGGCCCGTCCCCCACAGGGCCACGACGCTGACTAGGGCTTTTGCGCCACGCCGGTCGGTCGGCTGAAGCGCGACCAGCGGCCGGTTTCGATCCAGTGCCAAGCAAGCAAGGCGGGCAGACCCAGTGCAAGTTCCCGCACGCGCTTGATCAGCGAAAGCGACAAGCCCGTCGCTGGCGACAAACCCAGCTGCATCGAGAGCCACACCAGACTGCCTTCCTGCACGCCCAAGCCCGCCGGCACAAAAAACGCAGCGGCGCGAATGGCCTGACCGAGACTTTCAATCACCAGCGCCTGCCCCAGCGTCACCGGCATGTTGATGACCTCGGCCATCACGTAGATCTCAATCACCCCGCCCAGCCAGCCGGCGAGATGCCAGGCGCAGCCGACCCAGAGCCCGCGCGGATTGCGATAGCTCGCTTCAATCGCATCGTGCAGGCCACGCAGGCCGTCGGTATCCAGCGACGGCCACCGGCGCTTGAGCCACGCGCCTAGCGCTTCGAGCAAGCTCAACAAGCCCCGCCGCTGCAGCACCAGCAAGGCGCCGACCGCCGGCACGAAGACCGCAAGGCCCAACAGCGTGTAGGCGATAAGGCCGTGCGCCAGACCCGCCGTCACCGCGAACCCCAGACCCATCAAGATGAACAGGACCAGCGTGACCGCTTCAACGGTAAGGTCGACCGTGGTGCTGCCGGCGGCTTCAGCGGCCTTTGCGCCAGACAACACCAATAGGCGCCCGCCCACCACTTCACCCCCCAGTTGCGCCACCGGCAGCAAACCGCCCACGGCTTCGCGGATCCAGCGCGTCCAGACATAGGTGCGCGCGGGAATGCGCACCTCGGTGTCGGCCACCGCGTGCCAGGCCATGCCCGAACACCAGACCTGCAGGATGTGGATCAGGATGACCGGCACAATGCCAAAGCCCACCGTCGCCAGTGCCTGCAGCGGCGCTTCACCCTGCTGCCACAGCAGCCAGCCCACCACGGCCAAACCAAGCAGCGCGCTCACGCGCATGAACATTTGCATAGGGTGCTCGGCCTGAAGCGCGATGAATTAGCCGACCGGCGCCAAATCGGCAAAGCCGCCGTGGCGGATGTGGCGCGATTGCAGGATCTCGCGCACCTCAGGGTCGAGCAGCGCGTCGAGTTCAGCCCGGCTGGCCTCGATCGCGAGCGGCCAGGGCCCGGGCCCTTCGCTCACCGCAGGATGGAAAAAAATCTCGGCGCTGCCCTCGGGCAGCACGCGCAGGATGTGACGCAAGCGCGTCGCGCTCATGCGCCCGGTGTCGTGCAGCCCAATCACGCGGTCGGTGGTGCGCATGCCCGCCCGCCGCAGCCGCCATTTCACGAGTCCAATCCACGGCCCGAGCAAAGCGCCGACCAAGCGCCGCGCAAACCCGCCGGTTTCACCCGGCAACATCGACAGCAGGGGCGGCTCCGCCGGCAGGCGCACGGCGCGCACACCGAACTCCCGCCCGATGCGGATCATCAGCCCCAGCACGGTGGGATGCAGATGCAGATGATGGTGCGCATCCACGTGGTCGAGCGGCAGGCCGGTGGCCTTGAAGGCCTCGAACTGGGCGCGAATTTCGGCCGCCAGCTGGCGGCGGACGCGCGGCAGAAAAAAATAACGAAAGCCGGCGCGGGCAAAGTCCCGGCTCAGCTCGCCGTATTCATCCACCAAATCGGGAATGACCGCGGGCGGCAACACGGCGCGGTTTGCCACCACCACCAGATGCAGTCCCACCTTGAGCGTGGGATTGCGCCGGGCACAGGCCACCGCTTCGGCCGCCGCCGCCGCCCCCACCATCAGACTCGCCGCGTCGAGCACGCCGTCCCGATGCGCGAGCTCAATGCCGGCGTTCACGGCGGGTGATAAACCAAAATCGTCGGCCTTGAAGATGACCTGTTTCAAACGTTGGGTCTCGGTCTGGGGTGGCGAATCGTCATACATTCGGGCGTAAAGGGAAACAGCGCGCGCCGCGCGTGATGCTTCAGCCACAGCCGGGAAACGGGTTAAGCTCGGGCCACTATTCGTAAAACAACAGGGCAAGTCCGACGCAAGCGGGCACGCCGGGGAGTTCCATAATGAGCGCTACGCAATACGATCACCGCAATCCGCGCATCGTCATCATCGGTGCCGGCATGGCCGGCATTCTCACCGCCATCAAGCTGCGCGAGGCGGGTTACACCAACTACGCCATCTACGAGAAAACCGACCGCGTTGGCGGCACCTGGCGCGAGAACACCTATCCCGGCATCGCCTGCGACGTGCCGTCTCATCTCTACACCTATTCTTTCGAGCCCAATCCCGACTGGACGCAAACCTTTGCCACCGGCCCGGAGATTTGCGCCTATTTCCAGCGCGTAGCGGACAAATACGGCGTCACCGCGCAGGTTCACTTCAACGAGACGATCCCCTACTGCGAATTCAAGGACGGGCGCTGGCAGATTCGCACCTCCAGCGGCCGCGAGGACGTGGCGGATGTGGTGATTGCGGCCACCGGCGTGTTGCATCACCCGAACGTGGCGGACATCCCGGGCCTTGAGAGCTTTCAGGGCGTGTCTTTCCACAGCGCGCGCTGGGATCACAGCGTACCGCTGGCAGACAAACGCGTCGGCGTGATCGGCACCGGCTCTACCGCCATCCAAATCACCACCGCGATTGCCGAAAAGGTCAAACGCTTCGATCTCTATCAGCGCACCGCCCAGTGGGTGATGCCGATCGAAAACAAGATTTTCACCGAGGAAGAGCGCACCGCCTTCCGCGACGATCCGGTGGCGCTCGCCCAGTTCAAGGCCGAGGCGCTGGATTACTTCAAGCACTTCTCCAACGCGGTAATCGACGCCGATTCGCAGGAAATGGCTGAACTCGAGGCCGCGTGCCTGGCCAATCTCGAAGACCACGTGCTGGACCCGGTGCTGCGCGAGAAGCTGCGCCCCAACTATCGTGCGGGCTGCAAGCGGCTCATTTTCTCGCCCAATTTCTATCAGGCGGTGCAAAGCCCGAACGCGCATGTGATTACCGATGAAATCGCCGCCGTCGAGCCCGCCGGCATCCGCCTGAAGACCGGCGAACTGCGCGAACTCGACGTGCTGGTAGTGGCCACCGGCTTTCGCGCGGACAGCTTCATCCGCCCGACCACCGTGCTCGGGCGTGGCGGCGTGAATCTCGACGACGTCTGGTCCGAAAGCCCAACCGCCTATCTGTCGATTTCGATTCCCGAGTTCCCCAACTTCTTCATGCTGAACGGCCCCAACGGCCCGGTCGGGAATTTCTCGCTGATCTCCATCGCGGAATCGCAGGTGTCCTACATCCTCACGCTGCTGGAAGAAATTCGCGGCGGCCGGTGCCGGGAAATCAGCGCCAACGCGGAGGTCAGCGCGAGTTTTGAGGAAGAGCGCGTGGCGGCGGCGAAGAAATCCATCTGGTCGACCGGCTGCAAGAGCTGGTATCTGGACAAGAACGGCGTGCCGGCCAGCTGGCCGTGGTCGCGCGACAAGTTCTTTGAAGTGATGGCCGACCCCAAACTCGAGGCCTTCGACCGCGTCTAGGCGCGGGATTGCGTTGCCAGCCCGGCGCACACCGGGCTGGCGCGCAGGCTTAACCCAGCAGCGTCGCGCCGGCCTCGGCCATTGCCGTGATTTCCGCCTCGCTGTAGCCAATCTCCCGCAACACCTCCGCACTGTGCTCACCGAGCCGCGGCGCGAGCCGGCGGATGCTGAGCGGCGACTCCGACCACACGCCCGCCGGGCGCATCTGCTTGATGGGCCCTTCGGTCGGATGCTCGTGGGTTTCGAAGTAACCAATCGCGGAGAGGTGCGGGTCGTCCATCAGGGTGTCCAGCGAATTGAGCCGCATGGACGGAATGTCCGCTTCGGTAAAAAAGTTCAGCC
>Ga0164295_10004286_pt1 | contig 11339 bp, 21 predicted proteins | sample GEODES006metaG_FD_111798 | JGI IMG/M metagenome (GOLD analysis project Ga0164295, IMG submission 111798) | Oligotrophic lake water microbial communities from Sparkling Lake, Wisconsin, USA - GEODES006 metaG | ecosystem: Environmental > Aquatic > Freshwater > Lake | place: USA: Sparkling Lake...
GTGCGTTTTTTAATTACAGCCGGATCCTATTTAAATGTTATAATTAAGTATTACGAAAATCCTAATTAAATAATATGACTACTTTAGAAAAAATTGTAAAAAAAGCACAGGCATTAAAAAAAAGCTATCCTAAAAAATATGCTAAATGGACAGATTACGTTAAAGAGGCTAGTAAAGAATATAAAAAATCCCCAGATCCTGTAGTTAAAAAAAAAACTAAGATAGGTGCAATAAAAAAAAATAAAATGAAAAAAAAACCTATTGTAAAAAGAACAGCTAAAAAACTTAGCAATTTAATTAGAACAGAAATTAAAAGTAAAAAATATATAATGCCTCACGGATACGAAGTAAGGCGAAGTAAATTAGGTGCAGTTATGTCAATTAGCGATAATGCAAAACAATTATTAATTGATTGTATTGATTTAAATGGATACGATATGAAAGCAAATACACCTATTGAAAAAATTAGAGCAGTTGAAAAAATATTTTATACTGAATATGGTTATTTAATTAATAGAATAGGTAAATTAAAAGCATTAGAGGAATGGCTTAGGGGTTTGCCTAGTGTTATAACTATTCCTTTTTATAATGTTGAAATTATTGAAATTGCAAAAAAATGGGGATCTCTTAAAATGAATGCTACAGAAAAACAAGAGGATAAAATTTTAATAAATTATTGGCGATATATGGCAAACCAATTATTACAATTATTTAATAAAAAAAAATTAAGCGATAAATTTCAAGGTGGTGGTTTACCTTTAAGATTATTAAATCTTTAATAATAAATTAATATGAACGATACTATTCAACAAATAATACATACAGGGGTGCAGTTTGGTACTCAATTACAGCAATCTAATACACTTATTAAAGGTGTAGATAATAGTTTAACAACAACTATTTTAACTATCTTAGGTGGCTTTATAATTCGTTTTTTTGAAAAAAGAGCATTAAGAAAAAAAGGTAAATTAATTAAATAGTAACCTTTCAACTTTTTACAAATGGACTTAAAACCTACTATCTTATTTGTTGGTACTATATTATTACCTTTACACGATATTTTATTTAATGCAGGATTGATTTTAAATATAGTTTACATAGGCTATCAATTTTATATATTTAAGAAAAAAAATGGCAATACCTAAAAATTTTATTGATAGCACAAAATTAGTTATAGATCAATTAGAGGGTGGTTATTTTAACCCTTTATGGCATAACGTAGGCGATAAAAGATATGCAACAAGTGGCGAAACAATGTTTGGTTTAGATAGATTGCAAGGCAAACAGGAAACAACAGCAAAAGGCAAAGAATTTTGGAGCTTGATTGATAAAAACAAAAGTAAAGAGGTTTGGAAATGGAATTATAAAGGTGGTAGTTTAGGTAATCAATTAAAGGATCTGGCTGTTGAAATAATGTATCCTTTATATTCTAATTACGCTAAATTATATTTAAACGATAAAGCTAAACAAATAATTGAAAAGGATCCGGCTTTATTATTTCATTTTATATATGCAACTTGGAACGGATCAGGTTGGTTTAAAAAATTTGCTACAGATATTAATACAGCAGTTAATAATGGTGTTACAAATTTACAGGCTGTAGCAATAAACAGCAGAACAAAAGAGGGATTAAAAAAAGGATCTCAACCCAATTCTTTAATTGCACAGGGAGGCGAAAAAATTAAAAAGTTATTTGCAACTTTAGTAAAAAACAAACCTAAAAACACAACTTTAATCTTAATAGTATCTTTAATAGCAGGATATTTTCTTTATAAAAAATTTAAGTAATAACCTTTTATTTTTATTTTCAAAACTTATTTATTAACAATTTTGTGTTAAAAACTATGTTTTAGTTTTATGTTATACATAAAGTTATTAGTTTAAATTTGTCGCATATTAACAATTAAAAAAAACCAACTTTGATTAATAAAATTATAAATTTTAGTGGTGGCAGATCCTCAGCATTTATGTTATTTGAATTACTTAAAACAAATAATAAAAATGATTTAATTATTATATTTTGTAATACAAGTAAAGAAACACCCGAAACTTATGAATTTTTAAAAGATTGTGTATTAAATTGGAATTTTGAATTAATTGTTTTAGAATATAAGCCTAAAAGTTTTATTATAACTAATATAGATAATTGCAAAAAAAATGGAGAAGTTTTTGAGGAATTAATTAATTACAAAAAATTTATGCCAAACATAGTAACTAGATTTTGTACAACTGATATGAAAATTAGAGTAACTAAAAGATATTTAAAAAGTTTATCAATAAAACAATATATAAATTATTTAGGTATTAGAGCAGATGAGCCACAAAGGTATTCAAAAATTATTAGTAGAAATACCAAAAACATTTATAATGATATGCCAATGTATTATAATGGTATTACAAAAAAAGATATTTCTAATTTTTGGTTAAAACAAAGTTTTGATTTAAAGCACAATAGTAATTTAGGTAATTGTGATTTATGTTTTTTAAAAGGTAAAAATAAAATTATTAATATATTAAGAGAGCAACCACAAAAAGCAAATTGGTGGATTGAAAGAGAAAATTTGAGTGGGCATACATTTAAAAAAGATATTTCATACAAAACAATGTTAGAATTAAGCAAACGACTAGAATTAAATTTTGATATTGAAGAAAAAGAAATTTTGTGTAATTGTAATTTAAATGATTAAAAAATAAATATAAAAAACCAACTTATGAAAAAACTAACAAAAAAAGAACAGGATCTGGCGAATAATCTTATTAATAATAAAATTGCTTATAATTGTAATATGTGTTATGAAGAAAATAATAACATACATTTAGATATTGAAGAAATTGACAGCAGTTATATTATTGATAAAACTTATTTTGGTATGCATATAACAGCAGATAACAAAGATATTTTTATACATATTAACGCTAAAGAGTTATTAACTTGTTTAAGTACAAAAAAAATACTAGAATTAAAAGAAAATTTAAAAGAACAAATAGATAATTTATAATATATAAAAACGAAACGATACAAAAAAAAACTTTGTTTTTTCTAGCTTTGTCGGTTTCGTTGGTTTGATTTCCGACTTTGCTAGTTTTTTTTTTCTTTAAAAACCAACTAATGAAAATTGACTATCCTAAAATAATTAATGAAACTTTATTTATTGACCAATTTATTGAGCAACCTAAACCTATAATAACAATAGGTGGCAAAATAGTTGGAGTTTTAAATAGTTTTATTTCAATATGTGGTTTGCCAAAATCTCGTAAAACAACCTTTATGAATTATTTTATTGCTTCGGCACTTACAGGTTTAGATTTTATGAGCATTAAAGTAAATTGTGAGCCTTTTGATAAAGTAATTATATTTGACACAGAACAATCAATTTATGACTTTAGCAGACAAGTTAAACATTTAAAGCACTTAATTAAAGCAGATAAAATTCCTGTTAATTTAGAGGCATATTTATTTAGGCAATACGATCCCGATATTATCTTAAATAGTATTTATTTAATAATGACAGAAAAAAAACCAAAAATTGTTTTTATTGATAATATTACAGAACTTGTTTTAAATTTTAACGATCCTGTAGAGAGTAAAAAATTGGTGCAGTTTTTAAAGAAAATAACAGCCGAGTTTAATTGCACTATAATAACTTTATTGCACTTAGGTAAAGGTAATTTGCAAAGTTTAGGTAATTTGGGTAGTATGACAGATAGAAGTTCTAATAGTGTTTTACGAGTGATATACGATAAAGATACACAAAGTAGCACACTTGAGGCTAATATGTTAAGGAGTGATAGTTTATTTGCACCAATTACAATAGTTTGGAGTGATAGTGAAAAAACTTATGTACAAATTAACACACCAGATCCACAAGCTCCAAACGAAAAAATAAGCAGAAAATTTGATATTAAAAATATTAATAGAGATGAACATTTTACAAAATTAAGTTTAGTGTTTGGCAGAAAAGACCAACTAGTTTATGAGGAATTGATAAGCGAAATTAAATTAATTTATGGAGTTGGAACAAATATTGCAAAACAAACTATTGTTCCTGTTTTATTAGAGCAATTTATATTAAGCAGAATTGAAAAAGGCATTTATATATTACTAACCCCTAAAAAAAATAAATATGTTTAAACAATTACATTATTGGTTTTTAGTTATTAAACTAAGATCCTTTTACAAAAAAACCTTTAACAAGACAAACGAGGAGAGTTTGAAACTTGCAAAACAAACAGCTAAATCAATGATATTTACAATGTATGACTAAAACATTAGAAACTTTATTTTATATAGCTTTAACAATAATAGGCTATATAGCTTTAACCGATTTGGCTAGAGTAACACGACAAATAATTTATTGGTTTAAAAACAAATTTAAAAAATAAAAATATGCTAACACCACAGGAACAGGCGACAAGCCTATTAAACAGATCACTTAAAATGTGTATTTATCTAACTCACGACCTTAGATTTGGCGAAGCTAAAGAAATGGCATTATTACAATGTATGAGTATTAAAGAGGCTTTATATAATGTATCTTTATTAGATAATCATCTTTGTAAAAAATCTTTAGATTATTACCAAAAAGTAAAAACAGAACTTGAAAATTTATCTTTAAAACCGAAAACCAATGACGAAGATTTACTATCCTAAAACTAATTACTATATGGTAACTAGCAAAATAAATAATCAAAATTTATTGATTAATGCAGAAAATATATATCACGCAATTAGTTTGGCTTTAAGCTATCCTATTTTTATTAATCACTCAACTATTGACTTTAAAGTAAAACGTTCTTAATATGGCAATAGATTTAGTAATTATAAGCAAAGTAGATAATTATACCTTTGTAAAATATCACTCAAATAATTTAGATAGTTTTTTTAAATTCCTGTTAAAAAAATTTCCATATACAAGGTATTCAAATATTTACGACAAAAAAAGCAAAAAACAGGTTGGGATCTGGACTAACAAAAAAGGTTTAATAATGACTAATTAAAATGCAATTAAATATATTTGAAAATATTAGTTTAAAAAATGTTTTATTGCCTTATAAAGATTGCAATTTATTAGAATTATTTGCAGGATCTAGGTGCATTGGTAATTTAGCAGACCAATTAGGTATTAAAGTTTTTAGTGTAGATTGGCAAAAATTTGATAAAATAAATTTGGCTATTGATATTGGCGAATTAAATATTAACGATATACCTTTTATACCGAATATTATTTGGGCTTCTCCGGATTGTTCTACTTATTCTGTTGCAGGTTTAAAATTTCATAGAAACGGAATTATACCAACAAGTGATTATGCAAAAAAATGCGATTTAGTTAATTTACATTTAATTAATTTAATTAATGAATGGTTAAAAATCAATCCACAAATTATTTATTTTATTGAAAATCCTAGAGGTATGTTGAGAAAAATGCCTTTTATGGCAGGTTTAAAAAGGCATACAATATGGTATTGTAAATATGGCGATAAAAGAGCAAAGCCAACAGATATTTGGACTAATTCAAATAATTGGTTTCCCAGATCAATATGTTATAATAATAATAAAAAATGCCATCACGAGCCTAGTCCTAGAGGTTGTTATAGTGGAACAGCAAAATTGAACAATAGTTATGAACGTTCTAAAATACCTGTTGAATTGTGTAAAGATATTTTAAATAGCTGTTGCAAATAAAAAATTAAATTAATGTATTAATGCCTTAATATTAAAAAACGAATAAGAAGTATGGTAGTTTATTAAGGTGTTATAATATCAGTAACCTAAGTGGTTTTAATACTTTCCAACTTAGATAGATAACGTATATTAATTTGAACAAAAAAAAAGGAACGTTTAACGTTCCTTTTTTTGTTTCTAGTTATCAGCGTGGCTTATTTTCTTTCCGTCTTACAAATATTCTAGTAACCTTTCTGCTACAAATTTAATTAATTAATTTAGTTATACAAGTTAAATTTAATTTATTTATTAAAATTTTTTGACCATTCAATTCTATGTTGTTCGTTTTGTAATTCAAAATAACATTTTTTATGGTATTTCCTTGTTTGCCAATCGTCGTGAAATTTACCATTTATTCTGCTACTTCCAATAGGGACTAATGTTTTTTTACAATATAAACAGATCCTTTTATTTAACATATTAGTTTAATTAAATGGTTTAATTTAGTAAACAAATATAGTTTAATTTGATTAAAAGTTGAAAGGTTACTAAAGTATTTTAATGGTTTGGTTTACATAGTTTGGTTTATATATAAATATATAAACCAAACTAATGTATTAACCAATGGTTTTAATAAGTAAAAAATAAACCTTAAGTTTGTGTATAATTTTATAAAAATGAAACTTAAATTTTATTCAGTTAAAGATATTTGTAATAATTTTAACATTCACAGGAATACTTTTTACAAACAAAGTAAAAAAATAATGCCATTAATAAAATTAAGCTCCAAAAGACAAAGACAAAATCTATTTACACAGGATCAATACAATTATCTTTGTGAAATGCTATCTAAGAACTTAAAAAAGTTTAAATAAGCATATTTAAGCTATTATAAGCATAGTTTAAAAAATTCTAAACTAATATACTATATTTTTGTAAAAGTATGTTAGCGACCTCAATTAAGCCTAAAAACAATACTATTTTTATAAAGCAAGACCAAACAGCAAAGGATATAGCTGTAGCGATTATAAAAAGTATTAAAGATAGTAAAGATGACGCATTAAAAATTGCACCATATTTAAAAGGCTCTAATAAAGTAAAAAGTTTAAAAAACATTTTTATATTTTGCAAACATAACATAAAGTATAATAAAGAAAGTAGCGATTTACAAACAGCCAGATCACTTGGCAGAATTTTAAGTATGAAAAACGGAGATTGCAAACATTATACAACTACTATTGCTAGTTTATGTAATGCATTAAATATTCCTGTAAAACTTAGATTGATTTCACAAAATTATTTTAGTCCTGATCCAACCCACATTTATTGTGTTTCAACTTTAAATGGTAAAGATTATATTATCGATCCTGTTTTAAAAGAATTTAACCAACAAGCTAGTTTTACAAAAAAATACGATATTAATTTAAAAACAACATAAATGCTTAATTATTTAAACGGAATAAACAATACAAATATGAACGGACTATTAAATAAATTTACAACATTAAAAAATAATGCAATTCAAAAACTTCCACCTGCTGTTAAAAAAGTAGTAGACGCAGGAGGCAAAGTTGCACAGGTCGGAGTTAAAATTGCAACAACACCAATGCGATTAGCTTTTATAGGTTTAGTTAGAGTAAATGCCTTGCACGTTGCTGAAAATTTAGAAAAAGCAATACGTAAAAATAGAAATGCAGTTAAAAATTGGTGGCAAGATTTCGGAGGCGATTTTAACGAATTATTAGATATTACTAATTTAGGAATTAAAGCAGGACAAAGTGGTAAAGCCTCAAAATTAACCGGATCCTTAGGCGAACCTGTTACAATAGCAGTTGCAACAGCAACAGCAACACCTATAACAGCCTCTTTATTTGCTTTATTAAAAACCATTGGTGCAGATGCAGTTAAAGACGTTGTTAAAAGTAGTGTATCACAGGGTAAACAGGCATTAGTTGATAGTTCACAGGCTATTGTTACTAAAGGTAAAAATGCTTTAACAGATTTAGTAAATAAAGGAAATTTACCAAAAGGAGTAACAACAGCAGTTTTAGTAACACCAAAAGGTGCAGATACCTCACAGCCAACTAAAACAACAGAAGTAACACCAACAGAAACAGGAACAGAAAAAAAATCTAATATGCCATTAATTATTGGTGGCATAGCAGTTTTAGGTTTAGGTGCATTATTCTTATTAAAGAAAAAAAAATAAAAAATAAATAACATAAAAAAAATAAAAAATGGCAAAACGTAGAAAAACAAGAAAATCAAAAATGAGTGGAGTACGTCGCAGACGTTCACGAGTTAGTGGAATAGGTGCAATAGATTTTATGAATATTATCGCTGTTGCAGGTGGAGCTGTTGCAGGTGGTTTAGTAAATAAAATTGTCCCTGCTACAATTAACACAAAGTTAGTAAGTGGTGGTAAAATTGCTTTAGGTATAGCTTTACCAATGTTAGTAAAATCGCCTTTAATGAGTGGTATAGGTGCAGGTATGATAGCAATCGGATCTTACGAATTAGTAAAATCAACAGGTGTTATTTCGGGTTTAGGTGCTGATGACGATACAATAAGTATATCACTTGAGGGTGTAGACGTATTAAGTGGTAATGATTTTGATAGTGGAGTATTAGCAGGTAATGATGATATTTCAGTTGTTAATGGTATGGACGATATTTCAGTTGTAAATGGTTTTGATGATATGTATGACGATAACGATTATCTATAATAGTAACCTTTCAACTTTAAATCAAATAAACAAATAAATAAATATAAACAATATAAAAAAATAAAAAAATGGCAAGAGTAAATTATAATGTAATAGCACAGAAATACCGAAACGTAGGTAAAGGTAACGTGCGTTTAACTCAATCGTCTTTGTTTTTAACAAAGCCTATTAGTTCATCAGTAACTACCTACAATTTTGACGTATTAGAAACACAAACAGCAACTTTGCAAAATGACGAAATCCGTTTAAACTTAAATGACGAATTTATTATTACTCAAATTGGAATGTATTTAGTTGGTAATATAAACGGAACACCGGGACGTATTTTATTAACAACCCCTCCTTATGAATTAAACACAGGATCAGCAGATAAATTAACTGATTTTTATAATGGTGCTTTTAAAATAGCCATTAATAACATAGTATATATGGAAAAGTGGGATACGTATAAGCACCAAAGTCGTGGTACTACACAATTTCAATCTTATTCAGCTCTTATAGCAGTTCCACCTACATTTCCTGAAAACAATTTTGCAAAAGATGGAATGTACGGAGTTGAACCAATGATCACTCTTTCGGGTGCAAAAAAGAACGATTTAACTTTACAAATTCCTTCTGCAATTACGGCTGGAAATTTTGCTTGGACTGATTATCAAAATGTTCCACAATCTATTGAGATTGATCGTGTTGGCTTACTATTAAGAGGCTTTAATGCACAAAACGGAGCTACTTTTCAAGGATAAAAAAAGGCTTTAAATTAAATAATTATAAATTTGATACAGCCGATTAAAATTTAGTCGGCTGTTTCGTTAAAAACAAAAAAAATGAATACACAAAGAATTATACGTCATGAGTGGGTTGAAATTGTTGTCCCTGCTAATTCGACTTTAACACGCTTTAATTTCCCAGATCTACCAAATTTACGTAATGTTTTATTATTAGGTGTAAAAGCATATACAATAAATATGCTCCCAATAAGTATAAACAACCAACTGCAAATGGTTTCGCATACTGCTTTATTAGAAAAAACTTATATTACTTTAGTTAATTACGGAGGTAAGGAATTTTTAAAACAAGCTCCTGCACAAATGTTTAACACAACAAGTTTCAATTTAAACACTTCTACAAATTTTTTAGAAACATATCCAAAGGACTTTGTAGGTCAGCGAGTTAATTGGCCTAAAAGTTACGTTCAAACAACAGGAGCAATAGGTATTGGTGCAGACACAACTTACGCTTTTTCTGTTTTTTATTCAATGCCTTTGGCACAAGAAAAACAAGAGGACAGCTATTCTTTTGCAAACAAAGGGTAAAAATTTAAAGGGTACTAATCTAAAAAATTAGTACCTTTACTTTTAAAATAAAAACAAAATGGAAGCAGATATAATTGGACTAAATAAAATTTTAGATTGTATTAAAGGATCAGGCTTTACTAAATTAGCTGTATATCGCTATCCTCAAAATAGTGGTAATATTCCTGTTTACGAAAATTTAAATGCCAAGAGTAATCACGAATTAGTAAAAAGTTTTAACGAGTGGGGTAAAAATATAGATAATTCTGTTGTTTATGAAATTAATTTATTTGATGACGTTCTAGTTAGTTTTGATGAGAACGGACAAGAGAAATTAAAAAGAAATAATGCAAAAAACGGAAAAGCTAAATTTTTTATTCAATTTAAAAAAGATAATAATAATAATAGTTATAGTAATGGATCTGGTAATACAGATATGGCTACAATAGTTGGTTTAGTTAGTGAGAATTTAAGAAAATCCCAAGAGGACAATTTAATTTTAAAAGAACTTGCCGATTTAAAAAGCAAAATTACAATAATGGAAGAAGAAGAAGAAGAAGAAGAAGAAACAGGTTTAGCAGGTTTAAAAGCAGAAAATATAGGGCAATTTATTTCGGCACTTCAAATGTTATCGGGCAATAAATCTCAACCCACTACTTCCGTAATTAATGGAGTAATGGAAGAAAAAAAAGAAAATATAAAAAAGGCAATAGGTATATTATATAAACACGATCCCGATTTGGATCAGGATTTATTAAAATTATCTAGTTTAGCAGAAAATAACAATGCTACATTTAAAATGTTATTAACTACATTAAGAAATATGTAATGGCACAAACAGGTTTACCAACTTGGAGTAAAGGAGTAATAGGAGTATTAATAGCAGGTGGCTCGGCATTCGCTTTATTTAAAATTTATCAATACTTTGGTAAATTAAAAGAACAAGCAGGGCAAAAAGCAGAAGCAGACACAACAACAAAAGCCTTAATTGATTTAACCAAAGCAGGAAAGGGAGGAAGTTTAACTAAAGTACAAGTTGATCAGTTGGCTAATAAATTACAGACAGCGTTTGCAGGTTATGGTACTGATTACAAAGCTATATTAAGCGTATTTGTACAAATAAAAAATGATTTTGATATATTAAGTATTAGACAGGCTTATGGAGTTCGTAAAATTAGTAGTGGCAGATTAAATTTGGCTAGTGATTTTGAGGGTACATTGGATCAAACATTAATTGAAGAATTATCTCAAAAAGATATACAGGCTTTAAATATGGTATTAGCAAAAAAAGGTATTAAAAATAGAATTTAGTTATGGCAAAAGTAAAAGTTTACTATGAATTTAGAACAATAACAACAGATCAAACAATCGTATTAGATAGACCTGCCCAAGTTACATTCCAATTAATTGGAGGTTTAGGCGAAAGTTGTGTTATTAATAATATATATTTATTAATTACAAGAAAAGATTCTGTTGATGGTGGTAAAAAATTACCTTGGGAGTTAATTTTAAATAACAATGAGAATGAAATTGATATAACTAATTACCAAGTGCGTTTTTTAATTACAGCCGGATCCTATTTAAATGTTATAATTAAGTATTACGAAAATCCTAATTAAATAATATGACTACTTTAGAAAAAATTGTAAAAAAAGCACA
>Ga0164295_10004287_pt1 | contig 11338 bp, 12 predicted proteins | sample GEODES006metaG_FD_111798 | JGI IMG/M metagenome (GOLD analysis project Ga0164295, IMG submission 111798) | Oligotrophic lake water microbial communities from Sparkling Lake, Wisconsin, USA - GEODES006 metaG | ecosystem: Environmental > Aquatic > Freshwater > Lake | place: USA: Sparkling Lake...
GAGGCGGACTGCTTGGTGGCGATCTCCCTCTACGGCACCGACATCGACCAAGCCATCTCGTGGCTATGCGACAGACCCGCACCTGCGGCACTGCTGCAGAGGGATGCCTCCAAGACGAAGGTTGTTGAGGCCACCACCGGGACAGCTTCAAAGGTAGAATCTCTCAACGCTGTAACAGCTAAACCTGTCGTTGGGAGTACTACCGCCCCCACACTGAGTAATCCATCCACAGAAGCCACAGCAGCCTCCTCCACCAATGCGAACAGTAGTGTCGCTACAGGCACCGCTGTGGTACAGGTGGTGGTTCCTATGATGCAGAAAGAAAAGGAGGAGTTGAGGCGGATCAACCGCGCTTGGAATGCCAAGGCGGAAGACGAGAAGCGGAAGGTACGTAGTTGTTTCATTCCTATCTATTGATGTGTGTTGTGATGTGTAGTGTTGATATGTGATGTGTTGTGTTCATAGCTGGAAGCCCAGAGGAAGCAAGCAGAGCTGCAGAAGCAACAGGAAGCACTGCTAGCCAAGCAACAGCAGCAGGAGCAGCTCCGTCTACAACAGATGCAACAACAGATGTACTTCCAGCAGCAGGCACAGTACCTCCAAGGAAACGGCTACTACCCCTTGCAGGTGTGTGATGGATGGATCGATGGATGGATGGATGATGAATAGATGCATGGATGGATGGATCGATGGATGGATGGATGGACGGATGGATGGATGCATGGATGGATGAATGATCATATCAATCGCCTCGTCGGATAACATCGCCCTGTTCATGGCATCCCTTCTACTAGTCCATAGCTGCGGGCACACCTCTTCCCGCTACGGGTCCGAGCTTTAGTCACCATGGCTCCTTCGACAGCTGTCACCCAACAGTGGCAACCCCTCTGAGTGCGTCCAGCATGAGCATACACAGCATGGACCCCCCACCCCTCGTCGTCGGTCCACACAAAGCGATGATGCCCTATCTGAGCACAGTCCAAGGGACGCTGCAAACACAAGCTACAAGCAATTCGTCATCATATTCCCTCGCAGCTCACTTGCTGTCGTCACACCAGCATCGGCACACGACTCCACCCATGCCGAGCAGCAGCCACGGCGACATGAGCAACGGAATGATGGCTTCCAGCTCACACTACTCGATGAATCCATCTCCTTTGCAGACTAACAGCAGTAGTGGCGTGGACCACCTCTACAGCAATCCCCATCACTCTACAGCAGCTAACTACGAGTACCCGAATAGCATCTCTGCTTCTGAGACCTTCGGTGCTCCTCCGATCAATTCAACCCAAGACAATTGGAGCAGCCCCAGCTACCGACCCGGCCAGGTGGATCACATGTATAGTAGTAGTAGCAGCGCCAAAGTAGCCTTCAACAGCTCCGTCATACACGATATGAGGAGGGGACAGCATCATGACATAAGCACCGACAGCAGCCAGGTGGACATCGTCGATGGGGCGTTGGAGCTGTCTGCCGGAGCGAAGGAGTTCGTGCCCAGCTCGGCAAGGGTGAAGGAGTTCAGCCCCGGCTTCGCTGCAAGCATGTCGAACCCAGTACCACCTATGCCTGCTTTGACCCCAGCTGTGTCTAGCCTTGGACTCGCTTTGCACCAGCATCCAACCCTGCTCTACCCACCCAGCAGCAGCAGTAACAGTTCCTCTCTGCTGGGGACAGGATCAGCATTGATTGGATCATCGGCAGTGATTGGATCATCAGCAGTGATTGGATCATCAGCAGTGATTGGTGGTCAGCCGCCGGGAATAGCGAGAAGGTCTTCCATACCGCCCATGCCACCTCTCGCAGTCAACCATCATGTCAACCAGTCAGCGTGGAAGCTCTACCAATCAGCTACAGCTCATCACCAACATACTGCCTCTACTACTGCCTCTACTCCATTCATGAATATGGGCATGGATACAGGAGGGAGGCATCTCTCCGCACCCCCTCCTCCTCCTGTACTAGACCCCATGCCCTTACCCCAGGGACAGCACTCTATGTTCATGTCCGACTATGATCTCCTCCTCCACAGCAATCACAGCTTCAATGCGGCAGCTAACAGTAGCAGCGATGATCATCATCATCATCATCATGATGCATACGAATACTATGATCCCAGCGATGAAATTGCCATCATGACTGACATCGATAGCTTCCTGTCGACTGACAATTAATGAATAATTAAAGAACATACCTCGCCCAACAGCGAGTGCTTCCTTTAGAATGATGATTTATGTATGATGGCGACGATGATGATGCGCTGCGTGCCTGTAGAAGGCCTTTGTCTGATGCTACAGTACGTACACGATGCCGGACAGATGCATAGTGCGGTACGTACAACGAACTAGGAGGGTGATGGAGGCTATGGACTAAGTTATGAGGTCTGTCACGTCACAACAGACTCCTCGTGTCAGTGGCACTGAAGAGCTGTATGGTCTTCTCCTTGGACTCCAGCTGCTGCTTCAGCCGCTCCACCTCCCGAATCATGTTCAGCTCGTAGCGACGCAGTTTCTCCTTCACGATAATGGTGTTCACGGCCTCCTCGTCCGCCTTCCTCGCAACAAAATCCAGTTGCCTCTGCTTCGCTAGGTAGAACAGGTCCTCGGACTGCTCCATCTGTGAGTCCTCGGGCACCGTCGTGTTGCCCAGGATGCGGTATCTGCTATCGTCGACCCCGATCTTACCTGTCATGGGCTTCTTGTAGAACTTGCTAGGGTCTACTTCGATGCTGTTAGAGGCATTAAACAAGAACTCGCCGCTCGTCACTGAAGGCAGTAGCCGAGGGTTCTGCACCAGCGTCCCCCTCACATCGCGGGGCGTCGGGTCCCCATTCAAGGGATTCCTTGGTTTCCTCATCTTGCCTGAATCTTTCATGGAATAGAAGTTGTCTTGTGCACTCTTCTCGTGGATCAGCAGTTCGATGTGTGCTCTAGACTCCGCCGAGTTGAAGCATTTGTGTCCATTGCTCCACTTGCGGTGGGGATCGAATTCACCCGGCCTGTTACCCGCTGACTGTGGCTTGTCGGCGGGGTTCTTGGGCTCAGCATGTGTCACCTGTACTTTCTTCATGTACTCACGCCTTTACGCTGCTAGTAAGGCAATGATTGGATTACAGCAGACCTATCTATCTACTGTATCTCAACTTCTCACAACAATTGTACGTACAGTTGCAAGAAAAAAATGTGAAACCGCAAAAGATCCATTGTACGTACTGTACAGTACTTCAATATGATGGAGTTAGCTTACGACCACGAATGCACTATGACCCCTTGCTCTCTCAAAAACCGAATGGCATCGAGTGCTTCCCAATTACTGTGATAGTGTTTCCAGTCCAGCCGCGGATAGTGGAAGTGCAGTTCGATGTAGATCTCGTCTACCAGATCAGCGATACTCGGGTTGGCCATTAATGAGTACAGAAAGCCCCACTCCATAGTGGGTCCAAAGGCATACCTAAGTCATACATGACAGCATCAATTATATTATCGTGCTGATAAAGCAGCCATACTAAACCAGACAATCTAACCTGTTCGGATCCACGTCGAATTTGAGCACCACAAAGTCATGTTCGGTGACCAATTGAGGCAGTAGTCGTATCATGTCCGTGTTGGAGTCAGTGCCCACCTCCGCGTAGATGGGCAGGAAGGTGATGTTGTACCTCTCCGAGTACTGCTTCGGCACTGTGGATGAGAAGTGTGGCTGCGGCTCCACCATGACAGAGTGAGTGAAGGGCAGGTACACTGCGTACGAGTCTAAAAGATATTTAGGCGAGGCATAGAAACCGTTGGCTCCGATGTCTACAAGTACTCTTCGTCGGTTGTTGATCATGATGTCGTGTCGCACTGCTGGGAAGGCCACTAGCGGGCGATATGGTCCGAAGTCGATAAGCACCTGTGCTTCTGTGAACATCCAGTTGCGCAGGCACGTGTAGACCGGCTCTAGAGAAGAGGAGAACTGCTTCCATCTGAGCTTACCCTGCACTCGGAAGCTGGGTGGGAATGAGAGTGGGATGTGCTTGTTCAGCTGCTCAGTGTAGAGTGCACCGAAGGAGTCGATGTATAGTTGTAGATAGGCCTGCTGTAGGGCAACAAAGTCATTGATCTTCACACCCCACTTGCCAACAGGTGAGTCTCCCGTGGAGGAGCTATCCCCATGCAGCAGGTGCCTCCCTAGGGATGCCAACAGGTACCCACGCACGAAGTGGAACTCCGCGAAGGTCTTCCTCCTGCCCGCGATGTCCGCGATGAAATAGCTCGATGCGATCAGGGCTGCAGCTGTATATACAAAGGGAGGACATGAGTGAATGCAGCGAAGTCGCCCCAACGCTCTCTTCCCATCCAATCACTACCATCTCACCAGCGATAGCTCCCCTGCAGTCGGGCTCATGCTCCAGTCGGAAGCAACCCGTCCAAATGCCCCCGTAAGGGTGGTCGTAGAAGTAGTGCAAGGCCTCCATCGCAGCAACCAACAGCTGAGACCCTGGACCACCCTCCGCCATATCGGGGAACCAAACAGAAGAAGAAGAAGAGCTCCTCCCATCTGTCGAGAAGGACGAAGTGGTAGTGGTGGTGCTTCCGCCTGTCGATAGGACGTCATAGAACAAGCAAGAGGTGGTGAAGTGAATGCTAACATAACATAACTAGTCGGTAGGTTCCGAGAAAGGAGTAGGTTAGGTCACTCACCGAGGGAGTCCTTGTGAAGTTTCCACAGCTCGAAGAACTTCATAATAACTGGCTCCGTCATGGCATCACACTTGGACTTGCGAGGAGAAAGAGGAGGAGAGTTGAAGTCCAGCGAGACGCGTATGAAGACCTGTCGGGTCACGCACTGGTAGATGTTGCGGAGCTTCTTGTTGGACAGCTGACGGATGTTGAAAAGCTTCCTGGGCAGCTCCGAATCGTTGTGCGAGAGCAGCAGCTTGTCGTGGTCGAATCCATCGCGCCACCATATCTTGGGCACGATGGTCTCAGCGATGGTTGCCAATCGCTGGTAGTCCTTGTTCAGAGCATCGGGAGGAGGAGGGGATGGCCGCACCTCCGCCTCAATGGGCACATGCATGACTCCGTCACACCTGCTCCCTCCCAAGAGGCAGCCTGCATTCAGTAGAGTAGAACAATTCTTAGCTATGCTCCATCTTTTCGTGTCCACTGAACACAAGATGCTGTGGATAGGAGTGAGATAGTGCATATCGGAGCAGCTAGCAATGGAATCATTGGAGATATTTGCAAAAGTCAACACTCCATCTGAAATCAGAGCTACAATCACTATCGATATCCAAATAATTTTACCCTTCATAATTTTAACCTCACTAACTTACTGTACGTACTTTGTTTCGTGACTTAACTCCGCCTTCGTGATACCGGTTGTATAAAGTAAACAAATTCATCAATTGTAAGATCAGATCCACTGCAGTGAATAAGTCAAGGTAAGTTGATATAGCAGCAAAGCTTAGCATGCAGAGCGGGCCTTGGAACTACTGCTGCATTATCAGCTCATCTCACTTAATAATGCCTGATGGCCCAGTTGTTATACACACAGATTTGTTATGTGTTGTGTTTTTTTTGTGAAGAGTTTTGATCAACAAGCGTCGTGCAGTCAGGGTTTGTTATACAGAAGGTAGGCGATCGGGTTGTCACTTCTACATTTCGTTCGTATCGTCTCAGTGGTTCAATCAAAGATCAGAAAGCAGTAGAAGTTTGAAGACAGCAGCAAAGTCAAACTTCGGTCGTTTTTTTTTCATTGTTTGTTGTTATAATTATTGACCTTCAGCAAACAATACAAGATGGTCTGACTGTCGAGATACATGATTGTAACTGTATTCTACAAAGGTATGATCCAGCATCACCGCACAAGCAGCTAGCTGTAGCTATAACTTATCGCACCTCTGAGAACAGAATAATAATAATGATGCGCTACTTGCGATCGAGGCGGACCTTCAACGGGATGTTCTTGTAGCCATGCGGCACCCCATTCATCGTGGTGACAGCTAAGGTCGCGTGCTCGACATCAACGAACTCGACTATCCTGTAGAGTAGTTGTTCGTTGACGATACATTAGACATACGACAGACAGAAAGGCATAACAGACAGTGGAAGCAGCGATAGAAGAAGAATAATCAATATATATATCTGGTGAAGTGTTGTTCAAGGCAGTACTTTGTTTGCTTGTTTGCATGCGGAAGAGACAAGCAAGTGCTGCTGTGAAGAAGAGACAGCACCATGCGGGTGGGTAGGTAGGAAGGTAGGTGGGTGATTACATGTGACAGAGTATGCCACAAGTCCAATATAGTAACGAATGTGGGACAATATATACATCCAGAGTGTGTCACATCGTTGGTATCGGCATACAATAGGACAGTACCCCCACTTCTTGGACTTGTTGTCCCCGTGTCTCTTCACGGTGGCCGAGCAGATGCCCCCGATGTGAGCGAATAGCGCGGCCAGCTCATCGTCCCCCATGGCCTTGTCGAGCTTGCCCACGAATACCGAGGTGTTGAGATTGGATCCCCCCTTCTCCTTTTTGTCGGGTCCTCGATCGAAGCGACACTGAGGTGATGACAAGCATAGCATAGCATGGCATGATAATGTGTGTTGTTAGATCATCATTCTGTTTGCAGTATATGACATGACGACGAACTGATAGCTTTATGATGATTGGGGAGACTTTCTTTAGTGGATGATGACTGCTATGAGTTGATGGAGGTCTAGGATGATGATGCTATGAGTTGATGGAGGTGTGGATGATGCTATGAGTGGATGGTGATGTGGGTGATGATGCTAAGAGTGTGAGTGGATGGTCGTATGGGTGATGCTATGAGCGGATGATGGTGTGGATGATGGTGTGGATGATGGTGATGTCAGTTATGCTATGAATTGATGATGATGTGGATGATACTATGAGTGGATGATGATGTGTGGATGATGCTATGAGTTGATGGGGGTGTGGATGATGCTATGAGCAGATGGGGATGTGGATGATACTAAGAGTGGATGATGCTATGAGCAGATGGGGATGTGGATGATACTATGAGTTGATGATGATGTGTGGATGATGCTATGAGTTGATGGGGATGTGGATGATACTGTGATGTCATCTATGCAACATGATGACCATCCATGCACCATGATGATCAATTATAGCATCTGCTTTGTATACACTGCTTGCATTACCTCTATGATCCTACCATTGATCTCTACGCCATTCATCGCAGCGATAGCATCCTCTGCATCTTCCTCACTGCGGAAGGTGATGATAGCAAACCCCCTTGACTTGCCGTACATGTTGGTCAACAGGTTGCAGGACACTGGCTGGTAGTCACCGAAGTATCCGACTAGGTCTTCATTACTCAAGCTCCACGGGATGTTGCCTACGAACACAGGTACGAGGCTGCCTTCGTGTTCTTCGTCCCACGCGCTTTTGTAGTTGCGATCCACTCGTACGTGTACGGTACGACCATCTAGCTCGGTTAGATTGAGTTCACGCACAGCACGCTCAGCTGAATCCTTGTTATCGAATGAAGCCAGCCTGTTGTGTTATTGTTATCATGAACACCAAGAGAGAGCCATGAGGATGAAGGTAATGAACATGTATGTTGTGGCTGGGTAGCTAGGGACAGGACAGCAAGCAAGCAAGCGATAGATGAAGTCAATGGAGAGTGTGATGAGAGTATGCCATACACTCACCCCCAACCCTTCGATCGCCGCGTGTCATCGTGTAGCTGCACCTCCACCCCCACCAGGTTACCGGAGCTTCTGAAGAAGTTCTTCAGCTCTTCATTGGTAGTGGACCACGATAGATTGCCCACGAAGACGTTGAATAATGCTGTTGCAGATAGATGATGGAGAGAAGATTAGATTAGGTTAGACTAGGTGAGTGATGTCAGCAGTGCAATGTATCATCATATATCATACTTTTGTTCATGCTGATGATGCCGATGTTAAAGAGAGAGTAACTTTACGTAGTATTGTTATTATTAGATAGGTAAGCTTAGGAGTAACTAAATTGAGTTAGTCAGTCAGTGAGCCAGTACGGTAGAAAGAGTTATATGGTGACTAGCGAAAGAGTTCTGTCTATGTGCTTCTCTAAACACACTCACTCACTGTAGTTTAACTGAATTGAATTTATTTGCTTAAAAGTTGAACTTAAGTTTAGTTTTCCTTGATGACGCACCTTGGGTTGAACTTGCTGCTGTTTTGTTCGCAACTTGACTTGATTACTTAAGTCAAGTTTTCCACTACTTCACAAATATACAGTACGTAACTGAAGTTACTGTAAACTGTGGAAATTAACAAGTGGATCTCATGAAACTTGGTTTGCTTAGTCAGATCAGTCAGTCTGGAGAAAGAAACATCTTCTACCGTGCACTATGTACGACATCACCAACGATTTGTTGCATACTAGTTGGTCTATTTATTCTGAAACACATGCATAACTGTAAAGTTACCCGGCAATGAGATGAGATGAGTTACTTAACTTATTTCTGTAATGCGTATAAAGATAAAGTTAGTATATTACTTTACCTATACTACAAAAAACAGAAATAAGCGGAAGATAAATGCATGGAAGTGACGAAGTGTAGATAGATATGAACAGTAGCTTCATCAGAGTCAGATGGTGTGACAAGCAGGGAGGAGCAGGAGGGTAGAGAGACAGAGAGAATAGAATCAGATGAAGTGCATTGAAGACGACCTGGAGAGAAAATAGAAGCGAAGATGATATGATCGAGGAAGGGATAGATAGAAGGATGGTTGTCCCGAAGGAAGCTTAAGGAATATGTCTTAGTTGAACTCGCCCAACGTCAGGGAGTATGTACAGTTACACGATGCTATTGGTATCGATTGATGATGCGCTTGGTTGCATTCGATGGGTTGCATTCTGTAGTGTGAAGATTGCATGACAATAATCTTCTGTGCTGCTGTAAGCTAACCATCAGAGCATGCATACAGTAAATAAATAAAACGCTTCATAAGTTCTTTCTTGTGGTTGGGCATTACTCCATGAAGAGATCGAATAGAGACTAACTTACTGATGATGATGATACCCACTGATGATGATGATGATGATGCTAACTTACTGATGATACTGATGATAATGAAGGAACTAACTTACTTATGATACTGATGATGATATCCAAATTACTACTTTAAGTCTAGGCCACAGTACGTACTATACTGACTGCAAATCAGTGGTGAATACGCTTAGCCTCGAGATACGACCAATGCATTAGCTAAGCTCTTGAAGACCTTCGGGTCGTAGTTGGGGTCCGAGGTGAGATCCACCCTGAGATCCCTCACGAGCTGCTTGGTGAAGGCTATCTGCAGCTGCATACCGTTCTCGCTGTCAGTGACCGGGTTCACCATCAGCAGGATCTTGGAGGTCTTGGCCTCATCGATGCCGCACTTCGAGGCAGATGTTCGAATCAGCTCCTGCAAACACTTGTTGACTCCCCGGTTACTTTTAGTAGTTGTTGTTCCTGGAATGTCCCAATCACTGTATGCGGTCGATGGCTGGAACTTGGATAATGCTTCACATTGCGTATCTGCTTTTATCATACTAGTCCATCTATCTCTTAGATCCTTCGGAGCATTAGCACTTGCCGCTATCCACGGTCTGATGTCACCAGAGAACAGCCTCGCAGAAGTCTTCGTTGTCGTTGTTGTTCTAGTGGGCTGGGTGAGATTACTTTTCACAGTCGTTGTCACCGCTTTTGAGTTGGAGTTACCTTTCGCTGATGCAGCTGTAGGTATACTGTTCGCAGTACCCTGCTTGGCTTGCAGCGTATCGATGTCGATGTCGTCTAGTAGATCGTCTAGGTCCATTGTTGTTATCAACTTATTTGCTGGAATGCCACATTATGTACTCTATTAATTGTCGCACATTACATAACATTTCAATGATCATTGGCGCATATATAGTGGAAACCGTTACATTGTACGTACAATTCATGAGATTAGACCACCATCAATGTCTTTGTTTGAGTTAACTGAGTTAACGAACATCACTTACTGTACTGACTAATCGATCATGCAGAGCAGCACTTAGATTGCGAGAAGCATTGTAGGATTCCCACTTCTTCCAACACATGATGATAATGATGACCGTGAGTGTTTAAGTTCAACGTACGTAAAGTTAACTTACGTACAGTAAAGACAAAGTTATCGTAACTTAACTAAACAGCTGAAGTCACACTTGAACTTAAGTCAGGCTTAGTAACTTAAGATGTTGTCGAAAGCTTCGATGCGGTATATATTGAACCTGATAGATCCATACATGGGCTTTATTATGTTCTATGTCTTATTCCCTGGCGGGGTGGTGTTTTCCACTGCCCAGCTGCTGTACTACCATACTTTCGACTGGAGTATGCGTCAGAGGATTAAGGAGAGTCCATCTGAGCCCAACCATAGAGGTGGTGATGCCGAATGGGAGGATCCGATGGTAGTCGGACGCAATAGACGAACGATGTACAGCGATGTTGCTCACTTCCAGTCTCGTCACTCGCTGTTTCAGTACTGCCGAGACTGTTTATTATCCACCCGTACCTATGACAGGATCACCGACAAGGATCCAACTAGAAAGGAGTTCAGTCCATCCACAATACTGTTGACTGGAGAGCCTGGCTTGCCTGACGACACCAACCACTGGATGTTCCTATTGGTGAGTGACCCGTCCAGTGCTCCTCTCGGTTGGGAACAGATCGATTATCAGCCCGATGGTCATCTCCAAGATGGAACAAGCAATCAGTACCGATGGACTGAAGTGCAGCTCCCTCAGCACTGGCAGCTGCAGGGCTTCGACATCCCCATCTATACCAACACGTCGTACCCCTTCCAATTCGACCCGCCCAGGGCCCGACGGACCGGCCTCTGGACCGTAGTGCCGTGCGACCTGGGACTGGGAGGGTCCACTGAGACCAGCAAGCCGCTGCATCCGAAGGAACCTGGAGAGAATGCGACTGGTCTATATCGTTGCGTATTCTCGCTCCCCTCTGAGTGGATGGACGACCTGAGGCGTGGTGTGTCCAAGACGCATCGACTGTTCCTCACCCTAGCAGGGGTCGACGCATGCGCATCCGTGTGGGTGAATGGTGCATACATAGGGTACAGCCAGGACTCCTGCTTGCCTGTCGAGTTCGACATCACATCGGCTTGTTGTATTGAAGAACGAGCTCAACATGACACTAAGACCATTACACTGGCGGTGAAAGTGTGCAGATGGTAATATAATTGGTCATCATCCAACAACTTTCTGTCTATTATCCCTCAACCCACCTTTACTCACTGCTACTGCAGGTGCGACGGATCCTACTTGGAGGACCAGGACAAGTGGTGGCTGTCCGGAATCTACC
>Ga0164295_10004288_pt1 | contig 11336 bp, 12 predicted proteins | sample GEODES006metaG_FD_111798 | JGI IMG/M metagenome (GOLD analysis project Ga0164295, IMG submission 111798) | Oligotrophic lake water microbial communities from Sparkling Lake, Wisconsin, USA - GEODES006 metaG | ecosystem: Environmental > Aquatic > Freshwater > Lake | place: USA: Sparkling Lake...
GCCCTGGCGCAGGCCGGGGATCAATTGGCCGCCGCTGGCGCCGGTGGCGCCGCTGCCCGGCTGCTGCGCATCGAGCATGATCACCGACGCGCCAGCCCTGGCCAGCGCCAGACCGGCGCTCAGCCCGGTCAGGCCGGCACCGACGATGCAGACGTCTGCGCGCAAATCGCCCGCCATCGCTTCAGACCTTGAGCAGCAGATGCTCGCGTTCCCAGGAGGAGATCACTTCCTGATAGGCGTCGAGTTCGGCCTGCTTGATGGCGATGAAGGTGGCGATGAAATCCTCGCCCAGATAGTGCCGGATCGGCTTGCAATTGGCGAAGCGGTCGAGGGCTTCGTAAAGCGTGCGCGGCAGGGTGCGCGCCATGCGATAGGCCGAACCGGTGATCGATTCGCGCGGTTCCAGGCTGTCGATCATGCCGATCAGCCCGCACATCAACGACGAGGCGATCGACAGATAGGGATTGGCATCGGCACCGGGCAGGCGGTTTTCGACGCGGCGATCGCTGCCGTGCGAGCGCGGCACCCGCAGGCCGCAGGTGCGATTGTCGAGGCCCCATTGCACATTGATCGGCGCGTCGTGCGCGGGCTTCATGCGGCGGAAGCTGTTGACATTGGGCGCGAACAGCGGCGCGATCTGCGGCAGCAGGCGTTGCAGCCCGCCGATATAATGGTGGAACAGCGGCGAATCGCTGCCATCGGGCAGGGCGAAGATATTGTTGCCGTCGGCATCGATCACCGATTGGTGGATGTGCATCGCCGAACCCGGCTGGTTCTGCATCGGCTTGGCCATGAAGGTGGCATGGATGCCGTGACGCTGGGCGACCTGGCGGACAATGCGCTTGAACAGCAAGGCCTGATCGGCGCGCGCCATGGCATCGCCGTGCAGCAGGTTGATTTCCAACTGGCCGGCGCCGGCTTCGTGGATGAGCGTGTCGAGCTCCAGCCCGGCGCGTTCGGCGAAATCATAGAGTTCCTCGATCAGATCCTCATATTCGTTGATGGCTTCCAGGCCATAGGGTTCCGACACGGTTTCGGCGCGGCCCGAACGGCCGGCGGGCGTCTGCAGCGGCAGATCGGGATCGGCGTTGGTGGCGGTCAGGTAGAATTCCAGTTCCGGCGCCACCACCGGTGTCCAGCCGCGTTCGGCATAAAGCGCGATGATGCGGCGCAGCACATTGCGCGGCGCGATCTCGACGGACTGGCCGCTGGCATATTGCGCATCGGCAATCACATAGGCGGTCTGCGTCTTGTAGCCTGGCGCGACCCGCAAGGTGCTCAGGTCAGGGACGACGATGACATCGGGATCGGATAGCGGCGCGATATCGAGGTCTTCGGGATAACCGCCGGCCACCGTCACCATGAAGATGCTCGACGGCATGCGCAGCGACTGATCCTCCACCACGCGCAGGAACTTCGGCGCCGGCAGCACCTTGCCGCGGATGATGCCGTTCATGTCGGGGACGATGCACTCGACCTCGGCGATGGCGCGGGCGGCCATCCATTGCTTGAGTTCGTCCATGGTCATCATGTGGCACCCGTCGGTTGCAAACGTCGCCGCCGCGCCAGCGACCTGCGCGCGGGATATGTCCATTCGCGCGGGCCCGTGCCATGGTGGCGCAAAGTGCCTAGCATGATGGCCGGAGCGGGGGTAGCGGGTGGCGGAACTGACGGAAACGAACGAGGTAACGATTGTCGCCGACATGCCGGCACTGGCCAAGTCGCTGAAGCGCCGCCACGTGACGATGATCACCCTGGGCGGGGTGATCGGTGCCGGGCTGTTCGTCGGCAGCAGCGCCGCCATCGCCACGATCGGCCCGGCTGTCATTGTCAGCTATGCGCTGGCCGGGGCCATCGTGCTGCTGGTGATGCGGGTGATCGCCGCGCTGGCCGTGGCGCTGCCCAAGGCTGGCGCCTTCACCGAATATGCCCGCGCCGGCATCGGCCGCTGGGCCGGCTTCACCGCCGGGTGGCTCTATTGGTATTTCTGGGCGATCGTCATCGGCATCGAAGCCATCGCCGGCGCGGCGATCATCGCGCAGTGGGTTGATCTGCCCACCTGGATCATCGGCCTCGCCGTCATGCTGTTGATGACCGGATCGAATCTGCTGTCCACCCGCAGCTTCGGGGAATTCGAATTTTGGTTTTCCACCATCAAGGTGGTGGCGATCGTGCTGTTCATCGTCGTGTGTGCGGCCTTCGTGTTCGGCGTGGGGAACAACGCCGCGGCACCGGGCCTGGCCAATCTGACGGCGGATGGCGGCTTTGCGCCGATGGGCTGGGGCGCGGTGATGGCCGGGGTGACAGCGGTGATCTTCGCTCTGGTCGGCGCCGAGATCGTCACCATGGCGGCGGCCGAAGCCGAGGATTCGGCCGATCTGGTCGCCCGCATGGCCAGCACGCTGATCCTGCGCATTTCCATCTTCTACATCGGCGCCATCTTCCTGATCGTCTGCATCGTGCCGTGGCGCAATGTGGTGGCCGGGCAATCGCCCTTTGCCGCCGCGCTGGCGGTGGTCGGCGTGCCGGGGGCGGCGTTCATGATGAACCTGGTCGTGCTGGTCGCGGTGCTGTCGTGCCTCAATTCGGCGATCTATGTGGCGTCGCGGGCCTTGTTCACCCTGGCCGCCAATGGCGATGCGCCGCGCTGGAGCGTGAAGATCGACAAGCGCGGCGTACCGGCGCGGTCGATTCTCGCCTGCACCGCGGTGGGCTTTGCCAGCGTGGTGGCATCGGTGCTGTCGCCGGGCGTGGTGTTTGCCTTTCTGGTCAATGCATCGGGCGCCATCATCATCTTTGTCTACATGCTCACCGTGATTGCCGCGATCCGGCTGAAGGTCGGCACCGGGCCGCTGCTGCGCTGGGGGCGGCATGTCGCGGTGGCGGCGATGCTGGCCGTGCTGGTGGCCATGGGCGCCACGCCAGAGCTTGCCGTGCAGCTGTGGGCCAGCCTCGGCTGCCTCGCCGTGGTGCTGGCGGCGCACTGGCTGACGCGGCGGCGGGCATAGACTTCACGGCCAGTTGATCGCCACGATCTCCCAGTTTTTTTCGCCGCCGGGCAGGCGCACCACCCGCACATCGCCGACGCTGGCGCCGCGCAGGGCCCGCGCCAGCGGCGCGCTCCAGCCGATGCGCTGCTGGCCGGCATCCTGCTCGTCATCGCCCACCAGGGTGAGCGTGCGGCGGTTGTCGTCGTCATCGGCGATCTCGACCGTGCAGCCAAACAGCACCTTGTGGTGTTCGCTCTGGCTGGCGCTCTGGCTGGCCGGATCGACGACGCGCGCCGCGGCCATGCGTTTGGCCAAATGGCCCAATTCACGGTCAATCTCGCGCAGGCGTTTGCGGCCATAGATATAATCGCCGTTCTCGCTGCGGTCGCCATTGCCGGCGGCCCAGCGCACCACCTCCACGATGCCCGGCCGTTCGCCGTGCAACAGATGATCATAGCGGGCGCGCAAGGCGGCCATGCCGGCCGGGGTGATCGGGTTGCCGTCCATGCATCTGCCATCAGATGATTTTGCCGGGTTGCACAAGTCCCCGGCTGTGCCACCATCGCAAGCCAATCACACCACGGGGGACAGGACATGCGCCGGATCAAGATCATGCTCGGGCTGCTGGCCTGCTTATCCGCGCCGGCCGTGGCTGCGCCGGGCGATCGCGTGGAACGCCTGCTCGGCGAACTGGCTGACGCCGCCGGGCCGCCGGGCTTTGAAGAGCCGGTGCGCGCCATCATGGTGCGCGAGCTGGCGCCGCTGGCCGACAGGATCAGCTATGACGGACTGGGTTCGGTGATTGCGCAACATGGCAATGCCGGCCCGCGCATCATGCTGGATGCGCATATGGACGAGATCGGCGGCATGGTGCGACGGGTGACGCCGGGCGGGTTCCTGACCATGCAGATGCTTGGCGGCTGGCTCGATCAGGCGCTGGTCGGCCAGCGCTGGACGATCATCGGCAGCAAAGGCCCGGTGAAGGCCATCACCGGCATCCGCGATGTGCATGTGACGCCGGCCGAAGAGCGCACGCGGGTCTATCCCCGGACCAGCATCTATCTCGATGTCGGCGCGAAAAATGCCGCCGACGTCGCCGCGCTGGGCATCAGCCCCGGCGATCCGGTCGTGCCCGATGCACCATTCGCCGTGCTGGGCAGCAGTGGCCGCTATCTCGGCAAGGCCTGGGATGACCGGGTCGGCCTGGCCGTGGTGATCGAGGCGCTGCGCCGGCTGGCCAGGGAAGGCCACCCCAACCAGTTGTTCGTGGCGGCCACCACGCAGGAGGAAACCGGCCTGCGCGGCGCCCACACCGCCGCCGACGTGATCAAGGCCGATATCGGCATCGCCATCGAAGGCGGCGTGGCCGGCGACCAGCCCGGCCTCAACGCTGATGAAACACAGGCGGTGCTCGGCGGCGGGCCGGGGATTTTCCTGTATGATTCGTCGGCGCAGCCCAACCGCAAATTGTCGGCGTTGATCATCGCCACGGCCGACGCCATCAAGGTGCCGCTGCAGCGCGATCTGGTGCAGGGCTATGGCGACGACAGTGCCGAGATCCAGAAGAGCAATGGCGGCGTGCCCACGGTCAATCTGGTGGTGCCGACGCGCTATACCCACGCCCACAATGGCGTGATCGACCGGGCGGATTTTGATCGCACGGTGGAACTGGTGGTGGCGCTGATCAAGCGGCTGGACACGGCGACGGTGGCGCGGCTGCGGGATTTCACGCCGGCGCGATAATTACCAGCGGATCAGGCGCGGGATGACGGCGCGGCCAGCGGCAGCGCACGTCACCACCACCAGGCTGTGCCACAGGCCGATGTGCATGACATCGTTGTAGGGGCAGTACAACGAGACCGCGAAGATGCCGAAGCAGCCGGCCGCGACGCCGGTGACCAGGCCGGCGCGTTCGGGCGAGGTGGGCGCACCGCGCCGCAGCCAGGCCACCAGCAGCAAGGCCGGCACCAGGCCGAGCGCGCTGCCGACCAGCAGGCAGGTCAGGCCATGATCGGGCGCGGAGCGGGCCAGCGCGGTGGCGGGCCCAGCGGCGATGCCGGTGATCAGCGCGGCCAGTGGCAGCACTGTCGCCATGGCCGCAGCCCACAGCCAGCCGCGATGATCGGTGCCCACCTGCGGCCGGCCCATGATCACCACGGTAACGGCCGCAGCGAGCCCAAGGATCAGGAACGAGCCGCTGCCCATCAGGAATATCGGATCGAGCCGGCCAGCGGCCAGATCGGGCCGCTGGCCGAGGCTGAGCAGCACGACAGCAACGCTGAGCCCGATGGCGGCAGCGATGAACCACAAGCCCTGCGCTTGGCGCATGCGGCGCACGGGGCGCAGTTCATCGACCAGGTTGGCGATCAGATCATCGGTGGTTGCCATGGGGTTCAGTCTTTCTCGATAAGGGCGGCGAGCTTCTTCAGCCCGCGATGGATATTGACCTTGACCAGCGATTCGCTTTGCCCGCAGGCGACAGCGGCTTGCGCGACGGACAGGCCTTCGATCTTGACCAGTTCGATGGCGCGGGCTTGTGCCGGCGACAGATATTGAAACAGCCGCGCCAGGCTGATGCGGGCGGCGATGGCGGGTTCTTCGCTGGCCGCAATCGGCTCGCTGTCAAAACCGGTTTCATCGGCCCGGTAGAGCTTGCGCAGGTGATCGACCCAGCGATAGCGGGCGATGGCGGCGAGCCAGGGCAGGAACGGCCGCTCCGGATCATAGCTGGCCAGTTTCTGGTGCAGGGACATCAGGGTTTCCTGCACCAGATCATCGCAACTGTGCGGCGCGACGCGGCGCCGGTAGAAGCGCATCAGCCATTGGCTGCACGCCGCCAGCAGCGCGGCATAGGCCTGGCGGTCGCCATTCTGGGCCATGGCCATCAGCCTTGCCAGCGTGGCTTCATCGGCGATCATCTGTGGGTCGATTGGGCCATGGCAGACTCGGTCAGAAGGGCGGATGCAGGGCGGCAAGCGCTGCACCTGGTATCCTCCATTCGCAATGCAGCGGCATCCGGTTACATCGGTGCCTGGATCCGGCGTGTTCGGCTTGGCAGCGCGCTGCTTGCTTGGCATGGAAGGGCGCAGGGAGGCGCGAGATGGCGTTGACGATCTATGGCATACCAAATTGCGACACGGTGAAGAAGGCACGCGTCTGGCTGGCGGCGACCGGCAAGCCGCATGCGTTCCATGATTACAAGAAGGCCGGGGTGCCCGCCGACGCGCTGGCGCGCTGGGTGGCGCGCTGGGGGTGGGACGTGGTGCTGAACCGCGCCGGCACGACGTTCAAGGCGTTGCCCGATGCCGACAAGGCCGGGCTGGATGCCGGCAAGGCCATCGCACTGATGCTGGCCAACCCGTCGATGATCAAGCGGCCGATTGTCGAAGGGGATGGCGCGGCGTTGATCGGCTTCAAGCCGGACGTGTGGGCCGCGGAAGTGGGGGCCTGACATGGCGCGCTGGTTGGTGAAATCCGAACCGTTCAAATACAGCTGGGACATGCTGGTGCGTGACGGCCAGACCATGTGGGATGGCGTGCGCAACAACCAGGCGGCGATCTATCTGCGCAGCATGAAGATCGGCGACGAGCTGTTCTTCTATCACAGCAACGAGGGCCTGTGCGTGGTGGGCATCGCCGAGGTGGTGGGCGAACATTTCATCGATCCCAGCGACCCCAAGGCGCGCTTTCCGGCGGTGATGGTCGGGCCGAAGCGGCTGCTGCCCAGGCCGGTGACGCTGGCGGCGATGAAGGCGGAGCCGCGGCTGGCCGGCATGGCGATGTTCCGCCAGTTCCGGCTGAGCGTGGTGCCGATCACCGATGCGGAATGGGATGTGGTGATGGAAATGGCGGAAGGCTGACGCCGGTTTTGTGATCTCGCCAACAATTGAAGGATAATTGATGCGCCTGCCCCTGTTGATTGCGCTCACCCTGTCTGCGCCGGCGCTGGCAGAGACTCATGCGCTCAAGCCCACGCCGCAAACCGTTGCCTGGGGCCATTATGACGCCACCGACAAGCCAGTGCTGACCATCAAGTCGGGTGACACGGTGGTGATGCACACGTTGCTGACCAACAGCCCCGCCGGGCTGGAGCGCGCCGGGGTGGCGCCGGCCGATATCGAGCCGGCGCTGCGCGCGGTATTCGATGGCATGCCGCTTTCGGCGCGCGGGCCCGGTGGCCATATTCTCACCGGGCCGATTGCCATTGAAGGGGCCGAACCCGGCGACACGCTGGAAGTGCGGATCAGGAAGATCGATCTTGCCATCCCCTACAGCTACACATCCTTCCGCTATGGGGCCGGCTTTCTGACCGATGATTTCCCCTATGCCCGCACGAAGATCGTGCCGCTGGACCGGGACCGCATGATCGGCAAATTCGGCCCCGGCATCGAGGTGAAGCTGGCGCCGTTCTTCGGCAGCATGGGCGTGGCGCCGCCCGCGACCTTCGGCCGGGTGGATTCCGCGCCGCCCGGCATCAACGGCGGCAACATGGACGACAAGTTGCTGGTCGCCGGCACAACCCTGTATCTGCCGGTCCATGTGCCGGGCGCGCTGTTCCAGGCCGGCGATGGCCATGCCGCGCAGGGCAATGGCGAAGTGACGATCACCGCGCTGGAAACCTCCTTGATCGGCACGTTCGAATTCATCCTGCACAAGAAGGTTGTTACCCCCTATCCGCGCGCCGAAACCCCCACCGCCTATATCGCCATGGGGTTTGACGATGATCTGAGCAACGCCACCCGCAAGGCGGTGCGCAACATGATCGATTTCCTGGTGAGCACCAAAGCCATGAGCCGCGACGATGCCTATATGCTGATCAGCGTGGCCGGGGATCTGGAAATCACCGAACTGGTCGATCGCAACAAGGGCGTGCATGTCGTGCTGCCCAAGGCCCTGTTTTCAGCGCGTTAGGCGCGTCAGCCGCGTTCCGCCAGCGTGGCGAGATTGGCCTCATGCCCGGCGCGGCTGAGCCTGTAACGCGACACGGCGAAGATCATCAGGCCCCACACCAGCCAGATCGCCGGAACATAGGTGGCGCCCAGTTGCCACAGGCTGGATTCCGGAACCTGGCTTGGATTGGCGCCCTTGGGGAATTGCGCCAGGGTCAGCACGAAGCTGGCGGCCATGACGCCAAGGCCCTGCACCGCCTTGCGAATGAAGGTGTTGGCGGCAAAGAAAATGCCCTCGTTGCGGCGGCCGGTGCGCACTTCGGCCTGCTCGACCAGATCGGCCAGCATCGAGGCGGTGAGCGCCTGGAAACAGATGATCAGCCCGACATCGATCATGGTGACGAAAAACACGATCCAGAAGATCGCCGGATCGCCATTGGGCGGCAGCAGACCGAACAGGCGCAAAATGATCGGCAGTGGCAGCGCGAGCCCGGCCAGCAGCCCGATCACCCCCGCGCCGCGCTGCTTGCCCAGCCGGCGGCTGACCAACGGCGACAGGCCCCCGCCGATGGCGGCGGAAAGGAACACGCTCATGGTGATCAACCCGATCTGTTGGGACGTGAAACCCCAGAAATAGGCCGAGAAATAGAAACTGAGCGAGGCTGAAATGCCGGTGGCGATGGCGCCGAAGATGGCCGCCATGAACAGCGCGGTGAAATCACGATTGGCGATGGTGTCGAAAATTTCGCGGAAGATCGCTTTCAGGCCGAGCGCGCGCTGCGCCTGGGGGCTGCGCAGATGCTTGATGTGGCTGTGCGTGCCCAGCGCGGATGCCATGATCGCCACGAAGATCAGCACCGAAGCGATCATGCCATAGAGTTGATAGGCGTCGCGGTTGAACTGGCCGTTGGGGATGGCCGATGTGGCAAAGGCCGGGAAGATCAGGGTGAAATTGGCCACGGTCATGATGCTGCCGATCACCCAGGCAAAGAACAGCCGCCAGCCGAACAGCGCGCTGCGCTCGTCATAGCTTTTCGCCAGCTCCGGGCCGAGCGCGGTGCTGGGAATCTCGTAGAAACTGATGCTGATCCGGGTCAGGCTGGCCAGGCCGAGCAGATACCAGAACAGCGCCGTCTGCGACCAACCCGTCGGCGGGTCCCACACCAGGAAATAGATGCCGGCCGTGGGCAACGCCGATGCATAGAGAAAGGGGTGGCGGCGTCCCCAGCGCGAACGGAAATTGTCGGACCAATAGCCGATGACCGGATCGACGATCGCATCCATGACAAGCGCAAGGGTAATCGCCAACCCGACCAGCCGCGCATCCACGCCAATCACCTGGCTGTAGAACAGCAGCAGGAAATAGCTGAAGCCACCATCCTTGACGCCATAGGCGCCGGCGCCAAAGCCATAGGCCAATTTGGTGCGCAATGTTGGCGCGCCACCCGGCACATCTGCTGGCGTCATGTTTATCACCCCAAGCCTGCCGCCATTTTGTGCGGACAGTTTCTTGAGAGGCAGTATCAGTGGCTTCGCAGCCCCTGTAAAGCGCGACAATATCGCTAGGATGCGAAGGCCTTGGCCGACCGAGCGGCGAAATCGAACACCGCCCGTTTGCGGCGCAACGGCGCGACGGTGACGCCCTCTGAGCCAAGCAACTGCGCCTGCAACGCGCCGCCGCCGGGCGCCTTGTCGTTCAGGAAGCCGCCTTTCTTCAGCAGCCGCCACCACGGTGTCAGGCCGGCCGGGTCTTCGCCAAGAGCGCGCCGCTCCTCGGCGGCGCGGGCGGCCATGTTGGCGAAGATGGCGGTGGAAACCGGGCAGGCCACGGCCACATCATGATGGCGTGCGATGGCCGCGCGCAACTGATCGAGCGTCGCCACTTCGCCGGGCGCGATCCTGCGCAGGAAGGTGTTCACTTCGGTCGGGGAACTGATCACCATCGCGCCGCCAGCAGCCTCGCGGTAACCGGGCGCGCCGGGCGGGATCATGTGGACGATATGTGGCGGCTTTGATGCGGCCAAATGATCGAGGGCGGTGCGTTTGCGGCTCATGGACAGGATCTTGCCGCAACGGCGGGCCGGGGTGAATAAGACGCGTTTGTTCACGGTCTGTATGACGCAAAAGCAGCCGCCGGTTGAGAAGCCGGCCCGGCAAGCCTATTGACTGACGCCATGAGCACCACCTTCACGCTTGATACCAGCACGTCGCGCGCCCACCCGGTGCCGGAACCAGTGCGGCGCCTGACCGTGCCGGCGATCCAGAAGCGAAAAGGCGGTGAGCCGATCGTGATGCTGACGGCCTATACCGCGCGCATGGCGCAATTGCTCGATCCCCACTGTGATCTGCTGCTGGTCGGCGATTCGCTGGGGCAGGTGATCTATGGCCTCGACACCACGGTGAAGGTGACGCTGGACATGATGATCGCGCATGGCGCCGCCGTGGTGCGCGGCAGTTACCGCAGCGTGGTGGTGATCGATCTGCCGTTCGGCACCTATGAGGAAAGCCCGGAAGCCGCCTATCGCACCGCGGCGCGGGTATGCCAAGAAACCGGCGCGGCGGCGGTGAAGCTGGAGGGCGGCGCGGTGATGGCGCCGACGATCAAGTTCCTGACCGATCGCGGCATTCCGGTGATGGCGCATGTCGGCCTGACGCCGCAGGCGGTCAACGCGCTGGGCGGCTATGGCGCACGGGGTCGCACTGAAGCGGAACGCGCCAAGATCCTGAATGATGCAAAGGCCGTGGCCGAAGCCGGCTGTTTCGCCATGGTGGTGGAAGGCGTGGTGGAAGGCCTGGCCATCGACATCACCAAGGCCGTGAACTGCATCACCATCGGCATCGGGGCGGCGGTGCAGTGCGATGGCCAGGTGCTGGTGGTGGACGACATGCTGGGCATGTTCGATCGGGTGCCGCGCTTTGTGGAGCGGTTCGACGATCTGGCCACGCATATTTCGGCGGCGGCAACGGAATATGCCAGGCGGGTGCGCACGCGGGCCTTTCCGACCGAAGCCCAGTTGTATCGCTGAAGCCTTTACCTTTGCGGCGCTGTCGGGCATTCACCCGCCGGCAAGACAGGTCGTGGCAACACCCCTCGGCCTCAGAAACGATATGATCGGAGCCTGCCACCTTGGCCAACACGCCAACCAACCCTGACGCCGCCGACAACAGCTTCGTGCGCGAGGTCGACGAGGAATATCGCCGTGCGCAACTGGTCGGCCTTTGGAAGCGCTTTGGCTGGATCGGCATCACGCTGCTGGTGCTGGGCCTGGGCAGCCTGGCCGGCTGGCTGTACTGGCAGGATCGGCAGGACAAGGCGGCGGGTGCCGCAGGGGCCGCGCTGACCCGCGCCATCGAGCAGCTTGAAGTGGGCGAAGGGGCCCGCGCCCGCCCGGTGCTGGATGCGATGACCCGCGATGGCCCCGGCGCCTATGCCGGCCTGGCGCGCATGGTGCTGGCC
>Ga0164295_10004291_pt1 | contig 11329 bp, 9 predicted proteins | sample GEODES006metaG_FD_111798 | JGI IMG/M metagenome (GOLD analysis project Ga0164295, IMG submission 111798) | Oligotrophic lake water microbial communities from Sparkling Lake, Wisconsin, USA - GEODES006 metaG | ecosystem: Environmental > Aquatic > Freshwater > Lake | place: USA: Sparkling Lake...
CTCTCCTCGGCCAGTTGCTCCAGCGGTTTCATGCCGGCGATCGGTTTCAGCCGCCAGCCGTCGTTGCGATCGGGCGCCAACGCGTCCTTCACCTTCACCAGCTGCTCCTGTTTCCCGCGGACGAATCTGGTCCACGACCACTCGTAGGCGGCCAGTCGCGCCGCCACGTAGAGGTAGCCAGTGCCGGCGAGCAGCACGAGGATCGCCGCGATCAGGGTGCCCCAGCTCCACCGCTTATGCCCGACGCCAAAGGCGACAAGCCCGGTGACGAGCACGAGAGCGATCAGGCCGAGCAGGACGTAGTTCATGGGGATCCTGGCCGACGGTGGCCACAGTCCGCGCGACCGGCACAGCCGTCACGGTCGGAGTATATCGCCCCCCTGCAGACACACCGTCCTTGGCTATTCGTGTCGGTGACACCGCGATCTTGAGCCAGTCGCGGCGCCGCGGTGCATCCGGTCGACACGGCGGCGTCGCCATGTCGACTCCGGGCGACACGGTCGGTCGGCGGTCAGCGGTCCCAGCCCCAGTTTTTCACATGACTTTCAGGTCTGGGAGGATTTTCCGGTCGGCGACGGGGACGTGGCATCGAACGTGCATCGCTTTTCCCCGGGCGCTGCCACCGCGGTGCCGGAACGCTTCCGTTCCGGCCCGGAAGGCGCCCCTATCCCCGTGGGGCCCAGCATGCGTCACTCACCCAACGACAGTCACGATCCGCGGCGCAAGCCGACCCGACCCGCCAAGCCGCCGCGTCCCGGGACCAGCCGTCGGCCAACCGCTGTGATCGACGACCCGATCCGTCTCTACCTGCTCCAGATGGGCGGGATCCCCCTGCTCACCCGCGCCCTCGAGGTCTCCCACTCCCGGGAGATCGAGACCTGGCGGCGACGGTTTCGCCGCACGATGCTCGCCAACGATTTCATCCTCTCGGGGGCGGTGCAGCTCCTCGAGCGGGTGCAGGCGGGCACCCTGCGGCTCGACCGCACCATCGAAGTCTCGGTGACCAACACCCGCGAAAAGAAGCGACTGCTCAAGCGGCTTGGCCCGAACCTCGTGACCCTCAAGAGGATCGAGCAGGAAAAGGCCCGGCTCTTCCGGATCGCGATGTCGCGAAGCAAGCCACTCGACCAGCGGCGGGCGGCCTGGCGGCGGCTCGTGCGGCAGCGAAACAAGGCCGTGCGGCTCGTCGAGGAACTCCACCTTCGGATCCAGCGGCTCTACCCGCTGCTCCGGCAACTCCGAACCATGGGGGAGCGGTACGACGCCGTCGGCCATCAGCTGCAGACACCGGACTGGAAGACCGACGAGCGGCTGCGGCAGCAGTTCGTGCTCGAGCAGCGACGGATACTGCTGACAACGCGGGAGAGCCGAACGACGCTCGCGCGGCGGCTCGTCAGGCTCGAGGATCTCCAGCAGCGGTACGACGCCGCCAAGCGAGATCTTGCGGCCGGCAACTTGAGGCTTGTGATCTCGATCGCCAAGCGGTATCGCAACCGCGGCCTAACCTTCCTCGATCTCATCCAGGAAGGCAACTCCGGGCTGATGCGGGCCGTCGACAAGTTCGAACACGCCCGCGGGTTCAAGTTCTCGACCTACGCCACCTGGTGGATCCGGCAGGCCATCACCCGGGCGATCGCCGACCAGAGCCGCACGATCCGCGTGCCGGTGCACATGGTCGACGCGATGACGCGGATGCGGAATCTACAGCGGCAGCTGCTCCAGGAATACGGCCGCGAGGCCACGGTCGAGGAACTCGCGGCGCGGTCGGCACTCACGGTCGAGGAGGCCGAGTGCATCTGCCGGATGTCGCGGCGGCCCGTATCGCTCGACCAACCGCTTGGCGAAACAGACGAGGGCGCGGTGGGTGATTTCGTTCGCGACAAGCGGGAGATCGACCCGCTCAAGGACGTGAATCAGCAGTCGCTTCAGGGCACGATCGCGAAGGCCCTCGACTCCCTCTCCTATCGCGAGCGGGAGATCATCCGGCTGCGGTTTGGGCTGGCCGACGGCTACTCCTACACGCTCGAGGAAGTCGGCACGATCTTCGCCGTGACCCGCGAGCGGGTGCGGCAGATCGAGGCGAAGGCGGTGGAGAAACTCCGCCAGCCCGGCAGCAACTTCGACCTCGCCGGGTTCATCGACGACGCGTCGATCGAACGGTGGCGTGGCACGGGCGAACCGGCCAAGGAGTTTGCGACCGCCGGCGCGGTGTGAGACCGCGCCGCACTCGTCGGTGCAGGTTTTCCTACCTGCACCATGGCTACCCCTACGCCGATTTCGCTTCGTCGAGCGCCTGCTGGAGCTTTGCCTTCGACTGCACACCCATGAACTGCTGCACGAGTTTGCCGCCGTGGAAAATCATGATCGTGGGAATGCTGGCGACGTTGTAGGTCATCGCCAGACGATTGTTGTCGTCGACGTTCACCTTGCCGACCTTGAACGTGCCGGCATTTTCGGCGGCCAGTTCTTCGATGACCGGGCCGATCATGCGGCAGGGGCCGCACCATGGAGCCCAGAAATCGACGAGCACGGGCACTGCGGAGCTGAGCACGTCGCTCTGGAAGTTGTCATCGGTGAACTCAAGGGCGTTTCCCATCGTCGGCGTCGGCTCCTGTCGTTGTTCCGGCGGCTGGTTTCGCGATACGATCGGTATCCGAAGTCCAGGCGGTCTCGACCTTTCGAGACCTGCGGCCGCAGAGTATAGCGGCCTCACCCCATTCCGTCCGGTCGGCGTCGGACCGTTCCCCCGCGAGGAGAAAAACATGCCATCTGACGTCGGATTCCCTGGAAACGAGGCCGGAAAGCGGTGCTGGCGGGTGCGGCGGGCGGACGACGGCGGGGTCGTCGCCGGGGTTGAGCCACTCGGCTGGGATCCCGCGGCGGTTGCGGCTGACGAGGTCGTGATTCGCGTGGAGGCGGCGGGCTTCAACTACAAGGATGCCCTGGCTGCCACGGGGCATCCCGGCGTGATGCGGGTCTCGCCGCTGGTGCCCGGGATCGATGCGGCGGGCCGCGTCGTCGGCGGGGGCGGTCTCGCCAGTGGCGCGGCCGTGGTGGTCACTGGGAACGGCCTGGGCGAAACCCGGGATGGCGGCTTCGCCGGCTTCGTGCGGGTGCCGGCAGCTGCCGTGATTCCGCGGCCGGCGACGCTCTCTGCCGAGGCCGCGATGGCATGCGGCACCGCCGGCCTCACGGCCCTGATCGCCTGCGACCGGCTGGCCATGCTCGTGGACGGCCGCCATGCGCGGCCCGACGAGGAATGGCTCGTCACCGGAGCCAGCGGCGGCGTGGGGATGATGGCAGTGGCGGTGCTGGCGGCAGCCGGGCACCGCGTCGTGGCCTGCTCTCGAAAGCTGTCGGCCGTGGTCAGCGTGACGGCGCTGGGGGCCGCTACGGTGGTGCGGCCGGATGAGATCATCGATCCCACGCCGAAGTCGCTCGTGAAGGGCCGCTGGGCTGGCGTCGTCGACACCGTGGGCGGGCCGCTCCTGGCCGACGTGCTGCGGGCCGTCCGTCCGGGCGGTGCCGTCGCCGCCATCGGCATGGCCGGAGGTGCTGACCTGCTCACGTCGGTGCATCCATTCATCCTCCGCGGTGTGACGCTCGCCGGGATTGATGCCGCCTCGATCCCGACGCAGGCCGAGCGGGCCGCGCTCTGGGATCGGCTGGCCGACCTCTGGCCGCGTGTGGCGGCGGCGTTTCCGGTGACGCGGCTCGCGCTCGACGACGTAGGAGGCTGGGCCCAGCGGATGCTCGCCGGTGAGACCATGGGCCGTGGCATCGTGATTCCGGAGTGAGCCGATGTCGCGGCATGCGATCCATCTGGGAACGGCCTGGGAGCCGCCGACGGCGGCGGCGATGCGGTGGCTGCGGTGCTTCGGTCGGCCAACCGGGATCGAGCCTGGTGATCGGGTGGTGCTCGTCTGCCAGGGCGCGGCGATGTCGGCGGCCTGGCAGGACGCGAAGCTCAATGACGGTCCGCTGGCATGGCACACTGCCGCCGACGGAGGGCTGGAGTGCGACGTGACCGATCTGCTCGCCGAGCGGAACCTGCTCGTCGTGCCGGTGAGTGACCCGCACGATGGGGTCGCCGACCTCGGCCGCGGAGCCCGCGCGATGCTCCCGGCGGCCTGGGGTCGCCTCTCCATGGTCGTCGTGTCGGATTGACACTGCCCGCGGCAAACCGCTACGACAGACGCTTTGGCGGCCAGCATTCATCCGCAGCCGCGAACCCGCACGAAGGAGGCAGTTATGTCGGTGATCCGCATGGGCAGCACAAACACATACTCGAGTGGCTGGGACGTGGTCTTTGGCAGCGGCAAGGTGCTCAAGAAGTCGGCGGCAACGAAGCCCGTCGCCAAGGCCAACGCCAAGGCCAAGGTGAAGGCAGTGCCGGTGAAGGCCGCGAAGAAGAAGGCCTCGCGGGCCGCGAAGAAGAAGGTCGCGACGAAGGGCCGCAAGCCCGGCAAGAGCCGCCGCGGGTAACGGCCGGGCGTGGAGGAGAACCGGCAGGCCGTGCTGTGCGACTTCGCGACTCCGCGGATGCAGGCTCGCGGGCTCGCGAGCGTCTCTGCCGATCAGCCCAGTTCTTTCGCGCGGGCGGCGGCAGCGACGACGGCGTCGATCAACGCCCCGCGAACGCCCCGTTGCTCCAGCACGGCCAGCCCCGCAATCGTCGTGCCCCCCGGGCTCGAGACGCGATCTTTGATCTGTGCCGGATGCTCGCCTGTCTGCTCGAGCAGCGCGGCGGTGCCCGACAGCGTCTGCACGGCCAACTGGAGGGCGAGCGACCTCGGCAGCCCCGCCTTCACGCCGCCGTCGGCGAGGGCCTCGACGAGCAACGCCACGAAGCCGGGGCCCGAGCCCGACAGGCCGGTGACTGCGTTCAGCTGAGATTCGTCGGCCTCGTGCACGTGGCCGACAGCGCCGAGCAGATCGCGGACTCGGGCTGCAGCGGCCGCCGGCACTTCCGGCGTGGCACAGACCACCGACACCCCCTGCCCCACCAGGCACGGCGTGTTGGGCATCACGCGGACGAGCCGGTTCGTGCCCGCCATCTCGGCGAGCGAGGCGAGCGTGACGCCGGCCGCGATCGATACGAGCACCGCGTCGGGCCTCAGGCTACCGGCGATCTCGCGGCAGGCGACGGCGGCCTGCTGCGGCTTCACGGCGAGGAATACCAGTCCCGCCGCAGCCGCGGCGTGGGCCGGCGAGTCTGCAAACCGCACGCCGGGTACGGCCGCCGCCAGCCGCTCGCGGGCCGGCGGGTGCGGGTCGTAGACCACGATGTCGGTCGCCGCCACGAGGCCGGCCCGGCAGAAGCCGGCCGCCAGCGCCAGAGCCATCTGGCCGCCACCAATCATCGCCACGGTACGGTCGGGGGCTGCGGGAGTCGTCATGGTGATGCGATTGCCGGGGAAGGAAGAGGAGGTGCCGCAACCGCCGCCTCGATGGCAGGGAGATCCAGGCGGCTCACCCAGAGCTGGCTCGTGGGACCGCGACCGCCGGAATCCCCGCCGCGGCTGGCCGTCCAGAGGAGCAACGTTCCGTCGGGCGAGAAGGCGGGAAGCACATCGGCGCCGGGATGGTCGGTGAGCCGCAGCGGATCGCCGCTGGCGAAGCCGGCGTCATCAGCCGCGTACCGGGCGGCCCAGAGATCGTAGTTGGGCCGGGCCGTGGGGTCGGAGTGGTCGGCCCCGGTCCAGATCAGCCAGGGCTGCGTCGGATGCCAGAACGGTGCCCAGTGCACGCCCTTGCCCGCCGTCACCGGCACGTCGCCCGAGCCGTCGGCCCGCATCACGTGGATCTGCAGCATGTCTTTCTCGACGCGGTCGGTGCGGTAGGCGATCCAGGCTCCGTCGGGCGAGAAGAATGGTCCGCCGTCGTAGCCAGGCTGATCGGTGAGCTGGCGGACGTTCGAGCCGTCGGCGGCCATCACGTAGATGTCGGGATCGCCGTCGCGGTCGCTCACGAATAGCACCTGGCTGCCGTCGGGAGAAAACGAACACTCCGCGTCGTAGCCCTGTTCGGTGGTCAGCCTTACGAGGTCGCTGCCGTCGGGCCGCGCGGTGAAGATGTCCATCCAGGGGTCGAAGTCCCACTGGTAGCGGCGGCGCCGGCCGGTGCGGGCGTCCTCCTCGGCCTGGGCGCGGGCAGACGCCTCCGTGGCCTCGACGGCGGGATCAAGATGACTCGACGCGAACAGGAGCCGCGAGCCGTCGGGTGAAAACCAGCTGCAGGTGGTGCGGCCCCGGCCCGGGCTCACCTGCCGCGGCACGGTCGGCCGCGGTGCCGCGGCGTCGAAGCCCCCAACGTCGAAGTCCTGCACATAGATTCGATAAAAGGGATGACCGGGGGGCACGGCCTGGTAGCAGATTCGCCGGCCGTCGGGGGCGAAGTAGCCCTCGCCCGCCTTCGTCATTCCCTCGGTCACCCGCACCGGCTCCGCGAAGAAGCGGCGTTCGAGGTCGGATCGGGTGGGCGTGGTCGCCTCGGGGGCGGCGGTGGCCTCAGCCGCCAGACTGGATACGATCCCCGGTGGAATGCCCCCGGCGGCTGCGAGGATCAGGGCCACCACGATCCAGTTGCACGTTTTGGTCATGCCTTTCAGTATACGTCTGGGATTTTTTTACGCAGGAGGTGATCGCTCGCATGAAGATCTATACCAAGACTGGCGATGCCGGTGAGACGGGGCTGTTCGGCGGACCGAGGGTGCGAAAAGACCACGCCCGGATCGAGGCCTTCGGCACGGTGGACGAACTCAACAGCCACCTCGGCATGGCCCGCACCCATTCCGTGGCCGCCGCCTTCGATCCCCTGCTCCGTCGGGTGCAGTGCGAACTCTTCGACCTCGGCGCCCAACTCGCCACGCCCGAGCCTGCCGCCGAGCGGATCACCGCGGCGCATGTCAGCTCCCTGGAGGTCGAGATCGACCGACACGAGGCGACGCTGGAACCATTGAAGTGCTTCATCCTGCCGGCGGGCACTCCGCTGGCGGCTGCCTTCCACGTCGCGCGGACCGTCTGCCGCCGGGCGGAGCGGCGGGTGGTCACGCTCTCGGTGCAAGACAACGCCACGATCCCGGCCAACGCCATTGAATACCTCAACCGGCTCGGCGACCTGCTCTTCGTGCTCGGCCGCGTGGCCAACCGGCAGGCCGGTGTCGCAGACGACCCCTGGATTCACCCGTGATGGCGGGCCACCTCTGATGACGGACCACGTATGATGGCGGAGCAGTCGGCAGCGTTCCGTCCGTCGGTGGCCCGGGCGGCTGCGGCCACCGCGGAGGCCCGTGGACGGATCGCCGCGCAGCACGAGTCTGGCGGCCAGGGCTGGGCCGTCTGCGTGCTCGCGACGGAACTCTTCGACGCGATCGTGCTGGATGTCTGGGAGGCGATCATCGCCGACCTGTCCGCAGGTGATGCCGACCTCGTGCTACGGTCCGCATCCCTGGTTGCCCACGGCGGCTGTGGCCGCGCGGAGATGGCGCCCTGGTCGGATCTCGATCTGATGATCCTGCACAATGGCAGGATCGCGCCGCTCGTGGCCGACATCGCCAGGCGGCTCCTGCAGGATCTCTTCGACGCCGGGCTCGAGGTCGGCCAGAGCGTGCGGACCGTCGGGGAGGCCGTGTCGTTGGCGGGCGGCGACGCCACGATCATGAGCTCGCTGCTCGATTGCCGCCGGCTGGCTGGGGCGGAGGAACCGGTGCGGCGGCTGCAGCAGCGGCTGCGGAAGGCGCTCGCCCGGGGCCGACGACGGCACATCGACCGGCTCGTCGAGGCCCGTCGCGAGGAGGCCGACAAGCACGGGCGAACCGTCTTCGTGCTGGAGCCCAACGTGAAGCGGTCGCCGGGAGGACTCCGCGACATCCAGCTCGTCCGCTGGCTCGGCCGACTTGCCTTCGGAGCGGAGAACCTGCCCGACCTGGCCCAGGCAGGTGGCATTTCACGAGCCGACGCCGATGCCCTCCGCGATGCCCGCGAGTTCCTGATGCGGATTCGCAACGACCTGCATCTCGCGGCAGGCAAGGCGGCCGACGAACTCACCCGCGACCAGCAGGTGCGGCTCGCCGCGGCCCGCGGGCTGGAGTCGCGCGACGGCCTGCTCGGCGTGGAGCGGTTCATGCGGGAGTACTTCGGCCACACCCGACGGGTGGCGCAGGCGGTCGACACGCTGCTGCGATCGCTGCGAAGGTGGGGTCCGATGGCGGCCCTCGCCCGGGGGCTCCTTGGCCACGAGGTCGACGGCCGATTTCGGGTGGGGCCGGTCGACGTGGCGGCGACGTCGGCCAGCCTGCCGCGGGTGGCCGGCAGCGTGCGGGAGATCGTCCGGCTCGCCGAACTCGCGATGCTCTACGAGATGCCCGTCGCCCGCGACACCTGGGAGGCTGTCCGCGCCGCGGTGCCCGCTCTTCCCCGCGAGCCCGATGGCGTGGCGAATGAGGCTTTCCTGGCCCTCTTCGCCCACCCCACGAAGGTCGCGGCTGCGCTCCGCTGGCTGCACGACGTCGGCGTGCTCGAGATTCTGATTCCGCAGTTCGAGCATGCGCGGAACCTGCTGCAGTTCAACAGCTTCCACAAGTACACCGTCGACGAGCACTGCCTGATCGCGATCGAACGGGCGGCGGCCTTCGCCTCCGCGGATGACTGGCTCGGCGTGGAGTGGCGGTCCCTGCGGCGCACGCGGCCGCTACTCGTGGCGCTCCTCCTGCACGACATCGGCAAGGGATTCGTCGAGGATCACAGCGTGCTCGGGGCGCGGATCTCGCGGGAGGTGGCGACCCGGCTTGGACTGCCCGAGGACGAGGCGGAGATCGTCGAGTTTCTCGTGCGTCGCCATCTCGCGATGGCCCACCTCGCCTTTCGGCGCGACGTGGGAGACGACACGCTCGTGGTGGGCTTCGCCGGCGACGTCGGCTCGCCGGAGGTGCTGCGGATGCTCGCGCTGCTGACCGCGGCCGACGTCTCGGCGGTCGGGCCGGGCACCTGGACACAGTGGAAATCCGACCTGCTCGCGAGCCTCTTCTACAAGACGCTCGGCATCCTCGACGGCGATGGCCCGACCGCTGCGGCGGACCGCACCCGCCGGGAACTCGCCCGGCTGGTGGAGGACCGCGCCGCCGACGATCCCGTCGTCCGACTCACTCGCGACCTGCCCACGGCCTATCTGGGAGCCACGCCGCCGGAGCGGATCGTGGAGGAACTCGGGCGGCTCGGCCGGCTGTCGGCCGGCGGCGTGTTCGCCACCGCCCGCTGGCAGCCCGAGACGTCGACCGTGGCGGTCACCGTGGGTACTCGCGAGGACGTGGTGGTCGGCATCTTTCATCGCGTCACGGGCAGCCTCACCAGCCAGCGGCTCGAGATCCTTGCCGCCGACATCCACACCTTCGCCGACGGCCATGTGGTCGATCACTTCACGGTGCTCGATCCCGACTTCACCGGCGAGCCCCCCGCCGATCGTCTGGCCGACATCGCGGCGGCGATCAAGGCGGCCATCCTGGGCGACCAGCCACCGGAGTTCGCGCCGCGGTGGAATCCGTTCGCGCCGCAGGTCAGACCCGCCGCCAGACAGCCGGTGCGGGTGGCCTTCGACAATCAGAGCTCACTGCAGGCGACGATCCTGGAGGTGTTCGCCCACGACGCCCCGGGGCTGCTCTACGGCGTGGCCAAGGTGCTGTTCGACGCGGGGCTCTCGGTGCAGGCCGCGAAGATCGGCACCTATCTTGATCAGGTGGTCGACGCCTTTCACGTGACGGCCGCCGGCGGCGGCAAGCTGACCGACCCCGAGAGGCAGCAGGCGATCCGGGCTGCGATCGAGAAGGCCGTCGCGCCCATCACGGGGCCGGCGTGACGGCCGCCGCTCGAGCCGCGGAACCTTTGACTCGAAGGCAACGGGGCACCGATCGGAGACGATGGCATGAGAGAAGTGGTGCATCTCACCTCTCTCAAGACCCATCCGGCCGACGCTTGCCGACGTGCCGTTGGTCGACCTATTCTCTGGGATAAGTAACGCCCCGGTGAAGTTGCGGCTCGACTCTCCTGCTGGCCAGTTCGGCGGTCGACTGACTGCGGGGCAGGCGAACTATCACGTGGCCGGCGTGAAAGGGTGCGGTCGGTGAACTGGTGCACATTCGAATGACAAAGCCAGGGCACACACCGTTGCGCGCCAGAGCTGCAGGCCCCTCTGGCGGCCTCATGCTTGCCGTTCTGGCAGGACTCGCATTACCGCTGCCGGCAGCGACCTCAGCGATCTCGGCTGAGCCCGCGGGGGCTCTCATGGCCGTGGACTATGCCGCGCTGGTTGGCGGGGCCGACCTGGACTTCGCGATGCCGCTGGGGCCTGGCGGTGAGCGCGGGCTCCCGATCGGAAACGGTCGCATTGGCACCCTGCTCTGGACCCGTCCGGAGCAGTCGAAACTGCACATGCAGCTCAACCATACCGACGTCTTCGCCTTCCGAAGTTCCTCGGCTGCCACCCTCGATGCCCACGCGTTCTACTGCAACGGCTGCGGGTTCCTGGATATCGACGTGGGCGACGACGTCTTCGAAGATCATTCCACGAGCAACCACCTCTCCGTCTACGATGCGGTGGCGGAGGTGTCCGGCAGAGGCATCCGCATTCGCGCCTTTGCGTGGAATCAGAAGGACGTGATCGCCGTCGAGATCACGGACGACCGCAACGAGCCCCGGCCGATCTCGGTTGATCTGCGGATGCTGCGCCCGCCCGAGGTGAAGGCCGGTCCGCATGCCGCGATCTCCTCCGTGGCCGCGATCGGCCAGGACATCGAGTTGACGCAGGAGTTCCGCGAGAAGGCCGACCAGCCCCTCGCACTAGACCTGAACTCCTTTACCGCCCTGCGCGCCCGGGTGATCGGCCGCGCGGCCGCTGCCAGCAAGGTGGATGATCGAACCATGCGCCTCACCGCGCCGGCTGGTAAGGGAACGCTGACCGTGCTGGTCTCGCTGGGCCAGAGCAAAGAGCACACCTTGGAGCAGGTGAAGAGGGCAGCCGAAGCGGATCTCGAGGCGGCCGCCACGGCCGGGTTCGTGAAGCTGCTCGACGACAATCGGACCTCCTGGCACGATTTCTGGTCGAAGAGCTTCGTCAGCATGTCGGGCTCGCCCGAGCTGGAAGAGATGACCCGGCTCTGCATCTGGAACCTCTACATCGCCGGAAGCTGCCAACGCGGCAACTTCCCCGCCAAGTTCAATGGTCTGATCTTTGTGTCGACGGGCGACGTGCGCGATTGGGGCCAGAACTTCTGGTGGTTCAACCAGAGCTGCCAGCATGGCTGGGAGTATGCGGCCAACCACGGAGAACTGCTGGA
>Ga0164295_10004292_pt1 | contig 11329 bp, 11 predicted proteins | sample GEODES006metaG_FD_111798 | JGI IMG/M metagenome (GOLD analysis project Ga0164295, IMG submission 111798) | Oligotrophic lake water microbial communities from Sparkling Lake, Wisconsin, USA - GEODES006 metaG | ecosystem: Environmental > Aquatic > Freshwater > Lake | place: USA: Sparkling Lake...
AAAACATTGAATAAGGCGTTTTGATAAATTTATATAATCCTTTTATTACGCATCCTTCCACAAATTCTTTTATAATAAGTAATAAGTATATTACTTATTTTATTATTTTATTCAATATAAACTTTTACATGTTAAATTTTTAAAAATATTATTTAAAGATTTAAATATAGAGAATAGAATGATTCCTATTATTATTGTCTCACATAATAATCACATTTATGTTGAAAATACTATTAAACAAATTGAAAAAATAAATCCAGATTACAAGAAAAATATTATAATTATGGACAATAACAGCGACGACTCTGAAACTATTAAATATTTGAATAATAATACTTCTGTTTACATTATTCGTAATAATTCTAACTTTGGTCCTTGGGTAAACTGTAATACCAATAGACATATATATGATGTAATGCCTGACAAATATATACTTACTGACCCCGATCTTGAATTTAATAAAAATATTCCAAAAAATTTTATTGAAATTATGGTTTACCTATCTAATAAATACTGTTCTCCGAAAATAGGATTTGCTTTACGAATCGATGATTTCAATGAAGATATGATTCCAGGAAATTATATGGATAAACCCGTGAATATTTATGAATGGGAATCACAGTTTTGGACTTATAGAATAGAAGACGATAAATTTGAGTTATATCACGCTGACATTGATACAACATTTTGTTTAATGACTAAAAATGCGTGGGGTCCAAAAATTAGAATTGGTGGTAATTTTACAGCAAGACATTTGCCGTGGTATATAAAAAACGATATTTTTAATATATATGATAAATATTTATTATTCTCTAAACAAGACAGTTCGATATCTACAATATCAAGAATATTTATTCCCTACATAGACAACAGCTATGCAAAAATATATAAAAAAGAACAACTATTTCTAATTGAAAATAATAACACTATGATAGAATTTTGGAGAAATGAATACCCATCTTGGAATAAAGAGCTCTTCAAAAACTTTGATTTGTTGGCATCAAAAAATAAAACAGTAATTGATATTGGTCACAATATTGCATTAACAACAATGTATTTAAGTAGAATTTCAAAAAAAATACATTCTATAAATTGCACTAATCCGCATTCTGAAAAAAATTCCGTTACTAAAGAAATTATTGATAATAATACAAATAATGTAACTATTTATGAATGTAACTATGAAAAGACTATTAATTATGAGATTTTAAATAATTTGTTAACTAATAATATAAATTACGATGATGTTTCTTTCATAAGTGTTAACTTGAATGGGGCTGAAGAAGATTTATTACAAGAGTTGTATGATTTTCATAAAAAAATAAATATTCCCATTCTTATAAATCTTTATTTAAATCAATGGAAAGATAAATGTATATATAGATTTTCTTTTTTACAAGATGGTATGGAAACTGTTGAAACTTACTTATTAATTTTGCAATAAATATATTATTTTTCTCTTTCTATGCTTGTGCTTACAGGCTTCATAAACTGTTCTTGATTCATTAAATCCTCTATATAACCAGAATTAGTGTTGTTATTTTGAGAGAAAAATGGGTTCATCCCTCTTTGTCCAACCATCTCTCGTTCAGCCATTCGATTGTATGTGTCTTCCCTCTTATTTGGTTGTCGTTGAAATTCATTCATTAAATTTTGTTGACCTTGGTCCATTATTTCTCTCAAACCCAACATCTCTTCTGCGTTAAACAAGCAACGATTTACTACTTGACTTTCATCGTGCACTTCATAATTGTTATAATCATAATCTTGTTCTTCTGCATTTTGCGTTCTTTTTTGATTTGGTGGAGGCCTCGGCGTTCGTTCCGCTTTCTCTCCATTGCTCCATTTCCATTCTGTCATTTCTGTCGATTTCATTAAAATATATAATAATTGTCCATACTTTTATCATCATTTTAACTAAACCTTTTTACAGAATTATATTATTTTCGTACAATAATATAATACAAATGTTTAGCGAAAACATCTTAACAGTCCTTTTAGGTCTTGTTGCTGGAGTATTGGGAGGTGCATTGGGTCAATCAGGCGCCGAAGTTATGTTACCTGGTCTCTTGATTCTCAACATTGTTCCTGACTTCAAAACCGCTGCAGGAACAGTTCTATTGACAATTTTACCTCCACTTTCTCTCCTCGCTATTCTCGAATATTATCGCAGAGGACAGTTAAATGTGAAAGTGTCACTTCTTCTAATGATCAGCTACTTCTTTGCAGCTTATATTGGCGCTTACTTTACTAAAGATTTGACTGATTCAACGCTTGAATACGCTGCATCCTTTTACTTCTTTATTATTGGCATTTTCTTCTTGTGGAATGCTTACACCGGGTTCTTTGGTAATAAATCAAAAACCGATGGAACAACGACTAAAACGGTTTCCGGATTTAAAAACTTTTTCAAATTGATACCTAGACAATTCTAAAACTCGTTTTCTTGGCTTTTAATAATAGTCAATTGCTTCGTGAACAAAAATGCGTCTTTTCCCTTGCGTCGGCGCTTCAAATTGCAGTCCAAACAAGCCATTACTATGTTGTCTCGATTGTGTCCCAAATCATTGTTTATCCTATCAACTGACCATTGTTTCAGTTCTCTCGATATTTCATACAATAAAAACATTTTACTTTTACAATAATAACATTCAAGATTGCATTCATATAATTTTGTTATTACTGTATTTAAATCAATGAATTTTTCAGTGTCCAACAGCTTTTTAATAATATCTTGCTGCTTATAACTGGATATTTTCTTATTTAATTCCGAGTTTATCAAATTTAAAAGGGTTGCATCAAGATTATTTGAAGAAGAAGAAGAATTTTTTTCTACATCAAATAAAGCTTTTATAATAAGTTCTTGCTTATCTGAAGTGAAATATTCTTCCGTAAACCTCCATTTTTCTGAAGACTTGCGCTTTTTTATTTCAAATTCAGCTCTGGTTAATTTCTTTATTTGATATCTATTGTTTGTTCCATTAATCAAAACCTTTTTCTCTCCTTGTTCTTCCATTTAATTTCAATATATACTATTGAAATTTTTATTTTTAACCCAGTTTTAATATATATCTTTGAAAAAGGCATATAAATATTATTTATCAAAAATGAGTTAAACTCTTATTCATATAATTAAGTATATAATGCAAACAAATGCAAATGCTAGAAACAATAAAACTGATGAATGCATTGAATTAAAAAATATCAAATATAAGACAATGCTTCTAAGTGGAAATGTCATTAATGAAATAAAATCATCCAGTGACGATTTAACTAACTTGGAAAAATTCCTTGAAGATGACAAGCAAAATAACAAGAACGAACCCTGGAGCAAGTTAGATAAAACTATTAAAACAAAGAAATTGTTGTCTTTTGCTGAGAAATACACAAAAGATAAGAATTTTGGAGAAGAAGAAGAGAAGTTGCTAGTATCATTTTTAAAAGACTGTCTTGACCGTAAAAAACTACAACGCGTAAAAGATGTTGATTATGACAAGACGAGTGGAGAAATAAAAGATGTGCCTGCACTTTCGTATAACAAATCTACCAAGCATTTCACTCTGAAAAATCTCGATAAACAGCGCGTTAGTACATTGAAAAGTTTACCACCAAAAAAAGGCGCTACTCGAGGAACCGTCAAGAACACCAAGGTTGATGACTCTTCTGATGAAGACAAAGAGGAAAACTAATCAATAAACCGGCGATTTAGATATAAAAGGTATTTGCTATAATAATATAATAAAGACATTATGTTATTATCAGATTTGGATGAGCTGGAAGACATACTTGATTCATTGGTTCCGGAGGGAGAAGAAGAGGAACCATTTTATTTCAACGAAGACGAAGAATGTGACATTATTGAAAATGTTATGCAATTGATGAATGAATATGTCGAGGAAAACCCTTGTGATGTATCAGAACCGGATTTTCACGATGCAATGATTGAAAGCATAAAAGAGTTGTATTCCCCTATGATTGTACCCGAGGTTTACGCTGGCAGCTTAGATAGAGATAAAATCCATGATGACTTTGATGACCTAATTGATATTGCAGCAGACTTATTTTATAAACAAATTATGCCTCCTCGTTCATTCCCGTCAACTTTTGTAAGAACAGTTTTGCCAAGTCCAGAGAAACTCGCGTTTTTAAAAGCCAAACTCGATTATTTGGCGGCCAAACCTCAACCCCAACAAAGAACCGATGAATGGTACAAATTTCGTCACAATCTGATTACCGCTAGTAACGCATTCAAAGCATTTGAAAATGCAAATACTCAAAACCAGTTAATATATGAGAAGTGTCAATCCCTTGGATCACAAGGCGACAAATTTTCCTATGTGAATGTCGATACACCATTTCATTGGGGACAGAAATATGAACCAGTTTCTGTTATGTATTACGAGAAGGAATATGACACGCGAGTTGGAGATTTTGGATGCATCCAACACGACAAGTTCTCTTTTTTAGGTGCGTCACCAGACGGCATTAACAATGACCTTTCAAGAACCAATCGTTTCGGTCGTATGTTAGAAATCAAAAACATTGTGAACCGCGAAATTGACGGCATTCCCAAGAAAGAATATTGGATTCAAATGCAACTGCAAATGGAAACTTGCGACCTCGACGAATGCGACTTCTTGGAGACCCGATTCCAAGAATACGACTCCGAAGCCGACTATTTCCTCGACGGAAATAACTTTACTACAACCGCGAAGGGAGATTTGAAAGGGGTTATGATGTATTTTTCGACGCCTGAAGGTCGCCCTTATTATGTGTATAAGCCGTTGACCATGGATGTCGACGAATACGAGAAATGGTCTGATGCCAAAATGGACGAGCTGTGCGAGGGGTCCACTGATGAAAACGGTGTTAAAAAAATGGGAATGTGCTGGATTAAAAATATTTTCTGGCGACTAGAGGAAGTAAGCTGCGTCCTAGTATTGCGAAACAAAATATGGTTTGATGCCAACATTGGACAACTTGAGCGCGTTTGGAGAACAATTGAGAAAGAGCGTATTTCTGGAGATTTCTCACATAGGGCACCTAATAAGCGATCTAAAAAGGTGGAAGAACCCGTCCAAGTAAACAAGATTGAGAATTATTTTAATTTGGGTGAAGGTATAAAGGTTGAAAAAACTGCGTGTTTAATTCCTCTTCCAAATGGTACTAATGCAAAAAACTATAGAAGTCGCGAAAACTCTATCATAGATGATGAAAAAATGGGAGCAAACACTGTTATTAAAATTAGAACAGAATCAATCGATGAAACAAAGCAAAACAACCCAAATTTAAAGAGTTAGAGACCAATTTACTTGTGTACCCAGTTTTGATTCCACTGTTTTGAAGACATCTGAATGAAAGAACCCGTTGTTTGCTGAAAAGGGAGATGGATGCACGCACGCAATTACGCGTTCTTTATTCTCAATAAATTTTTCTTTTGATTTGGCAAAATTACCTAATAATAAAAACACACATTTTTTATTATTAACGCTTACAAATCTTATTACATCATTTGTAAAATCCTCCCAAACACCCATTTGACTTGATGGTTTATTTTTTATAACTGACAGAGCAGCATTCAACAAGAATATCTTCTCTTCATAAAACCACCTATCTAAATTTCCTGAACTAAACTCGTACTTTCTTTCTGGGAACTCTATTTGCAATTCCTTATATATGTTTTTGAGAGAAGGCGGTATTCTTGTTCCTTCTGGAACTGAAAAACTTAATCCGTGAGCCTGTTTCTCATTGTGATAAGGGTCTTGTCCAAGCAATAATACTCGAATTTCTTGCACATCCATTTCAAATACTTTAAATATACACTCTTTTGGTGGATAAACGATATCCGGCGGTTTATACAACTCTTCCAAATCAAACTCATATTGCTCAAATAAAGGAGTCCAACTGTTGTGGATATTGTTCATCTTTTAATGCAACTAATTAAAATAGAATTGCATCACTTCAATTTTAAAAAGCAGGTAATTCGAGCGCTGGACCCGGTTGAGGCCCTAAAAACAGATTTTCGGGAGTTCTATAGTAGTTAACGCGCGTACCCGGAGTATCTGGCACAGGAGGGAGCGGCGTCACAATATTACTTGCTAGTTGATTGTCTTTATACAAGGCCCCGCAAAATTCGGCTCCTACGCATACTCCATCGTCTGGATTTCTGCGATAGCGCAAATTGTTTGTTATTTGTGCATAAGAACTCACACCAAAAACCGGATAATACCACCAAATATCTGCATAACTATTATTGCTTACCGTTTTTCTTCCCGTAGACGGATATTCGTCATATAAAAGGGCAGCTGCATCGACATTGGAAGGAAACGACCCCGCTTCGCCGAGGCTGAAATTCGAATAGCCTTCTTTGGTTAATGACGCTAAACCATAGGCACCGCCAACTATTGCTAATAATAAAAATACGAATAAAAATATGATTCCCTTGTTCATCTATATATATTTGTTATTATAAAAACTTTTATTTATACAATTTCGGTGATTCTGATTTAAAATTAAATTTAGAAAGATATATAATGAATCCAGAAACTCAAAGAACCAATATGGAAATGCGTGTGACAAAGCGAAATGGACAACTTGAAGACATTTCCTTTGATAAAATCTTGAATCGCGTTAAAAAGATTGGTCAAGAAGCAAATATTCAAATCAACTATTCTTCCCTTGCAATGAAAGTCATTGACCAGTTGTATGACGCTATTCCCACTACTAAAATTGACGAATTGACTTCGGAACAATGCGCAGCACTTTCTACTATGCACCCCGATTATGGCGTTCTTGCTGGTCGAATCTTTGTTAGCAATCATCAGAAGAATACTTCCGAGTCTTTCTATGAAACGATGAGTAAATTGTATTATTTTACTGATATTCACGGACAACATTCGCCGCTTATTTCCCACGAAACCTGGATCACAGTTGATAAGTATAAGGATGAACTAGACGCTATGATTGACTACAACCGCGATTATTTACTCGAGTATTTTGGTCTTAAGACTCTGGAGCGCGCCTATTTATTTCGCGTAAATGATGTCATCGTTGAACGCCCTCAGCATATGTGGATGCGCGTTGCCGTTGGAATTCACGCGGATAATTTGGAGGCAGTAAAGGAGACTTATGATTTGATGTCACAGAAGTATTTCACGCATGCAACACCCACATTGTTCAACGCTGGAACACCGCGCCCTCAATTGTCGTCTTGTTATTTGATTGCAATGGAAGAAGACAGTTTGGACGGAATTTATAACACGCTAAAAGATTGCGCTAATATTTCCAAGTGGGCAGGAGGCATTGGGTTGCACATTCACAACATTCGCGCATCAAACTCTTTAATTCGAGGAACAAATGGAAAATCCACTGGAATTGTACCAATGTTGCGTGTATTCAATGACACTGCGCGTTTCATTAATCAGGGAGGCAAGCGTAATGGCTCTTTCGCTATTTATTTGGAACCTTGGCACCCAGATATCGAGGATTTCTTAGAGATGAAGAAGAACCACGGCGACGAAGAAATGCGCGCGCGCGACCTCTTTTATGCTTTGTGGACTCCCGACTTGTTTATGGAGCGCGTAAAAGCCAACGCGAAATGGTCTTTTTTCTGCCCAAATGAATGTCCCGGATTGGCGGATGCTGTCGGTGATGCGTTCAAAACTCTTTATGAAAAATACGAGTTTGAAGGAAAGGCTCGCAAGACGGTAAATGCTCGCGACTTGTGGTTCAAAGTATTGGACGCGCAGATGGAAACCGGAACACCCTACCTTTTATTTAAAGACTCGGCCAATTTGAAATCCAATCAACAAAATCTTGGTACCATAAAGAGCAGCAATCTTTGCTGCGAAGTAGTACAGTTTTCTGATGATAAAGAAACCGCGGTATGTAATTTGGCATCGATTGCTCTCCCCGCTTTCGTCGACGAAACAACCAAGCAGTTCAATTATGATAAGCTCCACGAAGTCACCAAAGTGGTAACAAGCAACTTGAACCGCGTTATTGACATTAACTTTTACCCGACGGAGAAAACCAGGCGCAGCAATTTGCTTCATAGACCTATTGGTATCGGCGTTCAAGGTTTGGCTGATGCATTTATTATGATGGATATTGCTTATCATAGCGATGAGGCCAAGACAGTAAACAAGCTCATATTTGAGACGATTTATCACGCGGCTCTTGAACGCAGTAACGAGATTGCGATTAGAATCAAAAATAAAAGTTCTTGTGTTTCAGAGTTTTCAACCATTGTTTCTGATTTATCTTTGAAATATAGTCTTAAAGCAGAACATCGTGGAGCATACATGTCATTCGAGGGTTCGCCTGCATCAAAAGGCATTTTGCAGTTTGATATGTGGAATGTTGAACCTTCCACACGATATGATTGGAATGCATTGAAGAATTCTATTATGGAACACGGTATGCGCAATTCACTCTTATTGGCGCCAATGCCCACGGCTAGCACTTCACAAATTCTCGGATATAACGAGTGCTTTGAACCTCTAACAAGCAACATTTACAGTCGCAGAACCTTGGCAGGTGAATTCGTGTTGGCAAACAAGTATTTGATGAAGGAACTCATTGACTTGGGATTATGGAATGAAAAAATCAAGAATAATATTATTGCTAATAAGGGCAGCATTCAGCAGTTGACAATGTTGTCGGAGCATATGAGAAACAAGTACAAGATAGTCTGGGAAATGCCGATGAAGCATTTAATTGATATGTCTGCGGAACGCGGCGCGTATATTTGCCAAAGTCAGAGTTTGAATCTGTGGTTAGAAGACCCAAATTACAATACACTTACTTCGATGCATTTCTATTCATGGAAACAGGGATTAAAAACGGGCATCTATTATTTGCGTCGAAAGGGTAAGCATCAAGCACAACAATTTACGCTTGAACCAGAAAAGGGTGACACGACTGAACAAGGGGAAGAAGAGCATGATATTTGTGATATGTGTTCGGCTTAAAGAGTGTTCTTTAAGTTGTTTTGAGAAAAAATTATTTTTATTGGTTTTTTAATTTAAAGAAATTTTTCTAATTTTGTGGCTAATAAGAATCGTACCCTCCATCATAATTGCTGCCATATCCACCGTAGTCTAGAAACCAACCAACCTCTACTGGGTCATCTTGTGGCTCTTCCAACTCGCACGCTTCAATGTAAGCATTTGCCTCTTCAATATTCATCATTTTGGCGCTGTCCATAAAATCTATGTCTCCAACATCATCTAGAGAAACATCCTTCAAATAAGTGTCGAATGCACTTGGAAAATGTTGCACTTCCTCTGCATCATTTTCCTTACCACAATTAATGAAACCTCGACCACATTCGCCTTCGTATTCATAATTTGCACAGTTGGCGCAATATCCTAGAAACACACCGTTCCACGAACCATACAACGCACAATTAGTGCAGTCTTTTGGACCCGTTCCTAGCAAATGATTTTCTGCCCACTCTTCGGGAAATGTCCCGCAATATAGTTCCTCGTCATAAGAATAGTACGCAGGCTTACCATTGCGGTAATGATATACAAATTCTTTTGGGTTAAATTGTGCCATTCTTGGTTATTGCTTACTGAAATTGCATTAAATACTTAACGCAATTTCAACTTCAATTTTTATTTCTTTCTTCGTGTATTCTTTTTCTTTGACGAATGTCTCGTTTTCTTGACGAGTCGTTGAGGCCTTTTTGTTTTTCTATGATGTTTTTTATAGGTGCGTCTTTTTAATCCTCTTCCAGAAGAGCCTTGTCTTACATACAGGTGTTCCTCTGAAGTATTAACAAATCTTCCACCGGGGGAAACTTCGTCTCGTACCGCAATAACCCCCGCCCTCTTTGGAACTCTGCTTGCTCGAGGAATTGCACTAGCTCTCGCCGTTCTTGGCGAAACAGCATCAACTCTTGTACCCTGTAAAAAAGCAACTTCTGGAGCTTCAACTTTTTCACTGCAAAAGTCGTGCAATCTAATACCAACATCATTTCGCAAAGGTCTCTCAAACGCATTATATAGTCTTTTGTCTTTGCATATTTCTTCTAATGCATCCATCAATATTTGATCATTGGGTCTTTGTTCATAGTATATTTTTATATACTTTGTTGCCAAATCAATAAAATTACTATTTTTAATATATTTATCAACACTATGATTTTCATCTTCAAAAGTAAACAAAAAACTTAAACCAGAATCGCCTTCGTTGTCTAATATAAACGGATAATTTTTATTTTTTCCATCTTTTACATCTAATAACATCGACGCAATTTTAAAATCTGTGCGCAAGCCACCCCAGCTGCACGCCATAATCAAAGCAGTTTCGCCTTGATTGTTGGTGTAATCTAGACCACAATCTCCTTTCAATAATTCTGTAACTAACTCAATAGCTATTTCGTTTTCTATTCCTATGCAAAGCATTAAAGGGGTAAGACCATCATCATTTTTATTATTAAGTGGTGCTTTACCAGTTTTTATTAGTTCTAATGCAGCTTCATATTTATCTTGTCCAAGTGCGAATAATAATGGGTCCACATTTTCGTCAACAAATATTTTTTTGTTTGATAAAAAATTTTTTTCTAAATTCTTTAAAAATAATGACACCCCTTCCGCATCATCTGCATATACTAAATTATCAAAATATGTAAATAATTCTTCATCTGGAGGACAAATCCCTTTATTCATTTAATATGATGTTATATTATCAACATATTAAATACTTTTGTTGTGGCCAAATTTTATTAATTCTTGCGCTTTGTGTGTTTTCTCTTTTTTGGCGCACCCTTTGACTTTTTGTGTTGTTTTCCTTTATGATGTCTCTTCTTTGTATACTTCCTTTTTGCAAGTCCCTTTGCGTAATCTACCGCAGGAGTTGCGGACAGTCTGGTAGACTTTCTTGAATGAACGGCAGAAGGAGCGGCAGCCGCAGCAGCACTCTCTCTGAGTTCCTCATAATATTGCTCCGCATCTTTTTGTTGTTCTATTTCTTCGGCAACATCCACGGCCAGTTCTTCTTCGCCTTCTTCAGCAATTGCAGTTAACGCCTTTTTTAAAGCCGACCCTTCACCACATTTGTACCCCTCTGGCGACATCAATTCTATGTATCCAGCAATAGTTGGGTCCAAATTTTGTTGGCACAGGTCAACATCATACCGAATCTTATAGAAACAGCGCATACAAATGACAACATCCATTAACGCATCGTGTAGTTTAGATTCATCCGGGGCGTAACCAAACAAGTGCGTGTATAATGCATTCAATTTTGGCATTTTGTAATACTCTTTACCCATCTTGTTTACTGCAGATATTTGACACACATCTGCGCCAAACTTTCCAGT
>Ga0164295_10004293_pt1 | contig 11327 bp, 7 predicted proteins | sample GEODES006metaG_FD_111798 | JGI IMG/M metagenome (GOLD analysis project Ga0164295, IMG submission 111798) | Oligotrophic lake water microbial communities from Sparkling Lake, Wisconsin, USA - GEODES006 metaG | ecosystem: Environmental > Aquatic > Freshwater > Lake | place: USA: Sparkling Lake...
ATAAATTAATACACTGTTGCATTGCACCTGATAAATCTAATCCAGTCCAATAAATAGATCCGTTAGAAGGATCTGTTATTGCTGAACCACTTGAATCATAATTACCCATATATGTAAATGTATTTCCTTGACCCACTAAATTTTGCGGATATTGATATAAAACCGAATTTTGATCTACATATCCAATGTTACCTAAATATTCGGTTTGATTAGGAATAACATTATTTAACATATATAATGCATTCATTGAAATGTCACCAGCATAATATGTTTGATTGTTTGGTGTAGTCATTCCATAACATTTTGTAGTATTGGAGGATGTGTATAATACTAGATTACCTCCTTGCATAGTCAACCACGCCATTCCAGTAGGCGAACTTAATATTTGACCTTCATATAACCATTGACCAGTTTGCATATAACTATAGCTAAGATCATTTACAATTTGACAATTAGGCATTTGCGTTTGACCGCTCATATCTAATTGCCATGTAATAGTTTGTTGATCTTGTAAAGTAGTTCCTGTAAATGCGGTAACCACACCATTATCTTGAAGTGTTAAAAAAGCATTTAATGGTGCATTTGTTGCTGAATATACTGCATTCGATCCATTACCTCCATAATACAATTGATCTTGTAATGAACAACTATTTGGAACACCACCACCAACTTGGACGTTGGATACTAAACAACTACTTGTACCATTCGCTGGATTAAAATTACTTACACCAAAATAGTTATAGTTTCCGTTATATGCATATTGATAACAAGACTCCCATGTATTATTTGAAGAATTTGTCACATCTTGCATTGTTGGTGTTGTTACATTCTTTGTTACAGGGTTTGTTACATAATTAAAATCGTTTGGTATTGCATAAGTACCTGGAGGATATAAATTACCATCTTTACATCCACCCCACCAATTCTTGTCCGTACAAAAAGGTTTTTGGTTATATATTTGTACTGGAGTAGTTTTCTCACTGGTTACTGGATTGGTAACACTATTTTGATAACAACCTACATAATTACTCGCTGATAAAGAATTATTACTATTATCGGATGACCATATTGCTATATTAGAGCTATTATATATTACTACATTTCCTGCGGGATCTAAGCTCATATAATTACCAGACATATCACTTCCGGTGACTGGTGTAATATTCGTACTCCATAATTTTGTATAAGTATAATTTACTGCAGGGCATGGAGCAGTCATAGTATTGATATTAGCCTGAGAATTAGATATATAACAAGCACCTGTTTGACTACTAGGATTTGATGTATTAAAACTAAAAAATTGAGAACCACTATCATATGCTACTTGTTGACATGTTTGAAAAGTATAATTATTACTTTGCGAACCAGGTGCTAAAGACATTAATGGTTGTTGCAGGGTTGATGATATCGTTGTATTATAACAACCAACATAAGAAGAATCTGTAAATGATAAAGCTTGTGAATTATTTGCATATACATTTGTACCTTCATAGCCAGATGATGAGGATTGATATTTAGTATTACCTATTTGCATGGCAGGAGTTGTATTAATATAGCTAATACCCGCACTATCATAAACAGTTGCATTTATAGCACTGGTTGAATTTACTGTAGTTGGTGTATTTGTAATTTGTGAATATGCATTGATACGTCCAGATTCCCATGATGGTAAATTTTGTACTTGTGTCGGTGAAATTTCATATGGTTGAGCAATACCAGCGTTAGTAATATAATAAACTTGACCACCAGAAATTTCTAAATTCTGTCCCAAATACGGATTGGTAGTTGAATTCATACTCAATACCTGATTATCCGCGTTACTCATAACACTGGTTTGTGCTTGATTGTATTGTTGTATTAATTGGTTATATTCGGACGTCAAACTTATTAGATTCGCTATATCTGCATCTGTTAGTTGATTTTGTGATAAAACCGCTTCCGATTGTGTTGTATATGTAGTTAAATTGTTTGATGGATTTTTTGGATTATATGCTTGTAATTTATTTTGATTATTCAATGATTGTATTTGATTATTTATTTGTTGTATAGTGACGTTCTGAGTATTCGATGGATTAGCAGGATATGGATTGGGTGGTGGTGATCCGAGGTTCATTCCTGATAAAGTCTGTGGACTTTGCATAGTTTGATTTTGCGGGCTTTGTAAAAATTGGGTTTGATTCATTGATCCAAATGCTTCTATGTTTGAATTTGAAATCAACCCACCAATATTATTATTAATAGTGCTATTGCTAAAACCTGACATTCCATATTTATTCTGCGTGTTTTGTTTCTTGACTTTTTTTAAATATTTCTTTTCTTGTTGTGATATTCCATAATTTGCGTATTTATTAGAATCATTACTAATATTGGCATAATTTTCAAACATATGAAATATATGATTATATAGTTGTACTAATATAATCATATACTAAAATTTTCTATAAAAGAATCTTTAATTTATTTAATTTGAACTTGAAGTTTTAGTAGGAAAAGGCATTTTTGTAACTTTGTTTTTAACATTCAACTTGTATAGTTTAAATAAAACTACGACCAAAATTATATACAAAATGTTAAATTTACATATAAAAAACATGCTTAGTATTACCGTAATGATAAACATTTTTGGTTTGACACCTGAAAAAATTACCAATGATAATACAATTAATATTAAAATTATAAAAATTGATATTTTATACTGCGTATAATAGCTATTAACAATCTTATATGTGTCATTTTTATCTTGTGTATATTTTTCCTGTTCTTCCAATAATCTTATTATCTCTAATTCTTCTATTAATAGTCTTTCTTTAAAATCTACAGCCTTTAATTGAGCTATATTGTTTAATCTAATTTCTTCATCTAAAACAGGTTGTGTGTTTTTAAGTGTAGTTAAAATCTCGTTATTTAAATTTGTTAATTGTGCATTATATCCTTTCAATTGCATTAATAGTTGTGTTGTCATTGGAATTATAGCTGTATATGAATTTGTATTTGGACCACCATTTGATAATGTATAATCACCTGAATAAGACATGCATTTACCATTACGTGAATCAAATGTTGCACCTGTACAATTCGATAAAGATTGACAAATAGCTTGACATCCAGAAATATCTGAATTGGATAAATCCGTTGTGGAAATAAGTTGCCCTGTTGTTTCTATTATCATTCTTCCTTGAAGAAAAATATATTCAACGTTACTTACATCATAAGCTGTAACTAAACCAGATGGATCTGTAAATGTAGGTAATGAATTTAAATAATTTGTGTATGTACTATTATAATTTTGTAATGTCGTATTAAATTGTTGTTGTAACGTTTCTAAATCTAAAACATTTGAATTTATTTCAGCATTAACACTATTACTAATATTCATTTTTTAATATATTATATTATTAATATATTAAATTATTGTCATTTTTATAACAATTTATTTTTTATATATTTATTTGCGTATGTATTTGCGTATGTATTTGCGTATGTATTTACTATAATGTTGTTGTTATAGACAGGTGTTGGTAGTTTCAATTTATATAGATGAGGTTGCAAATAAGATAAACCTTGCGATTTTTTTTGTTTTTTTAATTGTGAATCATTATATAAATACTTTATTTTTTGATACCATAAAAAATACATGATATTTAAATATGTTAGGTTCATGTTACTATTGTAAAATAAAATAAAATAAGCGAACATATTCTAAATATTGTTAAATTCTAAAACTAGTCAGAACCTTTTTAACCTTTTACATTCGTTTCATTATTGTGGTGGTGATGTTTCTACATTGTTAGACTTACTTGAAAATATTCTTCTCATAATAAAAATAGCGATTATAAAGGTAATAATCATACCTATATTGAATGATCGCTGATTCTTATATAAATCAGTATAATCATCAATTAATCCTTGTGATGTAGTATCCACTGATTCCACATTTTCGACTTTATTTTCCAATCGTTTGTTTTCTTTTCGATAAATATCCAATTCAATATTTAATATTCGAGATATTTCATTCAAATAATCTATATTTTTTTGAATATCAACACCTATTAATTTCATTTCATTTAAAATACTATCCAATCTATTTTTAATTCTATAGTAATTACTAGAATATTCAGGAAAATCAGGAAATTTTAAAAATGCAATATAATACCATTCTAAGTTTTTCAAATTTTCATTAAATTCAATTGCTAATACATCCAATACGTCTTTATACTCTTTGTATTTATTAGGCTTTAATTTTATTTTATCTTTCATCTTCTTCTCTATCAATCTAATTTCATTATTTTTTGCATCAAATTCATTAAAAGATGTTAATAAATTGTTTATTTCTAGTCCATTCATATCATTCATATTATTCATTAAAACCATATTTTTCTAGTTATCTATCTACTATCTTATAATATATTTTTATTTTTATTTTACTAATAGATTACACTATTTTTTGGTTTTGGATTTGTCCGGGTTTGTCCTGGTTTTGACACTTTTTTCAAACACATATTCTATAATAATGTGCCGTAATAGCAGTCTTACTGGGACGGATTATTTCACAAATTTGTCCAGGGCGAATACATATTGCTTGTGCTACTGGATCAAATCTTGATATTTCTGGTAAATCTGCATCAGAACAATTATATTTTTCTTTTATTTTCATCGCTTCATCTTCCTCCATAATTCTATGTTTTGGAACTAAAATATTATCTAAAATAACATACTGTAAGCGTTTTATGTTTTGTATAATAATAAACAACTTATCCGTTTCCCAAATATGCTTCATCAAATTAGTCAATGTATCGTTCATTTCATCTTTACTAATAATCAATAATGTATCATTCTTTGTTAAAACTTCATCCAACTGAAATAAATCATCTATCATTTCTTGAATATTTTGTGGTCGCAAATTTTTTGCTAAATAATATCGTATATAAATTTTGTGTTTAAGTTTAGTTTTTGGATCTTCTGTTGTTTTTTCTAACAACATATCCAACTGCTTATTTTGATACATTGCATTCACTTCTGTAACTGTAAAATTGCTATAATCACTTACATTATATCCTTGTCTTCCTAGTAAATCCAATACATTTTTTCTAGATTTGTATATTAGTGTAATAATACCAGCTGTTGTATTTTGCGTAGCCATTTTATTTTGATCTTGCTATTGATATGTGTTATTGATTGGGATTTATATATATTACAATCAAATCTTTTTAATTCAATTTTAAAATAAAAATTGTATATGTATATGTGTTTTTATATTTTTCATGTAAAATAATATAAAGGTTTTTGTGTAATATATTCAGTAATACACATTACTCAATTTTGGTCTTATAGTGTAGCGGTTAGCACACGGCACTTTGAATGCTGTATCATGAGTTCGAATCTCATTAAGACCTAACTCTCATAAATAATAATATTTTACAATGTTATTATTTATTTATGTATTGTTATAAAATTAAAACACTATTTTTTTAACACCATTGTTAGATGATGATTGGGATGATGATGATGATGAATCGTTACTATCTGCTTTTATTTCCACATTTATATTTTCATTGGATGATTCCGTGCTAGATGCTTCTTCTGGTTTGTCTTCACTATATTCTAATAGGCTCTTTTTCTCTGGTTCCGTGTTTTGTTCTTCTTGTTGCTCTTGTTGTTGTTGCTCTTGCTGGGCTTCTTCCATCATTTTTCTCTCTTTTAACAATTTTGTCTTTTTCAATATCCATAATCTATCTTTTGGAGGCAACTCCATAATCATTTTTTTACTTTTGATTGGTAATGATTGATAAAAATCATTGTATTCTTTTGTACCAAAATCGATTTCAGGTTCATTTGTTGTTGTTGATGGTGGTGGCGAATCAGAGGGTGTGGTTGGACCATTTATATTCATATTTGTAGGAGGTGCCTCATCTGGAGTTGTTGGACCCGCTATTTCTTGTGCTTGATCATTTTTTTCATCGCTAGATGATGACTCAGACTCAGGAGTTTCAGGGAAAACAACCTCAAATGAACTCGATTCATCGACATTAACAGTATCCATTTCTGCTCGTTCTTTTTTGCGCGCATCGAATTCATTTGTCTTAATTTTTCTATTCATGTAATTAATATATATTTTAATAAATTCATTTATTTCATCCGCATCTTTTACCAGTTCGTTTTCAGTTTTTTTCTCGGTTTTGTCTGTGTCACCATGAATGAAATCTTTCAACACATCTACATTTTTAGTGAGTTCCATTATATTTTTAGAATAAGACATTGACATCAATTGATCAACATTATCATCTGTAATTATTCTCATTTGAATATTCATAGTTTGTAATTCTTGTATTAATAATTTTAATGCATAAGGTATTCTCAAAATACTAAACGAACGTCCAAATTTACTAATATTGGATATATTCAATTTTCCATCCACTGTATTATAAAAATGAATGGGACCATCTGCAAATGGACTCAAAAACAGATTTTTATTTTTGTTATATATCGATATCGCACCCGTTTTATTACAGACAGCCATAAAATATTCATCACCTCTTACCAAAAATGATTCTTGTAAAAAGTGAGATGCTCCATGTGCAATAACACCATCACGTTCCATTTCACCTATACGCAATCCACCATCATTTGCTCTTCCTTGAACCGTCTGACGCGTTAAAAGCGTTCTTGGACCACGTGCGCGATAATTGATTTTATCTTTTACCATGTGTTTCAAACGCATATAATATGTAGGACCCATATAAATATCAGCTTGTAATTGTTCTCCTGTCATTCCATTATACAATAATTGATTTCCACTAGAGTGATATCCCGCATTAACTAACATGGTTCCATATAATTTTGTATTTGGACCCTTTGTCTTAAACGCAGTGCAATCTCCATATCCACCATAAAGAGCACATCCTTTCCCTAACAAACTCTCAATTAATTGTCCTATTGTCATACGACTTGGAATAGCGTGTGGATTAATAATTAAATCTGGACGAATTCCATCAGCAGTAAAAGGCATGTCTTCTTCTGGAATAATGAGACCTATTGTACCTTTTTGCCCACTACGACTCGCCATTTTATCACCTATTGCTGGTATTCTCTCCTCGCGAATACGAATCTTTGCCAATCGAAACCCTTCTTCTCCTTCTGTAATAAACGACTTATCTACAAAACCTAATTGTCCCTTCTTTGTTGTGACGGATGAATCCTGGTATTGTGCTTGAATTTGTATTTCATCTTCACCATCACCATAATTGTATTGCGGTTGTGTTTGGGTTTGGACACTTGATACACCATTTCCAGCAATCACTTTTCCTATCAATACGATCTTATCATTAATTGGAGTATTTTCCTTCACCAATCCAGTTTTATCCAAATAACTATAATCATATCCAGGTTTAATACCTATTACATTTTTATTTGCAATCTCAGTAAAATAAGAATTAACCATCGATCCTGAAACCTTGGTACTTTCTTCACTTGCCTCATACATGGAATAATAGGTAGTATTAAAAAGACCACGTTTGATTGCGCCTTCGTTTATTAAAATAGCATCCTCTACATTATAACCCGTATAAGACATAATAGCAACAATTGCATTTACTCCATATGGTTGAGATTCATTATTAATATATTCCAAATATCTGGATTTCACCAATGGGACTTGTCCGTAATTCAATACCACACCCATTTTATCAATACGCATTTGATAATTGGAATGATAAACAGAAACCGCTTGCTTACTTTGACCACATGAAAATGCATCTCTCGGATATGGATTGTTTTCTGGATAAATAATTAAGTTTCCCATAACACCCAATATTAATGAGGAATCAATTTCTATGTTTGTATAGTAGGAGTTAGCGGTAAGCTGTTCTTCCTTTGTAGCAATTAACATGGTCTCTTCTTCGGATGTATCCACGTAGTCTATTAAGGACTGATTTTTGTATAGCATTCCATTTGTGTTTGTATCAGCACCAACATCATACAAGTCATTCAAATAATATATTTTATTGTTCTTAAAATAAAAATCCGAGTCTTTTTTCTCTCCAAACCCAGCTACAACTTTGTTCCAAGATACCTTTTCTTCATTCAACAACTTCACAATATGTTCTCTTTTATAACTTATTTTTTTGTTATGTTTTTCATCTTCGTCTATATAATAAATTGGCCGAGTTAAACGTCCTGAATCCGTAAAAATATAAATCTCATTTTTGGAATATTCAAATCGAATACTTGTAAATGTGGGAATAATACCATTTCGCCTATATAATTTTAATAATTTTACCACCTCTATTGGATCTTCGACGACACCTATCCAACTACCATTGACAAACAATTTTGTGTTATCCGCCAAATATTGAATACTGGATTCTTGTAATAATTTAATAGCAATATTCGCACGTAACCATTTAATCAATGGAATGGAAGAATATCCTATTGATATATAAGTCGATAAAGCCAAATGTTTATGCAATCCAATATTTCCACCATCCGGTGTATCCACTGGATCAATGAACCCCCATTGAGATGTATTCAATAAACGCGGTCCTACTACTTTTGCGCTTGAATCTAGTGGTAAATTCAATTTTCTCAAACTAGAAATAAATGTGTACCAACTTAAACGATTCAAATCCTGGACTATTCCCACTTTTTTCGTATATTCCAACGATCCCCATTTTCCTTTAAATGCCTTTTTAAATCCGGACTCTACGCTTCTATCTTTGAAAAATTCACGATAATTCAACTCTATTAAACCCATAAAATTATCTCGATATTTACCAGAATGATAATAATATTCACTATCTATTGCTAAACTAATTGCTCTCTTTTGTATTAAGAAAAACTCACGAAATAGATCATATAATAACACACCTGTCGTTTCAACGCGTTTAAATTGAAAATTATCTCTATCTGTTGGTTTATCTTCTTTACTATAAACGGCGAGTAGTCGTTTAACCATATTACCCAAAAAATAAGCCTTGTCTAAGAAATTTGTCTCTCCAACATTGGGTAAAAAGTAGTTAATGAGGATCTCCAGGACACCATTGATGGATCTTCTCTTTGTGAATGTACCTATGTATTCTAATGCAGTTTGTTGATTGAATATTTTTCCAGCATCATGTATCGATGGAATAAACAAATCAATGTAAGATTCATATTTTTTCATATCCAACAAACAGGTTTCTATAATATCTTTGTCGGAAACAACACCCAATGCGCGCATCAAAATAAAAAGTGGTACTGGTTTTCTTACGTTTGGAACCAAGACCACAATTTGATTGTTGGAGAGAACAGATGTTGGTGCTACTATTTTAACTGCCATTGTTCTGATAGGTTTTGACGCATCTTCTGAAACTGTTCTTATTTCAGCGGAATGACTATATAAATCATCTGCTTTGTTTTGTCTTATATAAATCATATTATCCGCGAATTTTTCTTGCGGAATAATTACCTTCTCTTTTCCATCAATTATAAAATAACCACCAAAATCATTGCGACATTCACCCATGTTAAAACGCACTTCTGGAGAGAGCGATTTTAAAATACACAAATCAGATTGAAGCATGATTGGAAATTTACCCAAATATATTTTTTCCAGAGTAATAGATGTTGTTTTTTTTTCCATGAATTCTAATTTTGTGTCAGGGTTTATGGATCGTTCATAATATATTACATCTACATCGACATCATAATGTATGGTTATTCCATATGTCATATTTCTTAATCTGGCGTCATTTGGATACATAAAATGAACATTATTATCATCGTATATAATCGGTTTCCCAAAATATATTTTGTTACCAGATTTGCCACCTAAATATAAGAGCAACTCGTTACGGGTTTCATTATCGGATGCGGATGAAGATGAACTCTCGCGCTCTATAAATCTTATTGGATTGTTCTCTCGAATTATATTTTTAATGCCGTACTGGAAAAAATGATTGTACGACTCTAAATGATGTTGCACCAAATTATTAGGATTATCTTTAAAATAAATATCTATTAATTTCCACGATATGTCTTCCATATTGTTCATATTTAATATTAATGGTTTGGTTTATTATATTGTTATACTGTTATTTTTTTTATTATATTATAATATTATATATTATATATATAATAACACATTTTCTAACTAATGAATTATACAAATATACAAAACAGTTGGAAAATTTATAGAAAAAATTGATTCGATTTTTCTTGTTAATAGTGGTACAAACAAAACAGAAATACAACAAGACAGAAATACAACAAGACAGAAATACAACAACACAGAAATGAAAACTTATAATAACATTATGATCATCATATTCATATGCATTTTATTTACATGGAATATTAGTTGCTTTCGACATTCGTATAAAAGTATAAAAATGTCATTAAACCCAACTAATCCAGAATCATTATACCAAAGATTAGTAGAAACGGTATCACAGTCAAGTACTACAATTTCACATCCTCAACCATTCGAAAACTTATATTTATCTACTCTTGAATGGAAAAATATTAATTATATTTTAAACCATAACGATTCTACCCCTGAATTACGAGACAAAGTAAAAAATATTATATATAATTGTTATGAGAAATGGACTTTTTCAGTGGTTAGTACAATTAAACAAAATCATTGGGAAAAATGCGAACCAATTCAACTAGACGAACTAAAATTATATGGTTATATTGGACTGCGCAAAGCCATTATCAATTACGATAGCACAAAATATAATGTATTTACAAATTATGCAGTAAAATACATATATAGTGAAGTATTCAGTGGTATTTATCAATTATCACCCATGCATGCATCTGATGGAAATTTTAAATATAAAAATAAACAAAAAGTAATCAATAGAACCGCACGTAAAAACAAACGTAATGAAACACGAAGACAACGAGTCAAACAGATCGATACCAATAATCCTAACGAACCAACGAGAGTACTCAGGAAGAAAATGGCGGTAGTAATTGAATAATAATAATAATAATATAATTCATTAGTGATATAGTATAAAATAATTATAAACTTGGTATAAAATATAATATTCACATAAAATATAATGACACAACAAAAAAACCCAACCACATTTTATCGACGTGGAACGAATAATCCAAAATTTGGTTACTATGCTGAAGGTAATTATTCCATTGTTAAACCATTTACACAGCCTTATTTTGGTTTTTTACGAAACATAAATCAATATTCAATAAACAATACAATTGTTTCAAAAAAGAATAAAACATAGTATTACCATTTACCAAATATGATATTCTTCGTAATGGTTCAAATACATATTATCATTTTTTTTGATATCGTAAATTTTATTGAATCGTTCGGA
>Ga0164295_10004294_pt1 | contig 11325 bp, 11 predicted proteins | sample GEODES006metaG_FD_111798 | JGI IMG/M metagenome (GOLD analysis project Ga0164295, IMG submission 111798) | Oligotrophic lake water microbial communities from Sparkling Lake, Wisconsin, USA - GEODES006 metaG | ecosystem: Environmental > Aquatic > Freshwater > Lake | place: USA: Sparkling Lake...
ACCCCGGAACCTTGGCTGTAGATTTTGTCTCCTGGATTCTCTGCCGTGACCAGAACCACGCTGCTTAGAGCGCGTTCGGGATCCCCCAGACGGCCAAATGACCAGGCTGTTCCTAGGAAAAGGGCAAATGCAGAAAATAATAGCCTCATGAATCATGTCTGATTTCTAAAGAGCGGCATTCGACGCTTGATAAGCCACTCGTTGCCGGTTCTAACCCACAAAGGCCATAACTCCTCCGGAATTGCCTCAAATACTGGCTCCTTGGAGGCAATCTCTTGGCCAAAGATCTTTTCCCTAGAAATTATATTATCGTTACCTGATCTACCCCAAACCGGCCAAAACTTCAGCCGCACTCCGTCCATAAACTGAGTTGCTGTAAAATGTGAAATACCGTGAGTGACTGCACACTGATCCTGCCCTTTTGAAAAATCAGAAAATAACGATCCGATAAAGATCAAGGCGACAATTGCGGGCCGTGCTACCGCTGTTTTCTTTTGTCCAGTAAGAGGTTTACTTACGGAGGATCTTTTTGGAATGAACTTAACCCTTGGTATACGGGAATGCTCAATAACCTGATCACGTGGGTTAATTGTGGCAAACCAATCAGGCCATAACTCTCGGATAGCGTCCTCAACAAGCCTGCCAATGGAAAAGCAGATAAGACCTCCAAATAAAACAAAAAGAACGACAACCAGAAGGGCATTCATCAGTTATCTCCCTAAAAACAGCCGAGAAGCGAAACTGGGTGATCCGCCACACTGAAGCACAGCCTCAGCCGCCTCTTTTACATCATAGGAAATTCTGAAAAACTCGACCCGTTGTTCGGCTGGATCAAAGATGACATAGCATGCCCTAGCATCTCCATCTCGGGGTTGTCCCACAGAGCCAACATTAATGAGATATTTTTCTGACTCCTTAAGGATAATGTCCTTTGCAATTGTGAAATCCGTTCGGTTTTTCCGTTGCGTCCATATTCCAGGATTGTGAGTATGCGCACAGAAGGCGATACGTGTCTTTTGTTTGGCGAAATGTCTGTCTGCGTCCTGTTTCGTAAAAATGTACTCAAACTCAATCGGGTTACTAAGTGATCCATGTGTTGCAGTAAAATCTGGTTCTTCAATCAAGACGGGAAGGGAGCCGATGTAGTTAAGATTCTCGTGAGATAATATGGATTTATGAAACTCCAATGAGTTTCGAATCTCCAATCGGTAACATGATACAACTTCATTTTTTAGCAACGCCATTTCATGGTTGCCATAAACCGAATAGCGGCATCGATCCTTTACCAGATCAAGGCACTCATTTGGGTTGCCCCCATATCCGACTACATCACCAAGACTGGCTAAATGCTGGACTTCTTTTGCATCCAGATCCTTTAACACCGACTGAAGAGCTTGAAGGTTGCCGTGGATATCAGAAAGAAAAGCTGTCTTCAGATGTCGCTTCATATAAGGCAATACTTATAAATTAAAAACTCGTCAACCACTTGATACAGTATCTATAAAAAAACGAATAATGAAGGATAAGAAGAAGCTTTTGGAGGACCACATCACTTTTGCAGAAGTAATTGCTGTTGAGTACTTTAATATACCTATGGCCGATTATAAGGAGGCCTTTTCCGAGGCTTATTTGGCGCTTAATCGAGCTGTTGAAAAGTATGACCAAGATAAAGGTGAATTTATACCATTCGCTGCCAGATCTATTCGCAACGCCCTCAATACACTTTATGCCAAGCAGCTTCGGATGGCCAAAATGTTTCCCAAAAGTCTAGATTCTCCACCTTCCTGGAAAAGTTCTTCGGGGTCTGGCTCGTCTTCATCGAAGTCCTTGGTCCGAACAATTGTGGATTCTCGTCAGAATGTTCGCAGACAAGTAGGACTGCAGGAAACGGATTCAGTTCTAAACGAGGTCATGGATGCGCTTTCGCCCCGTGAACGCAGTGTTTTGGAAAAAATACGTCTTGGATTTAGTTTGTCGGAAATTGGGGAGAGGATGGGGATCAGTAAGCAAGCCGTACATAAAATCTCTGCCCCGGCATTAGTCAAACTGCGCTCCCATCTTGAAAAACTGGGGTTTCGCGGAATTGATTCCTACGGCTTATTGAAAACCAGTTCATCTGGAAGAAAAATAACGGCTGGTTGACGAACTTTCGGCCTATTAGTAATCGAATTCTGAGTACAATCATGGCTTCTCTCGAAACAGATCAATCATCTCTGCGCTACTACGTTACCCATGACGGACATGTCCGTGGTCCGTTTGATCTAAAATTGATTGAAGTAATGGTACTCGCTGGACAGTTTTCCGCTAATCTGTCTGTTCGCAAGGATGGGACGGAGGAATGGATTCCCCTCAACTCCCTAATCCAGCCGCCACACTTAAAAAATGAGGAAATATCATCCCCCAAGAAAAACTATGGGTCGGATTCTTCTGCTAATATCTCAATGAAAATAGTTGCTTCTGTAGTTGCCCTAATAATAGTGGGTACTGCGATTAGCGTTTTTAGTAAACCAACGAAATCTAATTCGTATTCGCGAGCTAAAACTTCATACAAAAAGTCTCCCTCCAGCTATAATCCAACCAAAGCTACTTATCCATCATCTAGCTATACGACAAAAACGGAATACAGTTCGCAAAATGCAAGTTCGGACTCAACGCTATACAACGATGCGCAAGGACGGACATATCGCATTCCTAATACTTCTTACCAGCGGATAAACGCAAAAAAGGCCCAACTCGAAACCAAGCAACGGTCAATTAATATGGCTCAATCAGAGCTAGATTCCTTGAGCAGGGAAATCGATCGCCTTAGGGGTACAATCGACAAAACCAGCCAATACCAAATTGATTTATTTAACGATAAGGTACGAACCTATAATACTAAAAACAGTCAGACTCAAATACAGATAGATTATTTTAATGCAGCAGTTGATGACTTCAACGCCGAACTGATAAGAGTTGGAACTCTTATCCGATAATTTATATGGCCTTACTTCATGAGGGGCAAACCATCCGTGAAACCTATGAGGTCGAAAGATTCCTTGGTGAGGGCGCTTTTGCCGAAGTTTATCGGGTCAAGCATCGCTTCCTGGGCAGGCAGGCCATGAAGGTTTTCAAGCGTGGCGGCATGACCGTGTCGGAAATCGAAGAAATGTTGGGGGAGGCTATCATGCTTTCCCGGATCGGGCATCCCAACATCGTCCGCGTCTTTGATGCTAATGTTTTGGACACTCCCAAAGGATTATGTGGATATTTTACGATGGAGAATGTTCCTGGTGGAAGCTTAGAAAAATTCTGGCACTCCCATGGAACCAAGTTTATTCCTATAGATACCAGTATTGACCTAATGAAACAGGCTTGTCGTGGTCTTACCGTGGCCCACCGACAAAGCCCTCCCATTATTCACCGTGACATTAAACCGCAAAATATCCTTGTTGGTTATGAGGCGGAAGGACTGCGGGCGCGAATCAGCGACTTTGGTTTGGCCAAAAAGGTTAACCCACTAACCCTGCTGGCGACGGCAGCAGGAACACCCGCATTCAAACCCCCGGAAGCATTTTCTAACACAAAGGGCGATTCCTGCGCAGCGGATGTTTGGGCCATTGGCACAACCCTTTACTTGCTGCTTACAGATCAGCTTCCTTTTGATCTTCCTAGTGATCTAGGATGGGGTAGTAAGAATCTTTTTAAGGGAAAAATCACGTCCGCCTCAAAAATAAACCCCGATGTAAATAGCTTGCTCGACCGCATTATTGCTAAAGCGCTTGACGTTCAGGCGGAGAAACGCTTTCAGAATGCCGGAGAATTGCTGGATGCTTTAGATTCATGGAAGCCTGGTGTGGATAAAGCCTCATACAAGGCAAAGACAAGCTATTCAGAAATATCAAAAACCGCGCTAGGCATTGAACATTCTTCTCCCAACAAGGATGAAGGAGAAAAAATGGCCTTTAAAGCCATTGAACTTAAAAAAGTAGGAAAACTGGCTGATGCCGCAGACATCATGGAAGAGGCCTTTAACAAGTGCCCTGATCTTCGCGATAAATATGCCAATCATGTCAAGCTTTGGAGATGCGGCATAAGCATGTAATTATGGAAATTACTAAGACTGAAAGCGAAGCAGAGAAAAAAGCATCAAAGGAATGCCTGCCATTGATTCAATCCGCACACTTGAATATCTACCGCCAAAACACTTTTCGCATCACAGGCCTCCCCGTAGATGCCTCCGAAAAGGAAATCAAAAAGCACGCAGATAAGCTAAAAATGATGGAAGAACTTGGCTATGGAGAAGGTGCAAATCCTGCAGCTTTTTCACTCGACCCGCCTCCTTCTGTGGATCAAATACGAGAAGCCATACAGCGGCTCAAGGAGCCGGAACAACGGTTGGTAGATGAATTCTTTTGGTTCTGGCCGAAGGAATTTGGGAAAAGCGCTAACGATCCTGCGATCCAAGCTATTCTAGCTGGTGATTCAGGAACGGCTTATGACATCTGGACGCGTCTGGAAACAAGTCCAGATCATGACTACATCGCTTGGCACAATATAGCCGTCATGATGCATCTGGTTGCGCTAGACTGGACACATTACCATTTCTCTTCCGAAGTTGACGAAGAACGGGAAAGCAAAATCAAGGGCTACTGGAAGGAATCCTTTCACCGATGGGAGAAGATTGCCACTGATGATCGTGTTTGGGATGCCTTGAAAGTCCGCATCCGTGGTTTGGAAGATCCCCGCCTGACAACGGGTTTTGCCCGCCGGATGCGTGACGCCTTTCCAGAGGCATTGGATAAAATCAATGCTGAGGTCGCCTTGCGGTTCGTGGAACAGGGAAGGATGGATTGGGCCAAAACTCATATCGATTTTATGAACGAGACCCATCAGGGGCTTGATGATGTCGAAAAAACGGCCGAACTGGTCCTAACTCCAATCCGCAACCGGATTTTGCAATATATAAAGACAGCTAAGGGGGAGTGTGACAAAAAGCCGGAAAATGGCGCAGATGCAGCCGGTAAACTGATCGAACAATGCAGTTCTTTGCAAAGCATATTTGAACTATTCCATGGATCAGACTCCCACCATAAAACGGAACTCTTTGATGACGTGGCCGTCACAGTTGTTAATTGTTTAATCGCTTACGTAAACAAAACCCAAGACAACGAGAGTTTCGTGTCTAAATTGAAAAAATGTTTGGAGTTTGCGACGGGAATGGACGTTCGCCAGCGCATACAGAAAAACATTGATATTGGGGAAGGAAATATTCGGGGCAAATCACTTGAGCCATTCCATGCAGAACTAAAGAAAATCCAAGATAGTAAAGCCAAAGCAGAAATACGGCTTATTCAAATCAAACAGCAAATGATGCCACGTTTGCTAGCTTTGAGTGAGGCGGAAAAGGGTCAAAGTACATTGACCAATGAAATGTCAGACTCCATTGCCATCGTTTTGCGCGACATCTCAATTGATGCCCATAATAATGAGAATGACCTTGAAACATCTTTGAAAGCCATCGAGATGGCTGCAAAGCTAGTTAAAGCTACTGAGCTTAAAAAACGCTTCGATGAAGACCTCCGGCAAATTCTGACTTCTATTTCAGAACACAAAAAAAGGGAGGTAAGCCTAAGAATTCGTAGTGATTTAGTTGAAATTAATAGCCGTATATTCCGATACAATAATAAAGAAATAAAGATACCTGAAATAACAGGAATACGGTTAGGTGGGCAAACTGTTCGTATTAATGGGATGCCTTTTACATCACTCCGAATAAGCGCGATGGGAAATGGTGGCCAAATTGATATTGAATGCAAACGAGCTTGGCGGAGCAAACAGTTGGCCGAAGCTGATTTTAAAACCATAGTGAACGGATTATATAATCACGTGATACCTTCATTAGCTATTAGGATAGCCAAAAACATATTATCAGGTCAGATAATCACAATGGGGGAAATGCGTATCGCCGCTGATGGAATCTACATGCACTCAGGAGTGCTTTTATGGAAAAAAGAACATTTTGTTCCATGGAAGGATATTCGTTATGGCACAAATCAGGGAATTCTAACCACGCATTCTGCAATCAATGAAGGCATTAGTGAATCGGTTGAGGTGTACGAAACATGGAATGCTGCAATCTTTGAGTCAATAATTAAGAAAATTGTGGAGCAGAAAGCAAAAAAGTGAATAGGAGCAAATAATGAAAATACCAAATGAGCATAAAATACAAAATCCAGAATTTCCGACTGGACTGGAATTAGCAATGGAGCTCGCAAAAAGATTAGCGGAAGAAAAAAAAGACAATAACGGAATGTCACCAGGAACAAAAACCGCTGTGACTATGTCGGTCCCGGATCCCAATGAAATCCTAACAATCGTTATTAACATGTGGCGAATAAAAGTAAAAATGACAGATTCGCTTTCCAAGCAACCGAAGGAAGAGCTTTCAAGGGAGGATATCAAAAAAGTCGCCCGATATCTGGAATCTATTTACAACGCGTTCACGCAGCTTGGAATTGAAATAATCGACCGGACGGGCGAACCCTTTGATTATGGGTTACCGGAAAAGGTCGTTGCGACAATTCCGCAGGAAGGAATTATCAAAGAACGAGTGCTTGAAACCCTTCGACCAACCGTCAAGTGGAACAATCATATTTATCCTGGTGAAGTGGAAATCGCTACCCCCATAACAAAAAAGGACAAAAGAAAAAAATGAACCGTACAACCGTTGACTTTGGAATTGATCTTGGAACCACAAATAGCGCTATTGCTGTTCTTAAGGATGTTTCAACCGAAATCATCAAAAATAATGATGATCAGGACGTGACTCCTTCGGCTGTTAGTTATGGTAAAAACGGACAAGTCTTTGTCGGTACCCGAGCAAAAAATGCCATTATCGACAAACCGAAGGATGCTTACGTCGAGTTCAAACGTAGGATGGGAACGGAATTTGCCTATTCTTTTAAGGCCAGCGGGTTGAGTAAAAAACCTGAGGAACTATCGTCCGAAGTTCTGAGATCCCTGCGGTCGGATGTTTCGAGAGCTACGGGTGAGGAGATTCAAGCGGCGGTTATTACAGTTCCTGCTGCGTTCGAGCTTCATCAGTGCGACGCCACACGCAAAGCAGCAGAGTTGGCTGGGTTGAAAGGCAGTCCACTACTTCAGGAGCCAGTTGCGGCTGCTTTGGCTTACGGTTTTCAGGTGGATTCGGAAAAAGCTTATTGGCTTGTTTATGATTTTGGTGGTGGAACCTTCGATGCAGCTCTAATTAAGGCGGAAGAAGGGCTAATCAACGTTGTCCATCACGGAGGCGACAACTTTCTTGGTGGTTCGGATATTGATTGGGCCATATTGGAAAGAATTGTGGCGCCCAAGCTTGCCCAAAATCATAATTTGCCCGAATTCAAGCGCGGAAATGCCAGGTGGGAGCGTGAATTTCTCAAACTTAAAAGATCGGTGGAAATGGCTAAAATCGAGTTAACTACGAAAGAGTCTACAACTCTAACAGAATGTTCTTTTGAAGATGATTCTGGTGCTGAGGTGGATGGAGAGGAGATTGCACTGACACGTGCGGAAGTAGTTAAAATTGCTCAACCCATAATTAAGCGCTCAATTGGAATTTGCAAGAAGGTGTTGCAGGAGAAAAACCTTTCTGCTGGTTCGGTTCAGAAAGTTATTCTGGTGGGTGGCCCGACAAAAGCCCCATATTTTCGCGAAATTCTTAATGCTGGTCTGGGCATTCCCATTGACCACAGTGTTGATCCTCTGACCGTTGTAGCAAAGGGTGCAGCTGTCTTTGCGGGAACTCAAAAACTGGATCCGAGACTTCTTAAACCTGCTAAAGTCGGAGAATTTCAGATTGATTTGAAGTACAAACCTGTCGGACATGAAACTGATCCGAGTGTCGGAGGAAAAGTTTCCAGTCCTTCGGGTGATAAGGTTGAAGGTTTCACTATTGAGCTGGTCAACAATAAATCCCAATGGCGAAGCGGACGGATCACTTTGCGAAGTGACGGTGCGTTTATGCTTAATCTTCATTCTGAAAAAGGGGAAAGAAACACCTTTTCGATAGAATTGTTTAATTCTACTGGTTCGCGTCAAAAAACGGTGCCCGACCATATGGTTTATACTGTTGGTGCGGTGATTGAGGAGCAGCCGCTTATTAATACTATGGGTGTAGTTTTGGCTGGAAATGATTGGGACAAACTTGCCAAAAAGGGGGCAGGCCTTCCTTTGAAGGCGAAACAGAATTACCGAACCGCTAAGGCAATAAAAGTCGGCGAAACAGACGCTGCAATTATTATTCCGATAATCGAAGGGGAAAACGAGTTAGCGGATAGAAACCGACTTATCGGCTCATTTCATATCACCTCAACAATGATTAAGCGTGATCTGCCTGCTGGTTCGGAAATTGAAATTACTCTAAAAATCGATGCATCAAGACTCATTACAGTCTGTGCCTATGTGACAGACTTGGATGAGGAATATGAGTACCAGTTCGATCTGCGAAAAAAAGTAATATCCCCAACCGAAATTAAAGAGGATTATGAAAGTGAATTAAAACGGCTCCGTTCGCTTTTGAGTCAGGCGCAAGAGGCAGAGGATAATAAAACCGTGGATGACTTGGAGGCTCTTCGCTCATCCGATTTTGTAAAGGAAATAGAAGAGGCAGTTGCAGCTGCCAAGGGTGATCCCGATGCTGCAGATAAGGCCGAAAAACGTCTTTTAGAGTTCAAACTTAAGTTGGATGCCGCCGAATCAAATGTAAAGTGGCCTGCTTTGGTGGTCGAAATCAACGATTCGCTTGAGGAACTTAATAAGCTAGTTGGCCAACATGGGACAGATGAACAACAGAAGCGTTATGATGAACTGAGAGTGGAAGCGGATGAAATCATACAACAGCGCAAAACAGAGCGCTTGGGTAAAAAACTCAAGCAGGTCCAGGACCTATATATTCAGGTGTTGTTTTCACTTCCCTCGTTCTGGGTAAATCAATTACGACATCTTGAAAATAAACGCCCTCAGATGAATGATCAAAGCAAGGCTGAACGGCTCTTTGACATGGGGCGGCGTTATTTACAGGAAAATAACGCGAGTGGTCTTCGGAATGTGGTAAGCCAGATTTGGGAACTGCTTCCGCCTCAAGTTGTGGAAGCGGCGCAGCGTGGTTTTAAAGCCACGTTAACTAAATAATTGTATGTCTTCTGCGACATTTATGATCGATGGAATTACCCAGAAATACTCTCTTGGAATGAGGTTGGCCTGTCCTGCCAAACTTGCTTCGGCTGTCAATCTGCTTTGGGTCATAGAGCTCTTGGTGCCGGGTGGCCGCCCGTCGCAGACAGTCTGAGGAACTTGTTGTGATCGGACGATTCCTTGTTCGGGGTAAGCAGTACGCCAAAACTCAAAATATATGGAAAGATGTTATGTAGGATGATTCGGCATTCTAAATCCCTACTGTTAGTCTGGCGGATTGCCGAATTAGAGTCATCGAATCTTAAACAAGATACGATAAAGCCTGCTCATCTTTTTCTTGGAATTCTGAAAGTCGTTGAAATCAATATAAGTAAAGTATTCGATAACCTAAAACAAAATGATCTTGAAGAGATTAAACGCGACATTGCCGATCTCAAGGGCTGCGTTGGTGAATATATCCCTGATCTGACCTATGCGCGTCGCTTCCTCCGTCATATTCTTCCAGAAGGAAGCGGGAAGTCTTCTAGTGAACGACTTCGGCGCACCAAAACAGCCCGCATGGTATTTGGCGATGCCGAAGCGCTCGCACAAAAGACACGCAGCCCCGTATTGCCGACTCATCTTTTGATGGCCTTGCTTAAATCAGAAGATGCCCAAACTAAGACCGTTCTTGAAAAGGTTCATGTAGAACTAGATAGCTTTAAAAAATACGTTTTTAGCTATATCTCAAAGTCTAGAAAACTTTAGTCCACTCTAGACAAGTCAGATTAGCGAAAAGTCGACCTGCTAATAGAGGACGTATTAAGGGATGGTTGACGGTTTTAAACCATGCTCGTACTGCTTCTTATGATTATGAAGTGTGCCTTAAAAAAAATTGTTAAACTTATTGAATCCTGGGCGGATAATCCCGACCAACGTCATGAAGATGTTCTAACTGCTATCCTTGAGACGGCGCTTAAGGCCTTAAATAAGATGTAAAAACATGCCCGACAACATCATACCGTTGGTCGTGTTGGAGAAAATCCCGGAAGGTCGTCCGCCGCCGATGCAGCATTTCCGGCCGCGTCCCAAGCTCTTAGTGGCCAAAAAATTCAAAATACACCAGTCCATCCAACTCATGGTCGATGCTCTTGCACCCTTCCAACCTGAAAAGGTTGATCCCCAAGGTGACATGCTTACGGCTGAGATAACCTTCAAAAGAAAGAAACTTTCTTATGCCATGATGCTTTCTGGGACGATGGCAACCGTCTGGGTCTCGCTTCTTAAAGGCCGTATCCCAGAATACATCATACCCTCCTTGGGTCATGTGCTACATGGTCTGACGGCTATGATTGAGGCGGATCCTGTCTACTACATTGATCGCAGTCGCCAACTAGTCAGGAGAACAACACTTTTCGTGGGCCGGATCGGCAGCAGAGCCCATAAACGGTACGCCCAGCACGTTAGGACTAGTCTTGTCGATGATCTAAGCGAATGTTGCATGAACTTTGATGTGGTGATTGCCGAAATGCAGGGGACCTTGTCGGAAGCATGGAAAGCGGACATCAATCGAACGTGGGCTGAAGCGTGGTGCTAAATCATGATTAGCTTTCTCCATTGGCTTTTTTCAGGAAAAAAAGAATCCCTGGTTCCTTCGGCAGGAGTCGAGAATCCGGAGTTCCAAGTTCTGAATCCAAAGTCGGACGGAGAGAATGTACTTTTTGACGATGGACGGATTCGGGTGACACCGGCGTTGATCCTGATCGGTGAACGGAAAAGAATCGTTGTTTCCCAGATCAGGGAATTTCAATGGGGACTGCTCAAGGAGAACAGACTGGGCTGGCTCCTATGTAAGCTCATCTTGATTCTGCTGATTGCGGGAGCGCTATTCTTTGGTCTGCTCGAGATGTGGATCTACTTCACGTTTTGCATGATCGGTGTGTTGGAGTCGATTTGGCGGATGTGGAAATGGCCCTATAGCGTTTCAATCCGAGCCTCTGGTCTTTTTGGGGAGTATATCGAGTTCTCAGATCAAAACGCACTTTATGCATGCGGGAAAGCCATCGAGGCGGCCATTAAGGCTCGAGCTTAAATGGGATATTTATTGTTTCTCTTGGTGACAGGTTCCGTCGCAATAATCGGTTTGTGTCGGCTAAACGTAAGCAAGGA